>Ga0213861_10001805_pt1 | contig 18762 bp, 8 predicted proteins | sample PICome_4_FD_160110 | JGI IMG/M metagenome (GOLD analysis project Ga0213861, IMG submission 160110) | Coastal seawater microbial communities near Pivers Island, North Carolina, United States - PICO131 | ecosystem: Environmental > Aquatic > Marine > Coastal | place: USA: North Carolina | collected... | reverse complement strand
GTATGTAAAATCGCGATCCGTTTAGGTCGGTTCCCGAGTCACGCGTAAATTCAGAGAACTATATGTGAGTTAGAGAAGAAAATATTCAGATAGCAAGGGGCCATCTTGAGCGATTTCAGAAGCATCCATTGGGCCATCTAATTGGTGGTTCGAGTGTCGAAACGGGGGCGCTATTTGAAAACCGTTCTCCTGTGAATGGGGAGTCTCTCGGTTCGGTTTTTTCGGGGATGGCAAATCACATTGATGCAGCGGCAAGTGCAGCGGCAGACGCCTTTCCCGACTGGGTTTCGGCGTCAGGCAAGGCAAGGCGTCAACTTCTGCATCGGGTTGCCGACTTAATTGTGGCTCGGGAACAGGAAATTGCCTTTGTAGAATGCATGGATACGGGGCAAGCACTGCGTTTTATGAGTAAGGCGGCATTGCGAGGCGCTGAAAATTATCGTTTTTTTGCAGATCTCGCACCACAGGCCAACGATGGACATTCCTTACCAACGCAAGACCATATTAACTACACAACACGTAAAGCAATCGGTCCTGTTGGTGTGATAACCCCATGGAATACGCCTTTTATGTTATCCACCTGGAAAATAGCACCGGCACTGGCGGCTGGCTGTACCGTTGTTCACAAACCTGCAGAATGGAGCCCACTATCTGCGCGTTTGTTGCATGAAATAATGATCGAGGCCGGCGTGCCCGCTGGCGTGGTTAATCTGGTAAATGGTTTTGGCGAAACAGTTGGCAAGGCACTTACCGAACATCCAGCAATAAAAGCCGTGGCGTTTGTTGGGGAATCAAGCACCGGCAGTGCGATTATGCAGCAAGGTGCGGAAACATTGAAACGCGTGCATTTCGAATTGGGTGGAAAAAACCCGGTCGTTGTTTTTGATGATGCAGATATCGAGCGGGCAGTGGATGCTGCCGTTTTTATGATTTATAGCCTAAATGGAGAACGATGCACATCGTCGAGTCGTCTCCTGGTTCAATCAACGATTTATGATGAATTCACGCAAAAAGTCGCAGCGCGGGTGAAAAATTTAAAGGTAGGACATCCACTTGATCCATCTACCGAAGTTGGACCACTCATTCATCCTCGGCATGTGCAAAAGGTAATGTCGTATATGGATATTGCAGAGCACGATGGTGCGACAATTTCCGTTGGCGGTACACGCACTGCAGACGAGGGCTGGTATGTAAACCCTACACTCTTTACTAACGCCAATAATTCAATGCGTATTGCTCAGGAAGAAATATTTGGACCGGTGCTAACGGCTATACCCTTTTCAGATGAAGCGGAAGCCATTCAAATAGCTAACGATACGCAATACGGTCTGGCGGGTTATCTATGGACTACAAATACGGGCAGAGCGCATCGGGTAGCCAATCAAATGGATGTTGGTATGGTCTGGGTGAATTCTGAGAATAACCGACACTTACCGTCGCCATTTGGCGGAACAAAGGCGAGTGGAATCGGCCGCGACGGTGGCGACTACAGTTTTGATTTCTATATGGAAACGAAAAACATTTGTGTGGCATTCGATACCCACAAGGTACCTGGGTTAGGCAAGTAATGGATAAACCGGTTCGAAACATACTTTTTATAATGGCGGATCAGCTCCGCTGGGATTATCTAGGCTACGCCGGTCATCCTTCAATTCGCACCCCAAACATAGATAAACTAGCGCAACGCGGCGTTAACTTCACCAACAGTTTTGTACAGGGTACGGTATGCGGTTCTTCCCGTGCTTCTTTTTATACCGGACGTTACGTTTCGAGCCATGGCGCTACCTACAACAACTATCCGCTTCGAGCAGATGAATGGACCTTAGGTGACCACCTCGGTGAAGCCGGTATGCGAAATGTTCTTATTGGCAAAACTCATATGCGAGTTCTTGCCGATGAACTATCACGCATTGGTATCGACCCAAGCTCCAAAATCGGGCAGCGTCGCATGCAAGCTGGATTTGAGCCCTATGAGCGCGACGACGGATTGCATCCCGATATGACTGTTAATCCAAATCTGCGTTATAACCAGGTTTTACGTGACAATGGTTTTGGTGGTAAGAATCCGTGGCATGAGTGGGCAAATTCGGCGATTGGTGATAATGGTGATGTAGTGAGTGGCTGGTATATGCGCAATGCCCATTTGCCAGCGCGTATTCCGGAGCAGTTTTCGGAAACCGCCTACATGACGGATAGGGCCATCCAGTTTATGCAGGAGGAGAGCAACAACCCTTGGTGTATGCATTTATCTTATATTAAGCCTCACTGGCCTTACATGGCGCCTGAGCCGTACCATAATATGTATGGAGTGGAGGATTGTATTCGCCCGGTTCGAGATAACGGTGAACGACAATCCGGCAACCCCGTGTATCAAGCGTATCAGCAGTCTTTGGAAAGTCGCACATTTGCCGAGGATGAATGTCGTCGACGCGTGATACCTACCTACATGGGATTAATTACTCAGCTTGATGACCATTTGGGCCGACTTTTTAAACATATGGAAAACCAAGGGATACTGGATGAAACCATGATCGTTTTCACTTCGGATCACGGCGATTATCTTGGCGACCATTGGCTCGGTGAAAAGGAGATGTTTTACGAGCAAGCATTACGTATTCCAATGTTGATTGTGGATCCGAGAGAAAGTGCAGATGAAAGCCGTGGAACAACATGTACCGATATGGTTGAATCCATAGATCTTATCCCCACATTGATGGACGCAGCAGGATTCAATTGGCACAATCATATACTTGAAGGAAAGTCGTTGATGCCTGCGATAGGTGGAGAGTCAGTGGCTGTGGAAGGGGTATTCTGTGAGTTGGATTACAGTCTCAAAAAGGCAAGACACCGCCTGCAAGTTGAACCTCAGCAATCCCGTGGGTTTATGCTACGCACGGATGACTGGAAGTATTGTGTTTACAAGGGCTTTGATCCCCAACTATTCGATTTAAAGGCGGATCCAGCCGAATTAAATGATTTAGGTGCTGATTTCAATCATCGATCGATACGCTCTGATTTAGATGGGCTTATTATAGATTTTTACCAGAGTAGAAAATACCGCTTAGGCATTTCTGATGCAATAATTTCGAGTCGTACCGGGCGAGCTGCTGAGTTTGGTTATTTGTTTGGACATTGGTAACTCCAGTTTTTCAAGATAGAACTATTGATAATTAAGGGTCGTAGTAAATAGATGGTTAAAATAACGAAAGTGTATACCCGTACAGGTGATAAAGGCGAAACCGGATTGGTTGGCGGTCGACGATTACCGAAAACTCATCCGCGTATTGAGTCTTATGGCACGGTTGATGAGCTAAATGCCTTAATTGGAATTGTGCGTAGCTGGAATAGCCAAAAATCTGAATCCATACGTCGAAATAAATTTGATCTAATACTCGAAGCCGTGCAGCAAAAACTGTTTGATTTAGGTTCTGAGTTGGCTACATATCCTGGGGATGAATACGAAGGTCAGATTACACTGCGCGAAGAAGATTCACTATGGTTAGAGGAAATAATCGATGCCATGAATGAAGAACTACCCAAGTTGTTTAGCTTCATATTACCGGGCGGAACCCCCATGAACGCATCGCTGCACCAAGCGCGGACCGTCTGCCGTCGTGCAGAGCGAGAAGTTTTACGCCTAAAATTAGAGGAAGAGGTCAGTCCTTATGCGGTTATGTATCTTAATCGCTTATCAGATGCGCTGTTTGTGTTCGGGCGTTGGGTGAGCGCTACAATGGATGAGCAGGAAACACTATGGGAACCGGGCAAACCATATCCAGATTGGCGCTGGGATGCCTGATTAAATTAGATGAATTGTATTGCAAGGACCTCACTGTAATCGCCCATGAAAGCAAACGCATTACGACAACGATTTGTTGCATTACGCAGCAATAAGCTATTCGAACTGTTTGTTATAACGGTTATTATTAGCTCAGCCCTACTCGTTGGCGTTAAGACATACGAAATTTCCCCGGGCAAGCAAGACCTTATGCGACTGCTCGATTGGGCGGTCACTATTTTTTTCGTCGCTGAACTCACCGTACGTTTTGTAGCAGAGGAGAATCGAAAACGATTTTTCCATGATTTCTGGAATACCTTTGATACGTTGATTGTTCTAGTCAGCCTTATTCCGATAGATAATTCAGATTTAGCACTAGTAGCACGTCTGGTGCGTGTGTTTCGTGTATTGCGTATGGTGTCCTTTATTCCAGAATTACGCATACTGCTTGTGTCTCTAATTAAGGCGTTGCCTCAGCTAGGGTATGTAGCACTGCTAATGTTTATTATTTTTTATATTTACGCGGCTATAGGTAGTACGCTTTTCGAATCGATAAACCCGGTTTTATGGGGAGATATTTCGATTTCGATGCTAACCCTGTTTCGCGTGATGACATTCGAAGACTGGACTGATGTGATGTATGAAACAATGGTGGTATACCCACTAAGCTGGATATTTTATATCACGTTTATTTTCTTTACTGCATTTGCCTTTCTTAATATGATCATCGGCATTGTGGTTGGAGTTATGGAGCACGAGCATGCAAAGATTCAAAAGGAAGATGCAATGCAGCGGGGCGAGCCCACACTGCAGGATTTACAAGACCAGCTGCAGGAACTTGCGAGACTGGTAAAAGCAAACTCGCCGCCCGAAAGATTAACCGATAAAATTTAGATAGTATTTTTGCGAAGCAACCGTTTCACTTTTTCTATATTCTCCGCTACACCCGGTAAATGTGGGTTTACTTTTAGCGCGTATTCAAATGCGGCGATTGCATCGGTGTGGTCCCCTGTTTCTGTTAGTATCACACCCAGTCCGGACATAGCACCAAAATGCCGGGGCTCACGGGTTAATGTTTCTCTTATATCGTTTATAGAGTCATCATAGCGATCCATCAAGAAGTAGAGTGTGGCCCGTTTGTTCCATCCTTCGGCAAACGTTGGTTCTAGTTCAATTATTCGATCAAATTGGGCTAGAGCGCCTTTATACTGACGGGCATTCATTAATGTTACACCTGCATGCATCAGTTTATTGATATCTTCTCGATCGTTGTATGTCCATATTTGCCATATTTTACTGGTTAATTTTTGGGCACTATAAGAATCCGAAGTGTCATTTAGTTTATCGAATAACAATTCAAGTTCTGGCGCATTTTGGTCTGCATTGCTAAGCGATGATAATGAGAACAGAATAGTAGCAAGCAGGATAGAGCGAAGTTTCATACCAATTCCTCGAGCAGATGAGCAATGACAATTGCTGTTAAACTCTTTAAATGTAAACAATGCGTCTATCTTAATTTGACTCGCAACAAAAAAACAAATCGATGCTGCGGTTTTGCACAAAAAATGTAGGGGTGTGGAGAGATCGTAATCTAGTGCAGGCAAGGAAGTAAAGGAGGGGTAATAAAGATAGGTCAGTCGCCAAATGACGACTGACCCGCTCGAGTCTAGCTTCGTATCATTGTGCTGCCGACCTGATTCGGGAAGTAATCTTCACAAACACCTTCGCGGAATACATCAGCCGTTGCGCAGTGCAGCCCGCCGCCAAACGGATAGGCATCACGGAAAGCCAAGGGCAGAACATTCATTCCGAGTTTATCCATCTGTTCCATTTGCGTGGTTTCGCTGGCTTCAACAATAACCGTGTTGTGATCAAGTACAAGGCAGTTCATCGATAGCCAAACACTTGAATAGCATAACGGTGGCGGTGTGTCATTTGAAGGTAGCGCAGCGTCGACGATCTGCCAGTCATTTGCAGTAAATATTTTCATCTGCTCGTCAGCAAGTTTACGGTTCGGGTTATTAATGATTAACCCGGGACGTAGCGGCACAAACGTCGCATCAATGTGGATTGGATAAGGATCTCCTGGAAAATTAACCGCGTGAACACGATGATCTGGAAAGTGGCGTTGTAGCCATTCCATCGCACGACGATTCGTTGTTAAGCCGTGTTGGCAAAATAGATCTTTGCCCAGTCGGCATACATCGGCCGCATCAAACAACGGTTCATGTTCTGTTGTTACGAAATTTAGCTCTGCAGTTCGCTTTAGGCGTTCTTCAATGGTAATTTCATCAAAGTATCCAGATTGGTACGATTCGTCGGTCAAACGGGGTCGCGGTGCCTGCTCCCAGCGAAAATTAGGATCTTCATCAAAATACTGTTGCATCAGCGGGTGGTACGCAAGGTATTCAAAGTAACGGCAACGAAATGACATAGGCGCCATTAAGATTTCGCTACCAATGGTCAGCAGCACATCCCGTGGAGGCATGCATCCGAACATTGAACCCGCACTGAAATCCGGTGTGTTTACCGCTTGATTCCACTGTATTGGCGTTGGTCGATCGACGCGTATTCCGCGGTTTTCCAGTAAGCTTGCCAGGCTATCTAATTGTATATTGGCTTTCTCTACGGTCTCTAACGGACGCGGGCCCCACATGCCACGCATATCACTGTCTTCCGGAACCTTGGCTTCGGTCGCTAATTCTGAAGGTGGGATACAGGTATGATCAGCACGCCCTACAATAACGTGCTTAAGTGGATCGAACTCGTTCCAAGAGCTAACAGTAGTATTTTTCATAATGTTACTAGTTAAGAATAAGGTTAATATAGTGGAGCGGATTTTGCATATAGTTGGAACTACTGTCTACCCGTTTGGCTTTTTCTATGCGACATCAACCATCTTTAACTCAAACCACCTAAATTGGTTAAATTAACAATGAATAGTAAAGAAACTGCGGATCTCATTCTAACCCAGGAGCAAAAAGATCATTTTGCGAGCCAGGGCTATTTAGTTATCCGCGAGTTCGTGTCTGCACAGCAGTGCGCTGCGATAAATACTATTGTTGAAGATTCTCTGCACCCGCCGTTAGCGCCTTTGGAATTTGAGGCGGATGTTCGTTATCCTGGCGCACCGGTTGCTAAAACAGCTCTTGGCGGTTTCACACCGCGCCGATTGTTGCACGCATATACGCGCGAGACTCGATTTCGACAGGCTGCAGCAAACGAGAAACTTCTGGCTGTCTTAAAACAACTCATGTCTGCCGAGCATGTCGCTTTATCGCAGAATCATCATAACTGTGTCATGACCAAGTATCCCGGCTTCGGCAGCGAAACCAACTGGCATCAGGATGTACGCTACTGGTCATTTGATCGGCCAGAGTTGGTTAGTATGTGGTTGGCATTGGGCGAGGAGTATTCAATTAATGGTGGGCTTAGTTTAATTCCCGGCTCCCATTTAACCGACTTGGATCGGGGTAGGTTGGATGCGAATTTATTTCTAAGAACAGATCTGCCGGAAAATCTTGAGTTAATAGATTCTGCGGTTTCGGCTAATCTCTCATGCGGTGACGTCTTGTTATTTCATTGCCGTACGTATCACGCTGCCGGACAAAATAGATCAACAACAGTTAAGAAGTCTCTGGTGTATACCTATCGCGATGTTTCCAACCAACCGATACCCGATACCCGATCGGCAACGTATGAAGATATAGAGCTTGCCTGATCTTGCGCCAGTGCTTTCGTTTTGTTTGGCGATGGTGATATAGTAAGCTGTATTAATGTATAGTTTTAGTGTTTATGGTTGTTGATTCTCTTCTTTCAAATTAAAGTCGGTGTGCCGATCTTTTTGAATCCCATTTAATGTCAAAACACATCGTGTTTCGATGAAAAACTTAACTTCATGTTATGCGTAAACGTTGTACAAAATTTCGAAAAAATTTTATAGTTCAACCCCGCTATTCTGCCCTCAATTGGTACTACATTGGTATGTTTAGGCGATTTTTTCGTCACATAGGCCCTTCTTAAAATGTAGATTTACAGATTCACCTAAATAGTTATTTTATATTTATCAGTTAGTTATAAATTCTAGTTGCCATGATTTCGACACTACGTGTTTGTTTTGTAACGCCAGATAGTTTTGAATCTGACGGTTTTTATATGCCTTAAATTTAGGCACTAAATCTCATTTAAGTGTATGAATTTACGTGCAAATATCGTCCTGTTGCGATAAGCTTCCCGATGTTATAAGTTTGTTAGTTAAGTGCTTACTCGGTGATGTGTTCTGAGTGAAAAGATTAAGATTCATAGAGCGTGTAAAAACTCAATAAGTTTGTGCTTATTTGTGTACTTTGTGCTTATTTGTGTACTTTGTGCTTATTTGTGTACAACGTATTCACGTTAGAGGCTTCTGTGATTTGTAATAAATATTTGTTTTAAAAAAAATTAACTACCAGGAAAAAGATATGCGTTTGATTGGTTTAGTAACTGGATTGTTCTTAAGTACGCTCGGGGGAAATGTCCATGCGCAGGTAACCGGAATGGTTGATGTGTTTGGCCAAGCTAGCACAGCAGATCCTACAGTGCTTGCGGCGCGGCGAGATTATGAAGCGATTCAGCAGTCAGTTCCTGAGGCGCGGGGGTTGTACTTACCCAATGTTGCGTTAACCGCCGACTTCACCGATACCACACAAACCATCAACAGTAGCGACAACGAAGTGTTCGGTGTGGGTGATGCATCGTTTCCAACAGACGTGTTAACCCTGTCGATTACCCAGCCGTTATTTCGCTACGCAAATATTGTGCAACTAAAGCAGGCTAAGGCAAGTGTTCTCGAAGCCGGGGTTCGGTTGGTCGCGGCTGAGCAAGATCTAATCCTTCGTTCAGCAACGCGCTATCTTGAATTGCTGGCAGCTCAGGACGACCTCGAGTTTGCGCTGGCTGAGCAGCAGGCTTACGAAGAACAGCTTGCCCAGGTTGAAAAGCGTAAGCAGGTGGGGTACGCAGATGCAACTCAAGTTTATGAATCACGCGCCCGTTTCGAGTTTGCTAAATCTACCGTAGCCGAAGCCGAAGGCGTGCTGGATGACCGGATGGAAGCGTTAAGCGAACTTACCGGTGAGCGTCCCGACCAAGTTCAAAAACTATCGGAGACGTTCCCGCTGACCATGCCAGAACCATCGGATGTTAAGGAATGGGTCGCACAGGCAAATGCAGAGAATCTCTTGCTTCAGGCTCGCCAACATGCGCTGGAGGTTTCAGGCTTTGAAATTAAGCGCCAGAAAGCTCAGTACATGCCAACACTTGATTTGTTTGTGAGCTCAGAACAGCGAACCACCGAAGGTAGTTTGTTCGGTGGCGGTAGCGATGTAGACACCACTGATATATTGGTTCGCTTAACCGCGCCTATTTATCAAGGGGGACAGGTTCGAGCGCGTAAGAAAACAGCCGAAGCGCGATACGAACAAGCACGTGAACTGGTGGAGTTGGATCGCCGTTCGGTTCAGCGGCAGACGCGAACAGCGTATCTTGGTGTGGTTAATGGTGTGAGCAAAGTAAATGCCCTTAAGCAGAGCTTAGAATCCCAGTCTCTTACGCTTGAGTCAAAAAATAAGGGTTTTAAAGCCGGTACAAGTACCAACCTCGAAGTGCTCGATGCGCAACGTGATCTGTTTTTGGTAAGACGGGATTATGCCCAAGCCAAGTACGATTATTTAATCAGTCATTTAACGCTTAAATCTTTGGTCGCTACGCTTTCGATAGAAGATCTTGAGGAAGTAGAGCGTTTTTTGGTAAGTGGGTAGTGTTTTGCAAGCAACAAACAGCACGTTGTAATTTCCAATAATAAACATAAACGATTGTTAAAATAGGATTCAGAGATTGAAAACGCCAAAGATTCTCGAATTAAGAAACAAGATTGCCAGTAAAATGGCAACCGCTAATAAAAAGCCTCAGTTCAAACGAAGCCTTTTGTTTGAAGCGCTAGAACCACGCTTACTGCTTTCCGCAGACGGCTTAATGCCGTCTCCAACACCGGAACTCTATACGGATACCCTGACGGATCCGGGGAATGTTGCAGACCAACCGGTTGTTATGATTAACCCTCTTTCTGAACCCGCTCCTGAAGTGGGTTCTGTCGTTTCTGGCGCAGCTCAACCAGAGCCGATAATTGCCGGAATGTTACAACCCCAGTTGGATGTTATCGAGCCCAATGAGAATGCGGTCGATAATTTTATCGATGTTATTCTCGATGCTGAAGCAGTAGAGGGCAGTGGCGAAGAAGAGGGCGAAGTAGTTGTAGAGATAAAAACCTCTTCTATACAAGCTGCAGAAGAAAATCAGGGTGATTTAACGATCGGCGTTAATGTTGTGGATGGCGACACAACAGCGGCCGGAAGTTTCTCTTTGGTTTTTGGAGCCGATGCGAGTTACTCATTATTGGATGCCGAGGGCAACGAAATAGGCACTGGTCAAATTGTGGATGGCGCCACAATTCAGGTTGGTGGTATGGAAATTGCCCTAGATGGAGAGCCTGTCGAAGGCGATCAATACAGCTTTGCCATCGAGGCCGAAACAGTGGCGTCTGGGGATGCTGCCACAGGTGAAGAGCAAAACACCAAAAGCGATGATCGGGACGAAGAAATAGTACCCGACGAGTCATTATCAATTGTTGGTGATACCGCCGAACTGCAAACTGATCTGGGCTCTGCATCCGTTGCTGCGGATGAGCCGGAAGCAACAGCAAAGCAGATAATTATCATAGATTCGGCTGTAGATAACTATGAAGAAATTTTAGCAAGTCTCGATTTAGGTCACGATGCCGAGGTTATCGGGATAAATCCGTCTGCCGAATTGCATTCGTCGAACGCAGGCGAAGATGCAACCTCTGATAATCAAGCGGCTAATTTAATCCTCACCGAATCGGAGATTAAGAGCCTGCAGCAAGATGATGCCGACGGTGTTGATAGTGATTCCTTTGAGCTGGGTTTTTCCGGCTCTGCTTCTTCCGATACAATTATTTACATACTTAATAGTGAAGAAGACGGTATCCAGCAGATTACCGATATCCTGGGTGATCATGCAGGGGTATCTTCTGTTCATATTCTCTCGCATGGGGCGTCGGCTGGCCTGATTCTTGGCAACACCAGATTAACCAATTCTAATTTATCTTCCAGTGAAGATAAACTTAAATCCTGGGGGTCCGCGCTTTCAGAAAATGGCGATATTTTACTATACGGCTGCGAAGTTGGTGATGAAGAAGGTGGTGCTGAATTTATAGAAAACATTGCTGAACTAACCCGTGCTGATGTTGCGGCGTCTGATGATTTAACTGGTAATGCATCCAAGGGTGGTGACTGGGTGCTGGAAGTATCTACAGGTGTTATCGAAGCGGATACATTAACGGCGAAATATTCAGGCGTCTTGGCGACGGTGAATGGAACCAGTGACAATAATATTTTACCGGGTGCAGGAACCGCGGATGATTATTTTGGTTTAGAAGGCGATGATCGTATAACCGGTGGTGCCGGATTTGATTCTTTCGATGGTGGTGATGGTATCGATACTATTGTTGAGTCTAGAGACTCCAATATTACATTGACAGACACGACATTAGATATAGTTGCAGATGGTGTCGCGGTTGAAAGTATAACCAGTATCGAAAAAGCCGAATTAACCGGCGGCGCAGCGGCTAATACTTTAGATGCGAGTGGTTTTTCCGGTGAAGTGCAGTTTACGGGTGGTGCGGGTGCCGATAATATTATAGGCGGTACCGCTGACGACACCATTGTGGAGACTCGCGATGTAGATATGGTCTTAACGGATACCACGTTAGATATCGGTGCGGAAGGTCAGGATACACTAACAAGCATTGAAAAAGCACACCTTGCTGGCGGTGCTGGAGTGAACGAAATTGACGCATCCGCATTTAGCGGAATCGTTACTTTAACCGGTGGCGGTGGAGCCGATATTTTGACCGGAGGCACAGGTGGATTTGATGTGGTTAAAGAAACCGCATCGGGAAGCGATGGAATTATTATAGTGGACGGTACCGACGGCGGTACGGCTGTTCTTAATATCGGCGGTGTTCTCGATTCATTGACTGATATTGAAGAAGCTGATCTAACCGGTGGTTCTGGTAACGGTAATATCGATGCATCGGGTTTTAGTGGTGATGTTCGACTTAGTAGTGGCGGTGGCACAGAAAACATTGTAGGTAGTAGTGGTGATAGCACTCTGGTCGAAGAAGCGAATGCGAACTTTTCGCTTTCAGGTAACGTATTATCAATAGGTGGCAATGACATAACGTTCCTTGCCATTGATGATATGGATCTGACTGGTGGGGCTGGAGCCAATACATTTACTGTTAGTTCATTCAGTGGCGAAGTCATCATGCATGGTGAAGCCGGTGACGATATTTTTAATCTGGATGGCGGCGGTGATACCGTGTTTGGTGGTGCTGGTACAGATACCATTGTCGATACGGTTAACGCTGATGTTACACTAACTGACAACGAATATACGATAACAGGCGAGACAGAGGCTCATCAATTAGACAGTGTTGAGGTGGCGACGATTGTTGCAGGGGCTGGTACCAGTCTATTCGATGCATCCGGTTTTACTGGTGGTGTTAATTTAACAGCGACCGCAGGCGCTACTGAAATTTATACAGGTGCTGATGACGATGTAATTATTGCTGATGTTGGTGAAGATGTAATCTTTTCCGGTGCTGGAGACGACACTATTACGGGTGGCGCAGATGACGACGCAATGTCGGGTGAAACTGGCGACGATACCTATATATTTTCTGGTGACTGGGGTGACGACACCGTAACTGAGGATGCGGGTAGCTGGAACGGTAGTGACACACTGGATTTTAGTACAGTTACTGATAATTTAACCTTTACGATGACCGATATAGGCGCCGTAACGGTTACGGATCAATCGGGTAATTCCGTTACTGCCACGAATATCGAAAATATTATTGGCGGCATCGGAACTAACACGCTGGACTATTCGGGGATAGGTGAATCTGTTTTTGCAGATCTTGAAACGGGCGATGCCTATGGTCTTAGTAATATTACCAACATTGATAATCTTGTTGGTAGCGCGTTTGACGATCTTCTTCAGGGCGACACTAATGCGAACATAATTACTGGTGGTGCCGGGGATGATCAGATTGGCGGTGGTGGTGGTACAGATACCCTCGATGGTGGTTCTCATAATGACGGCGATATATTGCTCGAGGAGGTGGATGCTGAAATTACACTTGGTGTATCCACGCTTACAACTGAAACATATGACGCTTCACCTGTTGTAACGGTAACTAATTTTACAGGGTTTGAAGGTGCGAACCTTACTGGTGGAGCAAGTGGGAATACGATTGATGCGTCGGCGTTTACTGGAGCGTCCGGTGTAACCATTGACGGCGCTGGCGGTATTGATACCATTACCGGTACGGCTGCAAACGATTTTATCACCGGTGGCGAAGGTCTTGATACCATTGATGGTGGTGCGGGCATGGATACCATTGTTGAAGAGCGTGATTCAGATTTTACGCTAACATCAACGGGGGATAGCGTCGGCACTGGTGTGCTTCAATCCACCTTGCTGATTGGCTCCGATGGCGTAACAGACGTTCTGACAGATATTGAACAAGCTGAGTTAACTGGCGGTGAGTCAGCTAACAACATTGACGCCTCGGGTTTTATTAATTCTGGTACCGCAACTGCCGGGTCAGTGACAATAGACGGCCTTGATGGCGGTGATACCATTCGTGGCGGCTCCGGCGATGATTTTCTAACTGGCAATAACGGCTTAGATCAAATTTTCGGCGGTGCTGGTACTGATACTCTTATCGAAGATGCGGATAGCAAGTTTATTGCAACGAATACTACCCTGGATATGGGCGAAGGAGCGGACGAAACCTTCGTAATTGATCTTGGCTCTTCCTTAATTGCCGATACTCAAGGCACATTCACGGTATCGTTCGACGGCGAGACAACCGATGATCTAGATGCTCAAATTGGCTCGGTGGAATTTCAATCGCGACTTTCTCAGCTAAGTGGGCTGGATAGCGACCGTATATTAGTAACCAGTAATTACGACAGCGTATTAACCACAACCTTATTAGCCAATTTGCATGGCGGTGGTGTCGATGGCGGTGTGGATATAACCCCGGCTGGCACAGACGATCTGGAAATTATTCTCTCAGACGGCGTAACTGCAGTTTATGTTGATCTGGATGGCGCTGCTACAGTGCAAGATGTTCTTGATAAAATTACCGATTCCGATGTTCGATTAACGGCGACCCTTAATGCCGAGTTTGGTATCGATATTGTCGATAATACAGACGAAGGAGAATCCTTAACAGTTACTGGAATAAACGACTCCAATGCGGCAACCGATCTGGCGATAGAATCCATAAGTGATGATCGCACTACCCCTGGACAAGTAAAAGTTACAGGTGGTGTGATTGCGGGCCGTATGGGTTGGACAATTACTTTTGTTGGCGATAATGCCGGTACGGATATCACGACTAATTTGAGCGTTAATACGACTGGGCTAACGACTATACATGGCTCTTTTAGCGCAACGACCACTCAGGAGGGTGCGGTTGGAACCAATTCTCTAGATAGTATTGAACAACTTGTGCTAAGTGGTGGCGGTTCTCGAAACCTCATGGATGTCTCTCAATTTAGCCTCGGCGATACGCATTTGAGAGGCGAGGCGGGTGATGATGTGCTTATTGGTAGTAACGACTCTGGATTTGTCGACACATTGGATGCAGGATTCGGAAATGACAGAATTACCGGCGGCGGTGGTGTAGATGTCATCATTGGTGGTGAAGGTATTGATACCCTGGTGGAAACCAACGACGCATTATCGCAGGTTTTAACCAATACCACATTCACCACAGACGGTGTTGTAGATACGTTGTCAGGTATAGAACGAGCAGAACTAACCGGTGGTGGAGCGGATAATGTAATAAATGCTTCAACGTTTAATGGCGTGTCCGCAACAACCGAACTTATCGCACTCAATAATTTTGACGGTGTGGGTAGCGTAGAGGGTTCTGCGGTCAATATGACCGGCATTGCGGAAATTGTTACCTTGAGTTCGCTCAATAGTGGAGACGGTGTCGCTATTGCTGCCGGTACTGATTTTACCATTACATTGAGTGACGGCACAGCAGTTGTCGTGAATATGGGCGCTCCTGAGACGGTACAAGAAGTATTGGATGCGATCACCGAATCCCACGAAGACGTAACAGCTACGCTTACTGAAACAGGCTTTGGAATCAAGATAGAGGATGCCTCTGGCGGTGGTGGCTCAGTAACGGTGGCCGAAGGGACCTCGACTACCGCAGAAGATTTGGGTATTTTGGGTGCCGGCACCGCAACTGAATTGGAAGGACTAAACATTACCGGAGGTGGTGCCGATTTCAGAGTTACATTGTCGGATGGCATAACTCGAGTTGATGTAGATCTATCTACAGCACAGACGATAGCCGATGTGCTGGCCGCTATTTCTAACTCTCACGCTAGTTTATCGGCTACCTTAAATGCAACGACTGGCGCCATTGAGTTGGTGGATTCAACCGGTGGTGCAAGTGCGGTTGTTGTGGAAGATATTAACGACTCTACGGCTGCAGCAGATCTACAACTAGCCGGTACCGGAACAATTGCCGGTATCTTAGGCGCAGCGTTGAGTGGCGGTTTTATCAGAGTGGATGGTGGCGCGGGTGAAGATACAATTACCGGTACCATGGCTGACGACTTTATAACGGGTGGTATTGATGCAGACATAATTGATGGTGGCGGTGGTACCGATACGCTTATCGAAACTCGTGATGCAAACTTTATACTGGAGAACGGTAGATTATTTACCACTACCGGCGACCTTCAAGCTGATACAACGATCGATACATTGACGAGCATCGAGCGTGCTGAACTAACCGGCGGGATTGGAGCTAATGTTATTTATGCCAAAGCATTTACCGGGCAGGTGGTTCTTAATGGTGGAGGCGGAACGGTAGGTCAAACTACTTCCCAAGTTGAATACTATGATCCCGATGTAGATATACTTAGTTTGGGACTGATGACACTTCTCGTACATACACCGGATACATATATAGACGAACTTTACGGCGGCACGTACGATGATCCAGATGATCTCCTGGATGATACGTTCATCATTAACGCATCCGCTTTTATAGGTAACGGTGTACCAACCGATCATCGAACCCTTGTCGATACCGGTACCGGTGGTTCGCACAATGAGGCGATTATTACCGGTCTTGATTCGAACGTAACCGATGCCGATATGGGCTATATCGCATTTGCAGGTGGATCCGGTGCCGATACCATAATGGAGCTTAGTACCGAACTTTCAGAATTAACCATTACGACTGATTTTAATAGCGGAGGTCAAAATATAAGACTTTCTAGCGGTCAGAATATAAACCTTAATAATGGTAATGATGTCGTAGGTGAAGATACCAAGGTTACGATAGGTAATGGAGTAACCACGGTGCTTATAGAGACAGCTGGCGCTGATTTGGTAATTAGAGCCGATTTAATTCTTCTTAATAAAGTTACGATAAATACTGGCCTGACTAACTCTGTTACAACAGGTGGTGCTTTTGACCCGACGACTACTGAAGCGTTCGGTGATGTTAAATTGATCGCTCGTGACAATCTTGCCGATGTAAATGGCTTGGGGTTTGTCAACCTTGATATTAACGAATCCCGTGTAGATATCATTAATGGTAGCCAAATATTCGCTAATAATGTAACCATAGAGGCCGAATCCGATAACTCTAAACTTGTCTTGCATGAGAATTTTAGTGAAGGCACCATCGGTGATATTGGCTTTAAGCTCATTAATGGACTGCTACTTGCATTGGAAAATGTCTCATTATTTTTTGGTGTGGCGATCTCATTGTCCGATGCACATATTACCGTTGACGAATCCTCGTCTATTTTCGTCAAAAATGATTTTTCGGCCGTTGCACGAACCGAATCTTTATCTCGATCGGCGCCAATATCCAAGGGTTTCGGAGCGGCCGTTGCCTATATTGACGCCGATGCCAGCGTTAATTTCCATGGAACGTTGGTTACCGGTAATGATGCCGTTTTTCGTGCACAGTCTGATAATACGATTGATGCGCTGGCAGATACCGGGCCGATCGCGCGAATCGCCACCGCGTTTGCAATCAGCGTTTTGGATACTACGGCCCGGATTAATATTAGTAATAGCGCCGATCTTATTATTGGGCGCGATCTGTCTATTCAGGCTGAAACTATTGATCGAAACCGCACTATGGGACGCACAACCACAGATAACGATGGTCGTGTGGGCATTTCTGTGGCAGTTGCGATTGAAAACGGCGACACAGAAGCCTTCCTGGATGGAAATGTTGATGCTGAGCGCAATATTAATGTTATTGCCAAACAATCCAAGGAAGCTATTAAAGTCCAAAAAGCCTTTTTGATTCCGGGTGTTGTTACGGGTGTAAACGCCAGTGCAGGCGTTGGCACTAACTCCACCGGCGATTATCTCGATGATGTTAAAAAGAGATTTGTCGGTGGTCTTTCACCGGTCATGGCTGTTAGTTCAGGTATAAAAAAGATCTTGGGAAAGGATGGCCCTGCAAAAGCCCAGGACCGAAGTTTCACATTTGGTGCAGCAGCGGCGGTTTCCATCGACACCAACAATGTTGTATCCCGCATTGGTGATGGAGTGGACTTGACTGGAGCTCAACCGACTATTGAAGCTGGCGGCTTTATAAATTTATTCGCAACAATAAATAATCGGCCAGATGTAACAGCCTCCTCGTCTGTAGTAGACGACCCGAAGGCAGTAAGTCAAGGTGGCAATACTGTAAAAGAGGGATCAAGTTTTTCCGGCTCATTTGCATTTGGTTTTGGCTTATATACCAATAATTCGGATTCGTTTGTCAATGAGTATGCGGTAGTTGACGCAGGTGGCATGATCTCGATAAAAGCAAACTCTGATAACCAGATTAATCCTTTCGATTTATGGGGGGTTAATCTAATCGCGCCGTTTATTGGCGAAGATGTCAAAGACACCGCCCTGGGTAAGGAGACACGGACTGACTATGATACCAATTGGCATATAAATAACACCGATTCGGCGATTCTAAGCTCTGGTGATAAAGTAAAAGTATTAAGCGACCACACGGCTGGTGGTAATGCGAATACTCAGTACAAATGGGTAGGTGTAGATGGAACTGAGATCACAGATCTGGGCGCGGAAGATTATTCTGACACCGCCCGATGGGAAGATGTTGGAAATGAAACCTCAAATGACACATTGTCGTATATTCGCACATTAACCACGTATCTTGATGGTAACCTCGGATTGGATAACAATCTTGTTGATACTTGGGGTCAGGCAACCGTCGAAGCCAAATCAGACAAGACTAAACTGGCCATTGCCGGTACCGTTATGGTGATGATACAGAATCACGATGCGGACGCACAGATTCTAGCCCATGCACGTGTTAATCAAGATTCTGGATTTAGAACCGGTGATCAGTTAGTTGATATCAACGCGCAAAGCGTCGGTCACACCATAAACTTGGGCGGTAATTTCCAGACACCAGGTTTTTCAGGCAGCAGTAGTAGCGGTAAGAGTATTTTTGCGGCTGAAGGTTCGTTGGGTGGTTTAGGCTCGACAAATAAAGGTAAAAGTGCTGTTGGTTTTGGTGCAATGATATTTCTCCATGATATGGAGGTAAACGCTGTTATAGAGGATGACGTTCAACTCTATGCTGATAGTCTGGCAGTAATTGCCGATAATGAAGTGTTAAATATCATGTTGGTGATGTCTGGGGGCGAAGGGGGTAAGTTCGGCTTTAATGGCGCCTTAGCATATGACGAAGTTAATAACGTTACACGTGCCCAAATTGAAAACACGGCGATTATAACCGTCGGTTCTCAGGCGGTCTTGCATGATGAGGCTAA
>Ga0213861_10001804_pt1 | contig 18768 bp, 16 predicted proteins | sample PICome_4_FD_160110 | JGI IMG/M metagenome (GOLD analysis project Ga0213861, IMG submission 160110) | Coastal seawater microbial communities near Pivers Island, North Carolina, United States - PICO131 | ecosystem: Environmental > Aquatic > Marine > Coastal | place: USA: North Carolina... | reverse complement strand
AAAAATAGTTAAATCCTTTCGATTACAATTTAATTTCTATCAAAGAAGTTGAGAACTTTAATTACTTTCGTGGTGAGAGGAATTCTACATGTAAATGGCGGAAAAACAAGCATTAATTTTAGTAACGAATGACGATGGCGTATCTGCGAAGGGGATCGCATCTTTGTTTGAAGTTGTCCATGGTATGGGACAGGTTGTATTAATTGCCCCAGATTCACCGCAATCGGGCATGGGGCACGCAATAACCATTAACGATCCTTTGCGATTGTATCCGTCAACTTTGTTTGAAGAAATTGATGCGATGGCTTGTTCTGGTACTCCGGTAGATTGTGTAAAGCTTGGAATAAATCAGGTATTGCGCAGAAAACCAGATTTGTTAGTTTCCGGAATTAATCATGGAGCCAACACTGCAACAAATGTATTGTATTCAGGAACAATGTCTGCTGCGGTGGAAGGGGCAATGGAAGGAATTCCATCGATTGGTTTTTCTCTTTGTGATTTCGCGGCAGATGCAGATTTTTCTGTTGCAAAGAAGATCGTGGCGTCCGTTGTTGATGCGGTTTTGAAAAATGGCCTGCCAAATGGTGTTTGCTTGAACGTAAATATTCCGAAGCTCACCATGAAGGAATTCAAAGGGATTAAGGTTTGTAGACAAGCACATGCGTATTGGGAGGATCGTTTTGACGAACGAAAAGATCAATTTAACCGCCCATATTATTGGCTGACAGGGAAATACATTGAAATGGATCAGACGGAAGATACCGATTTGTATTGGATTGAAAAAGGATATGCCACCATCGTTCCAACACAATTTGATATGACGAAATACGAAGCAATAAAAGAACTTGAAAGTTGGAGTTTATGAGAAAAGGATGGACGAAAGACCACACGAAAGGAGTATTGATTGGAGTAATAACTCCGCTTCTTTTCATACCTATTGTAATTTTTGTGCTCTCTTGGATTCAGAATTATGATTTTTCGCGCTTGTGGCGTGAATTTGATGTAATCACGAAATATAGAATTAAGATTATAACCTTATCCATTATCTCGAATTTATTTTGGTTTTATTTTTTCCTGAATCGAGAACGCTACAACGTTGCAAGAGGTGTTATCATTGGAACCCTTTTTTTTGCGCCTTACATACTCTACATTAAATTCTTCTAAATGGCTGCAAAACATAAGTTCTATATAATTGCAGGTGAGCCTTCAGGTGATTTACATGCAAGTAATTTGATGCAAGCAATACTCGATGAGCGATCCAACACTGATTTTAGATTTTGGGGCGGTGAGAAGATGAATGCCATACAGAAAGGAATGGCCAAACACATCAAAGATCTCGCATTTATGGGTTTTTTAGAAGTGGTATTGAACCTCCGAACGATTTTGAGAAATATATCTTTTTGTAAAAAGGATATATTGGCGTATCAACCGGATGCACTTATTTTGGTTGATTATCCGGGATTCAACCTCCGAATTGCTAAATGGGCGAAAAAACACGATATCAAGGTGTACTATTACATATCACCGCAAATATGGGCTTGGAAACAGAATCGGGTATACAAGATTAAAGAACTTGTTGATAAGATGTATGTAATTCTTCCTTTTGAGAAGGACTTCTACAAGAGGTTTGATTTTGATGTTGAATATGTGGGACATCCATTGCTTGATGAGATTGCAAAGTTTGATTTTAGCGATTCAAGACTTTCTTTTCTTGACCGGAACCAATTGGATAATCGTGCGATTATTGCTGTTCTTCCCGGCAGCAGAAAACAAGAAGTTTCAGTGAAGTTGCCAATTATGCTTGCTGCTGTTAAAGGATACGTAAATCATCAGATTATTGTTGCTGGTGCTCCAACACTTTCAAAAGAATTTTATGCTTCAATTGATGATTCAGTGTCCGTCATTTTTAACGAAACCTATGAAATAATGGCAAATGCGCGCGCCGCCATCGTTACTTCAGGTACTGCAACATTAGAGGCAGCATTGTTTAAGGTGCCTGAAGTAATTTGTTACAAAGGCTCCAATATTTCGTACAGTATCGCAAAACGTCTGATTAAGGTGAAGTACATTTCACTAGTCAATTTAATTTTAGATCAAGAAGTGGTAAAAGAATTAATTCAACATGAATGTACCTCAGAGAACATTCAGCTAGAGTTGGACAAGATAATTAATGATGAGAACTATCGTCAAATGCTCATTGATAAATACAACGAGCTTGAAGAAATGTTAGGTGGAGGAGGTGCGAGTAAAAAAGTTGCACAATCTTTGTTTAAAACGCTATAAAGACAACCAAGTAAAGTGATACAAATTATAAATTTGAGGCATGAAGACTCGAATCATCTTCTTTTTCCTGACCTTAACCTGTTGGTCCAATGCGCAGGAGCTTCGTATTGGGCTGCTTCGTAGCATCGAGGTCAAGAAAATAGCTCTAAGCGCCAACCAAGGTGTATATTCGGTTTATGGAGACTCGATCAATCTGGGCATTCTAGGTGCGATCGAACTTGAGCTGCATTCGGGGATGGTGCGAATCAAAACAAATGATACTTATCAGGATTTTTATTGTGTACATATTGTTCAGGACACATTAAATTCGTCGTTTAAAATCAAATCCCTATTACCAACATCCAGACAACACTATTACCCTGATAATTTGGAAGTGAAATCTGTGGACGGGCGTTTGAATGTCGTGAACCTGGTCAATATGGATAATTATTTGTCAGGAGTTGTAGAATCCGAGGGTGGTGGAGGTCGACACTTGGAATATTATAAAGTTCAAGCTTTAATGAGTAGAACATATGCCCTCAAAAATGAAGATCGACACCACGATGAGGGGTTCCAGCTTTGTGATGGTGTTCATTGTCAGGCATACCACAATATGCTGAGATACACAGATGCAATAAAAACCGCAGTTCAATTAACTCAAAACAAAGTACTTGTGGGGCCCAGAGATCAACTTGTAACTACTTATTTTTCGGCAAATTGTGGCGGACAAGTTTGCGATGCAGGCTATGTTTGGAATACCTCTGTACCCTATGTAGAAAGTTTCATAGATACTTTTTGCATTCATACACGTCAGGCAACATGGAGAACCACTATTAATAAAAGGAAATGGGCTGATTTTTTAAATCAGGAATACGGCGTTTCTGAGAAAAAATATGGCAACTATATTTATAATTTCGATCAAATTGAGCGCAAGGCATTTTTCATTCACCCATCACTTGGTATTCCCCTTCGGGATTTACGACAGAAGTTTCATTTAAAATCAACGTTTTTTAGTTCGTATTTGAACGGTGACCAGGTGGTGTTAGAAGGACGTGGCTTTGGTCATGGGGTAGGATTGTGCCAGGAGGGAGCGATGCGCATGGCTGAATTAGGATATGGATATTCTCAAATAGCCAGGTTTTATTTTCATAATGTTCAAGTCATTGATTTTCAACATGGTAGGAGTTTGATTCCAAAAGCATTTGGGCGCTAGTCTTATTCGTAAAAAATAACAAAGATATCTTCATCATCTTTTTTGAATAATTTCTTTTCTCGAGCATATTTTTCTACTTCAGCACTGTATTTTAACCTGTTCAATATACGCTGTGTCTCCTTAAGGTTTTGATTCATCTCATTCGTTTCTGCTTTTAATGAACTTAACTTATTTGATTGAGAAATGATAGTGAAAATATCATTTTCATCAAGAAATAATGCATACACGAAGAAGATGCTAATAGCCAGTAAAAATTTGTTCCGAAAAATCAATAAAAAGCGTTTCACAATTCAAAAATAAGAATGAAATGTGCTCGTTTTTAATTAATGCACTGATGTTTTACAATTTATATTGTTCAAATCTGATTATTTGAGGAATATTTGTTTGTAATACCTTTGATTTTGTGCTTCGATATACAAAAGATATGCTCCAGGGCCGAGGTGCATTATATCGACTATTTGCTCAACATTTAGGGATGAAATTCTTGTTTTGTATGATATCGCTCCTGAAATATTGGATATCGTTAGATCAATAGGTTGACCAACTAGAGACTCAATTGAAAGTGTTAAGTATCCATCAGATGGAATCGGAAAAACGTTTAGATCATTTGATTCATTCTCAGGTATAGCGAGTTCCTCATAGGCGATTGCGAAATGAGACAAGGCTCCCAAAGACCCTTTTGTAATTTCATACACATAATCTAAATCAATGTATTCAATACTGTCCTGGATTGTGTGAGCGTAAGGTGTTTGATTTTTCTCATAAAGTCCCGTGATTATTTCTCCCTGGTTCATAAATGGAACATAATCCGAACCATACGCGTAACTAATTTCTGTCATCAAATTTGAATAGAGTTCGATGCATGTTGCCAGTTCATTTGTCATTAGAGCAGATTGTGCATCATTACTAGAGGGTGGGCTCATGTCCTGCTCGCAGATAATAGTATTGTTTGTCATACCATTTACACCTCCAACTTGATCGATATTGAAGACAATTTTGATGTCCATATTGTTTGGAACAACATCTGTATTTACATAGTGTTGACTTCCTTGCAGACTAGTTTCTTCAGCACTGAAGTGGATAAATTTGATCGAATATTCTGTATTGATATTCTTAAGTAATCTAGCAGCTTCCAAAATTATAGCCGTTCCAGTGCCATTGTCATTTGTCCCTGTGCCATTTTTTGTATCGTAGTGACCATCAATTATAACATAAGTATCGGGGTATACCGTTCCGGTTTTAGTCACGATTAAATTTTTTGTTGGCCATCCGTTTGCGAAGAAGTCGTCTGCTACAATATCTGTGTAACCAAGATTTGTATATTTCGAAACCAGCCAGTCGTATGTATCGTCTAAAGCAGAAGTTCCGAGTTCTTTTATTCCTAACGCTTCAAATTCCATTAAGTTCTGAGTGACACTATCTTGATTGCAATTGGCTGTAAGAGCTGAATAAAATGGATTGAATGTTTGGGCTGTTGCTACAGCTTGAAAAAAGCAAAAGAGTAGAATTAGTCTGCGTTTCATTTTAGTTTGTTTGACAATAGTTTCGTCTAATGTTGTGTTTTTTTAATAAAAAAAACCGCTCTTCTTTAAAGAACGGTTTTTTATTTGAATTCGTTGCAAAATTAGTTGACGATTTCATCATAAAGTTCTTTGAAATCTTCATTTCCTTCAAACCATTGAGCGATTTTATTCATGAAGGCTTTTGCTTTCTCTGTCTGACGCTTTGACTTTAAAGCTCTTGCTGAGTAATAAACGCCCATCATTAACATGTTTCTATCTGCTTCGCCCCAGCTATCAATTTCATTTACTTCTTTTAATAATGCGTCACCTTCATTCCAAAGTGTTCGTGATGTTCCTGGATCAGAGACAAGGTATTTACATGCTCCAGCTATGTATTTGGCTCCAACGGTATTTTTGGTGATTTTCGGGTATTTCATTGCCCACGAATAGGCTTTTTTATATGCCTCTGATTCTAATTCATTAGTAATTCTAAAGAACAAAGACATTTTAAATTCTTCGGTAAATTCACTGAATTCTTCAAATGTACTACCATCATTTAACTTGAGGTCGTATTTTAGTCCTTTCGAAAGATACTTTATGGCGTCTTTGTATGCGTTCTTGTATTTGACATCAGTTTCACCTGATTCAGAAATAGCGTACAAACCTTTTGCTGCCCAGATGTATGGAACAACTTCTTTTTTTGTTTTTTCATTCTCCGTGTATTTCAGAGATTTTGCAACAAGTTTTTTATAGTCTTCATCAGCATATAGGATTTTGAGTTCATCGTATTGTTGACAGAATACAATTTGACTGATAAAAATGAAGCTGAGTAATGTGAATATATATTTCATAATTATTTTTCTAATCAATTTTCAAAGATTGTGCCGAATTTATTTTAGGAGAGAACGTTAACTCTTTTTTAACATTTCTTCTATCATTTAATTCTACGTATAAATTAAACCACAAGTTACATTATTTAATTCAAAAAGTTCACAGATTCTTGAGCTATTCGCATTTTTATCTCAAAAATTATTCAAAACTTTTCAGTAGGAGTTGGAGTATATTTTGAGCTGCTTTTGAAATTTTGGTTCCTGGTCCAAATACACCAAACACTCCTGCTTTTTGGAGAAAATCGTAGTCTTGTTGTGGTATTACTCCGCCGGCAACGACCATTATGTCACCACGACCTAATTTCTCGAGTTCTTCAATTACTTGAGGTACCAGTGTTTTATGCCCTGCAGCTAGTGATGAAACTCCTAAAATGTGAACATCGTTTTCTACGGCTTGTTTTGCCGCCTCTTCGGGGGTTTGGAATAATGGTCCAATATCAACGTCAAAGCCAATATCTGCAAAAGATGTGGCAATTACTTTTGCTCCACGATCGTGGCCATCTTGTCCCATTTTTGCAATCATAATGCGTGGTCGACGCCCCTCCAATTTACTAAATTGGTCGGCCATGCTTTGAGCAATATTAAAATCAATATCTTCCATAGATTCAGACGAATATACACCATTTATTGAACGAATCGTTGCCTGATACCGTCCATAAGTAGTTTCTAGTGCAGTTGAAATTTCACCAAGTGTTGCACGATCCCTAGCGCATTGAATCGCAATTTCTAATAAGTTGCCTTTGCCGGATTTTGCCGCATCCTCTAGCTTTTGGAGTGACGCTTCTACTTTGAGTTTATTTCTGTTTTTTCTGATTTTTTGCAATTGTTTGATTTGATTTTCACGTACCTTTGAGTTGTCAACTTCCAAAATTTCAATGGAATCTTCCTTCTCTAACTGGAAGCGATTTACACCTACGATGATGTCTTTGTTCGAATCAATTCTTGCTTGCTTTCTTGCAGCGGCTTCTTCTATTTTCATTTTCGGAAGTCCGGTTTCAATCGCCTTTGCCATTCCACCAAGTTCCTCAACCTCTTCGATTAGACTCCATGCTTCATGAATCAATTCTTCAGTTAATTTTTCAACATAGTAACTTCCACCCATGGGATCTACATGCTTGGTGATTCCTGTTTCTTCTTGAAGATAAATTTGTGTATTGCGAGCGATTCTTGCGGAAAAATCTGTAGGTAAAGCAATGGCCTCATCCAAAGCATTGGTATGCAGTGATTGTGTTCCTCCAAAAACGGCAGCTAAAGCTTCGATACAGGTTCTGGCGATATTATTAAAAGGGTCTTGCTCTGTTAAACTCCAGCCAGATGTTTGGCAATGGGTTCTGAGTGCAAGAGATTTTTTATTTTTCGGATTGAATTGGCTCACCAATTTTGCCCACAATACCCTGCCAGCTCGCATTTTTGCAATTTCTGTGTAATGATTCATGCCTATTGCCCAGAAAAAGCTCAATCGAGGAGCAAAGTCATCGACATCCATTCCCGCTTTAATTCCTGCTTTCAGATACTCCAATCCATCTGCTAAGGTATATGCAAGTTCAATTGCTGCCGTTGCACCTGCCTCATGCATATGGTATCCAGATATAGAAATTGAATTGAAACGCGGCATGTTTTTAGCTGTATATTCAAAAATATCTGATATAATCCGCATCGACGGAAGCGGTGGATAGATATACGTATTACGCACCATAAACTCCTTGAGGATATCGTTTTGTATGGTTCCCGATAGTTCCGATTGAGATACACCTTGCTCTTCAGCTGCAACGATATAGAATGCCATGATTGGCAATACGGCGCCGTTCATCGTCATGGAAACTGACATTTTATCAAGTGGGATTTGATCGAAAAGGACTTTCATATCTAAAATCGAGTCGATGGCAACTCCTGCTTTCCCAACATCTCCAAGTACTCTTGGATGATCAGAATCGTATCCACGGTGTGTGGCCAAATCGAATGCTACAGACAAACCTTTTTGTCCGGCAGCTAAATTTCTTCGGTAAAATGCATTTGATTCTTCTGCAGTTGAAAATCCCGCATATTGTCGAATGGTCCAGGGACGTATCGCATACATTGAAGAATAAGGCCCTCTGAGGTAAGGTGGTGTCCCAGATACAAAACCAATGTGTTCGGTTTGCTCGATATTATTGTGCGTATAAAAATTTTGAATATCAATTTTATCAGAAGTCGTGAAAGTAGTCGATTGCTCAATTTTAGAATTGTCAACTTCGACCGAAGCATCGATTTTACTAAAATCTACTCTTTTCATTTTTCACTTTTTTTAGGTTGAAGATCAAGGATTAATGGTTTCATTCCCAGGTATGAATCCACTTCTTTCCAATTGGCTACTTTTTCGTTTGGGTCTTCGTAATCGTTTATTCCTATTCGGGTGGTTTTCCCAGAAGAAAAAGCTTCAACTCTTTGGTTTTGTTTTTTCATGATTAATTCGGCAAATACATTGAGTGCATTTTGCTCAAACAATCCTCCATTTTTTTCTATTCCTTGAAATGTATTCCAGGATTTTTCTCCAATTAATTCTGTAAGTGTTTCAATTGAATAACTTCCTCCTATTGGATCGATCACTTTGTCAAGATATGCTTCTTCTTGAAGCAGTAAAGCAAGGTTTATTGCCATGCGCTTGGCCAATGAGCTCGGACCTTCATCCGAATAAAAGTCATAAGGCAATACCAAGATTGCATTCGCTCCGTTGAGTGCCGACATGACTTCTGTAGTTTGTCGTAATAGATTTGTATAGGGATCCCTTAACGATTTGTTGACATGTCCGATGATTGCAGTAATGTTACAATCAAAAGACCTTTGATTTTTTGGGGAGTAGGATTGTATCAATTTAGACCACAATTGGCGTAATGTGCGCAGCTTGGCAATTTCGTTGAAATAATTGTTTCCAATTCCAATATGAAAATGAATCATTTTTGAGGCCTCGTCAATCGTGAGTCCTTCAGTCATAAGTTGCAGAAGGTACTCGTGACCAACATTTAAGCAAAATGCCACTTCTTGCCATGACGTCGCTCCAGCTTGTTGAACACCGAATCCATTCACTTTTAGCGCGAGTGATTGATCGGTTTTGTTGTGCGCGATGATTTCCTCGAATAATTTAGAGTTCTTTATGGCTAGATGGTCGTATGCGATAGAGGCATTTGAATCAATAGCCTTAATGGCTAGGAAGTCCTGTTTTGTGGAAATAATGAATTGGGATTCAATATATTCTAGCTGAATACCCTGAAGTACTTTTTCCCAATCACAGTTGTTTTTGTTCGATTTAAAGACAAGCATATTTGCCCCATTCATTAAAATAGCCAAAGCTTCTTGATTCGCTATTTTTTCGTTTTGAATTAAAATGAGTGCTGCATTTGACCAGAAATTATTTGTTGACGAATATCCGCGTTTGAAAGGAAAATTCCCGGGCGTTTGCGGTGGTATAATTACTTCATCTTGGTGGTAGTATGCTTTAAATTTAATTTCTTCAATAGGATCATTGAATTCCAATGTAGCATGCTCTTTTCCCTTAAGATCTTTGATAATTTGATCTTTCCAGTCGTTAAGTGAGCTTTTTTTAAAAGTCTTAAAAAAACGATTCATTGAGTTGTTTTCTTCGAATATGGGTTCTGTAAAGTTAATTGAACTATTCGAATAATCGTTCATTCGTCTATGCGAAGTATTTAAATAAGATGTGGAAACCGGCCCAAAAAATGATGATTCCAAAGCCCAAATGAATTTTTGAAGTGAATCCTTGTTTTCTCCAATAAATCCAATTCAGAACTGCGATTAAAATAGCAGGAGCTAATGGGTAAAGATAGAGATAGAGCATCTTTATATCAATTGATTTTGGGAATCATTTCTTAATTACCTATTATGATATTCAGACTTTTTGGAACAACACTGACATTGATCTCATCTTTCACATCGCAGGGCTCTCCATCGTAATGTGCAATTTTTTTAGAGAGCTTTAGCTTGGCTGTTTTAAAAGGAATAATTTCAGAGAACCTGGAAGTATCACTTCTTTTTGTGAAAAAACGGTAGACAATTAATGGTGCCGACCAAATGGTAAATGGCCTTAAAACCACCAATTCCAATTCTCCATCAGTTACATCAGACTTTGGAGAGATCGTAAAACCATTGCCAAATTGAGAAGAATTTGCCACGGTTAGCAGAACGACAGGAAGCGTTTTTATTTTTCCATCAATGTCAATTGAGGCATTGATAGGGTTGAATCGAAAAAACTCACGGAGAATGAGTTGAATATAACCCCAAAGACCTCTTCGACGATGGGTGTCGAATCTCTTCGCTACTACTGCGTCAAAACCATATCCTCCAACACCCAAAAATGATTTTTCATTTACAAGGACAGTATCCATCGCTATGGATTTTGAATTGTTGATACATTCAATTGCCTCTCTGATATTCATAGAAATTTTTAGATGTCGGGCCAAACCATTCCCAGATCCTACGGGTAGTATTGCTAATTTTGTTTTTGTTCCAATCAATGCTGTTCCCACTTCATGAACAGATCCATCGCCTCCAACAGCGCAAACAATATCGATTCCTTCTTCTGAGGATTGTTTTGCGAGTGTTTTCGCATGAAGTTTATATTCCGTAAATGCAATATCATAGTCAAACTTGTTGTGGTCGAGGTAATTCTCAATCAAATCAGGGATGTAATTTTTCTTTCCAACTCCTGATATCGGGTTTACTATGAATCGAATTGTTTGTTTCACTTTACCGTTGTTCTGTTTTTTATTAAATCGCTGTTGTAACGTTGTATAGTTGCTTTGATTTTTTGTTCGGCATCTTTAATCTCACTACTAAAATAGGTTAAAGAATCGTTTAAGACAATTTTATTTTTTGTGTAGTTGTACAAGTTTTGTGCCTTTCCGTTCGAATAGACAATTAAATGTCCGTTTTTGAAGTAATTAAAAGACCCTGAAAGATAGGTTAGTGCTTCACCGCTATCTCCGCTGTAATAGGAATTTCCGAATGCATAATACTCGGTATCAATATTCAATAAATCTAAAATTGTTGGCATGATATCCAATTGTTGAAAAACTTTATTGCTCTTCTCTGAATTTAAGTTTCCGCTGGGATGGTAAAATGCAATTGGTATTCGGAAAATGTGCGTACGTTGGTTGTATACTTTTGATGTTGTCGCTGGCGTATGATCAGCCAAAAGTACGAACAGCGTGTTGTCGTACCAACTTTGTTTTTTTGCTTCGATGAAAAAATTACGAAGTGCGATGTCTCCGTAGCTTATTGAGGCACATATTTTCTGAGGACCTCTTTTCACATCATCCCTTAAGTTTTTTGGTATAAAGTAGGGGTGATGCGAAGAAATTGTAAATAGAGTACTGAAGAAGGGTTCTTTGAGTTCGCTCATTTTTCTAGCGCTCCATGGATTAAAATAATGGTCTAGGATTCCCCATGTTTTGTCAAAATGCGCATCATTGTTGTATTCGAATCTCCCAAAATAGTGGTCAAATCCACAAATTTCAGAGAATCCATCAAAGCTCATAGATCCATTTGTTGCTGCATGAAAAAATGCAGATTCATATCCATGTTTTCCAAGTATGTTGGGTAAGGTGTTAATCTTGTTATTTCCATATGGCGATGATATGTATGCATTTTCCATAAGTGTCGGCATTGATGCGATTACGGCGGGCACTGCCTCTATGGATCGCTTCACCTTTGCGAAGCTGTAATTGAATGTTAGTGATTGGTTAATAATTGAATCCATAAATGGAGTATAACCTTTACCGTTATTAAAAGCTCCAACAAATTCTGAACCGAAGCTTTCAAGCATGATAATGACAACGTTCGTGTTGTGCGCTAAAATACCTTGCGGCTGTGTTTTTTTTACGGGATTGAAATAATATGTAGCATCTTTTTCAGACATGTAAATCACTGGATCCAATCCTCCTTGATCTATTGTTTTGATAATGGTAAAAGGAGTAGGTAGTATGAATGAAATGTTTTCCGGATTGGTGTAGCGATTGGCTTGAATTATACCGATTGGTTTCAGTCCGAATCCTCCTCTTCCGATTATAAATAGTGTCGGAACAATGAGTAAGAACCAGATCAAATTCGTTTTTAAAAATTGAGAGCGATTGGTAGGTTTCAATGCCAATCTGTCGGTCTTTCTATACAAGAAATCGGACGCTACGATTAAAGCGATATAGATCAAAATAACAAGCCAAAAATCCTGCAAAAATGTTCCCCATAATTGACCAAGATCATTTCCACCTCCGCCGAACATAGATAAAATATCATAAGTAGAGCGCTTGCTTGTGAATCGAAAATACTCAACATCCATGAGGTTTAAGCCAAGCATCAGGGCGTTAGTAATGTGAAATAGCAGTCGGAAAAATAGTTTGTAAGCTCCCGTATGACGAAATGGTATAGGCAGCATATACAGGATGTAGTAAGGCAGAAAAAATAGAGCAATTGTAATGACATCAAACCAAAGAGCTACCAGGAAGTCCAAGAATGCCAAATTTTGGAAGGCCTCGATATTCGAGAAAAGAAAAACGAGTCGTGTCAAGTACATAGACATCAGAACGATTCCGAGTCGATTCAATAAGGTAGCAACATGGTCCGGTAGAAAATCAAGTAATCTTTTCATCATCTCAAAATTAAAAATTAATGTTGGTATCTAAGACAAGAACAGGTAACAATAAAATCAGTCAATTGAACGGTAGGTGAATATTTATGATTTGCTACTTTGATCGATGAAAATTTCGATTATTTGGTATCTTTCCGCTATGAAACTAAAAAAGTACTTCCTTACAGCTATTGTGATTTTGTCTGTTTTAGCTGTTAATGCTCAAATTGATGTAATACAGGGGCAGCCCAAAGATGAACAAAGACCTGCCGAAACAAACAGTGGAACAGCTGAATTTTTTGCTCTCGCAAATTGGTCGCGGACAAGCCGTAATTTGATCGAGAATACGGCGAATGGAGGAATCTATGCAGCCTCTCTTGGAGAGAGAGAATACGAGAAAAGTCTCGATAGTTGGTCATTGGGTATAGGTGTTCGTGATCGAATTTTACCTTATTTGACATGGGAAGGAGGGATTACTTATATCCAAAATGGTGAATCGTACCTTTATGAGGGTTCGGATACCTTGCATGCTTATGAAAGCACATATAAATATATCGGAATGCCCGTCAAAGCCTACTTTACTTGCGGTGAAAATGTTCGTTTGTATGTTGGTGGTGGGTTGATTCCGCAATTGTTCACCAAATATAAGCAAGATCGGAGATGGGAGGATGCAGTCAATACAAAGACAAAAGAAACTTACACGACACAAAATGGATATCGATCCTTTGTATTAAGTGCGGTTGCAAATGTAGGGGTTCATCTTACGATGGGCAGAAATGTTTCTTTGTTGCTTGTTCCTGAATATAGGTTGCAACTCATATCTTCGAATGTTGAGACATCGCCTTACGCGCATTTCGGTCGAGCGATAGGAGTGAATATGGGGTTGACTTATAAATTCTAATGTATGACAAAAATTAACGATATAACAAGATATATAGAGCGTTTAGCACCTCTTTCAAGTCAGGAATCTTATGACAATTCGGGTCTCATTGTTGGGAATCAAAATCAAGAGATAACTAATGTACTTGTCTCGTTAGATTGTATCGAATCTACGGTTGATGAGGCAATTGAAAGAGGGTGTAATTTAATTGTCTCACATCATCCAATTGTTTTTAAGGGATTAAAAAAAATTAATGGAACCGATTACATACAAAGAACTATTTTAAAGGCGATAAAGAATGACATTGCGATTTACGCTTGCCATACAAATTTGGATAATTATCGTTTTGGAGTAAACTATGAAATTGCAGAGCGCTTAGGGCTTGCAGATGTGCGTATTTTATCTCCAAAATTGAATGTGCTGAATAAATTGGTCTGTTATGTACCGCGAAGTCATGTCAAAGTGGTTTCAGAAGCGATGTATAAAGCAGGAGCGGGCAATATTGGAGATTATAGTGAATGTAGCTTTTCCGTTTCTGGAGAAGGAATGTTTACACCCGGTGAAAATTCAAGTCCGCATATCGGAGAAATCGGTAAATCCACTAATGTTCAAGAGGAACGTTTTGAGGTGGTATGTTCATCGCATCAGCTTGATGCGATTTTAAATGCAATGCGATTGAGTCATCCTTATGAGGAGATTGCTTATGATGTTCTTCCATTAATGAATGCCAATGACTACGAAGGAAGCGGAATGGTTGGTGATTTGACGAAAGCAATGGATGAGGTTGCATTTTTAACGTTTCTTAAATCAACATTTAATTGTGCTGTTATTCGACATTCGAAATTGTCTGGAGGTCAAATCAAAAAGGTAGCATTTTGCGGCGGATCTGGTAGCTTTTTACTGCCGGCAGCAAAACGCTCTGGAGCTGACGTTTTTATCACCGGAGACTACAAATACCACGATTTTTTTGATGCAGAAAATGAAATAATCATCGCAGATATTGGACATTTTGAAAGCGAACAATACACTTCGAACAGAATCGCCACGATTTTGAAGAAAAAATTCACTACATTTGCCGTTCATTTAACGGAGGTGAATACAAACCCAATAAATTATTTTTGACAAATGGCAAAAACTGCAACTAAAAAAGAGGCGACAGTAGCTGAAAAATTAGACAGTCTATATAATTTGCAATTAATCGATTCTGAAATTGACAGAATAAGAACAGTTAGAGGAGAGCTTCCGTTGGAGGTGCAAGATTTGGAAGACGAACTTGCCGGGCTTAATACTCGAATTGCTAAGATGGAGGACGAAATTAATGCACTAGATACGGATGTTTCTGATCGGAAAAATGCAAACAAAGAGGCTGAAGCTGCAATTGCAAAGTACAAAGAACAACAAAATAATGTACGCAACAACAGAGAGTTTGAATCAATCTCGAAAGAGGTAGAATATCAGGAGCTGGAAATTAAATTGAATGAAAAGCGGAGCAAAGAGGCGAAAGCGAAAGTTGCACATAAAAAAGAAGTCCTCGCTGAAGCCATTGAGCGTAGAGGACTCCGCTCGCAAGATTTAGATGCAAAAACAGCTGAATTGGATGAAATTATTGCAGAAACGCAAACACAAGAGGAAAAGCTAATTAAGAAATCAAAAGCAGCACTTAAATCGCTCGATACACGACTCGGAAACGCATACACTCGACTTCGTAACAACGCGAAAAATGGTTTAGCAGTTGTTCCAGTAGATAGAGATTCTTGTGGAGGTTGTTTTAATAAAATACCACCACAGCGTCAGTTGGATATTCATACCAAAAAGAAAGTTATTGCTTGTGAACATTGCGGGCGTATTTTGGTTCCAAGTCAAGAAACGGCAGAATAAATTATTTAATAGAACTGAGAGCCCTGACCAATTTCGTCAGGGCTTTTTTGTGAAGTATGAAATTTTCGGATTACAACATATCAAAAGAAATTAAGACACAATTGGATGTTCTCGGTTTTAAGCGTCCAACGGATATACAATACAAAGCCATTCGACCTATTTTGGATGGAGAAGATGTGATGGCTATCGCTCAAACGGGCACGGGAAAAACGGCTGCTTTTGCAATACCTACAATCAACAATATCCAGCGAAAAAAGAACAAATATACAAAAGGAACTGTTCGCTGTTTGGTTATGGTTCCGACGCGAGAACTTGCAAAACAAATTGCTGGAGTATATCGAACAATTGGAAAGCATACTGGTGTGAAAGTTTTTGGTTTGTTTGGTGGTGTGGAACAAGAACAGCAAATTAAAACATTGAATAATGGAATTGATGTATTGGTAGCGACCCCAGGAAGAATGTTTGATCTCATTTCTCAGAATGCTCTTGATCTCTCGAATGTCGAATACCTCGTGCTTGATGAGGCTGACTTGATGCTTGATCTTGGTTTTGCAAAAGACATTTCAGATGTGCTTCGATTCATACCAAAGAAAAGACAAACATTATTTTTCTCAGCAACAATCTCGAAGAAGATCAAGTCATTGGCTTATGATGTTGTGAAAAATGCAATCCGTATTCAAATTTCTCCTAAAAACCCTGTTGCAAAAAATATTGACCATTCGGTCATATTTGTTGAGATGGATGACAAGCGCTTTTTTTTAGAGAATATTGTGAAGCAGTATCCTGAAAAGAAAGTCGTGGTATTTGCAAGGACGAAGGTTCGAGTTGGTCGCATCGTAGAAGCGATGAAGCGTGTGCAGATTCACTCTGAGGCAATGCACGGTGGGATTGACCAGAAAGAGAGGTTTTCTATTCTTGATCGCTTTCGGGCGGGAGAGAATACAGTGCTGGTTACGACGGATGTTGCAGCTCGAGGAATTGATATTCCAAGTGTTGAATATGTTGTGAATTATGACCTCCCAGAAGATTCTGAAAATTACGTACACAGATGTGGAAGAACAGGCCGTGGAAAAAATAGAGGTCAAGCACTATCATTTTGTAGTGAGGGTGAGAAGCAAATATTACTCGATATTGAGGCATATACTGGGGAAGAAATTGAACGGTATGATTTAACCAAAAATGAATATTTAAGTATTTTGGACGACACCGATGATGGTTCGAGCAACTGGCAGAAGTTGTTGGATCAATCCAATGAAATGGATGGGACTTCAGATGAATGGTAAATTCCCTTCCGTCGTTGATTAGATGATATTCACTTCTCTTTCAAGCGTTATACCAAATTGCTCTTTTACCGATGTTATGATACGTGAAGATAAATCGTAGATCTCATCACCTTTACTTTCAGAATAGTTCACAAGTACCAAGGCTTGAAGTTTATGGACACCAAAATTCCCAAATGTTTTTCCTTTCCAACCTGCTTGCTCAATTAGCCATCCTGCCGCAAGTTTTACTTTTCCATTTGGTGCAGGATAATGTGGAAATTGATGGTAATTTTTTGCTATTTCTTTGACAATTTTGTGGTCTACAATTGGATTTTTAAAGAAGCTTCCAGCATTTCCGATTTTTTTTGGATCAGGCAATTTACTCGAGCGAATTGCTATAACGGAATCACTGATATCACGAATTGTGGCATGTGTTATTCCGCGCTTTGTTAATTCGTTTTCAATTGCACCATAGTTGGAGTTTATCAGGTGTTCTTTGGTCAGACGATACGTAACAGAAACAATTACGTATTGATCTTTAAGTGATTTTTTAAAAACACTTTCACGGTAGCCAAATTCGCAATCTTCATTATTAAAAATATGAATTTCACCCGTATCAATTTTGTAGGCTTCAAGTTGGATGAAAATATCTTTTATCTCAGTACCGTATGCGCCAATATTTTGCATAGGACTTGCTCCGACGCTGCCGGGGATTAATGAGAGGTTCTCAACACCTCCATAGTCCAATTCGATGCACTTCAGAACGAATTCATGCCATACTTCGCCGGCTCCAACTTTGACATGAACAAATTTTTCGGTTTCGTCAACTATTTCAAAACCTTTGATTTCATTTTTGATGACTAGGCCGTTGAAATCTTTAGTGAAGAGAATGTTACTTCCTCCTCCAAGAATTAAAAGGGAATCATCGTTTTTTTCTGAGAGTAAGGAACGCAATTCTTCAATAGAGGAGAACGTAGCAAATCTGCGGGCATTGACTTCGATGCCAAACGTGTTGTGTTGTTTTAAATTGATGTTTTCCTGAATCATTGCTCAAATGTAAGCATCAATCGTTCAATTTTATTTCGTATTTGAAATAATTACAAACGGTATGATGTTGTTAAATTACTATTCTGAGGTTATCTTTGTCACATGAAATTAAAGCAAGTCGAATTAAATGATATCAATTCTTTCAGTAAAGGCACTCTGGTGGCGCAGCTAGGGATGGAATGTATTGAGTTGGGAGAGGACTATATTAAGGTTCGAATGCCAGTTGATGATCGAACAAAACAACCCATGGGACTGTTACATGGAGGCGCAAGTGCTGCCTTGATAGAAACAGTAGGTTCTATGGGGTCTACACTGTTGCTTGATTTATCAAAGGAAGTTCCAGTCGGGTTGGAGGTAAATGCCAATCATGTTGGTGCTGCTCGTGATGGTTTTGTTGTGGCGCATGGAAAACTAGTACATGCAGGGAGAAGAACACATGTATGGCAGGTTGAAATTACGGATGAAGTAACGAAAAAATTAGTTTGTACCGGTCGTTTAACAGTTATGGTTATTCCATCGAAGTAAATGGGGGATATAATCAATTATAGGATCCCAGGAAAAGTGAGTAGATGCAAGTCAGGTTCTTTTGCAGCGGTTTCTGCAACGGAATCTGTGAATGGTTTTGTGGTTCGACCTTTTTCGGGAGATAAAATATTTCAATTTATCGAATCTAGTGATTCGCCCCAAAATATTACGGGTAGTATCAGAACAGAGGATGTCCCGATCTACAGTCAGGAAGAGTATTTCGATTTAGCAAATGCATATTTGTCAAATTTCAGCAACCGAGAGGTTGATAAGGCAATTTTATCGAGAATAAAAAAAATTTCTTTTAATCACAGTTTTAATTCATTTTACAATGCACTTTGTGAGGAATATCCAAATGCTTTTGTTTATTTGATTTCGAGTGATCGATTTGGTACATGGATTGGAGCCACTCCAGAAGTTCTGTTGCAGGCAAAAGGTGAGATAGGATTTACCATGTCTCTTGCAGGAACGAAAGAGAGTGGTAAAGGAATTGAATGGACTGAAAAAGAGCGTTCGGAGCAACATTTTGTATCAGAATTTATCGAGAAAAATTTAGATCAAATCAATTGTAAAATTATTTCAAAGAAAGGTCCAGAATCGGTAATGGCTGGACCAGTTGAACACTTAAGAACAGATTTTAAATTCAAATTTCCATCTAGAAAAATAGATGATTTTGTTGAGCTGATGCACCCA
>Ga0213861_10001803_pt1 | contig 18768 bp, 10 predicted proteins | sample PICome_4_FD_160110 | JGI IMG/M metagenome (GOLD analysis project Ga0213861, IMG submission 160110) | Coastal seawater microbial communities near Pivers Island, North Carolina, United States - PICO131 | ecosystem: Environmental > Aquatic > Marine > Coastal | place: USA: North Carolina... | reverse complement strand
AAAATGGGAACAACTACCCCAAAAGTATCGTCAACAACTACCCCAAAAGTATCGTCAACAACTACCCCAAAAGTATCGTCAACAACTACCCCAAAAGTATCGTCAACAACTACCCCAAAAGTATCGTCAACAACTACTATACTGCACCCAGATGGTAAGGATTATTGTTACCCCAATTTAAAAAGTGGCGTAGACGCGATGTTAACTGGTGTACCGTTTGTTTTTGTACCGTATACCAGAAAACAAATATCTTCTATAAATAAATTTCCTATACCTGCAGAGAACGCCAGCAAAGAACAACAAAGACAATCAAGGGAACAAATGTTCCAAGGAGAGGGTTCTGTCGGGGGGCATATTTTCGCAAGTTTACAGGGTAAACAAAACCCGATGGGTATGAACTCTGGAATGGTGAATCGGTACGGGACTGATGTGCATATAATACTTGGTGAAGAATTTTCGACAGAACTAGAGGAGATCTTTCCAGGTCCCCGGTATAAACTTGGTAATAACAGGATGTCATATCGTAAAAAATTCACCGGCGCTGCTAGTAGTTTATCCGACTTGAGTTACCACTGGGAGGGACAACAAACAGGTATTCCATTGGAAGATATGACCGATTATATCGGGTTTATCTGCCCTTGTGGTCAACCTAGAGGGTTTGCCGGTATTTCGTTTATTAATCAAAAATCTCCAAATGATGCGCGCGTACCTTACGCAGAAATAGTTAAAGCCTCGAAAATAGATCGTCTCCAAAATAAGAACAAGGTTAATCGTAATAATAAATTTTTCCTTAAATTGAAACCGGATTTTTGGCGTACCGAAGTTGGTAAGTTAATGTCTCCTGTAGAGACACTTTGTCCGAAGAATCATTACATACTATTCAATACAGCATTACCACACGGCGTTTCGAGAGGAGTTACTGGGGACGAGGAAGGTTATGGCTTATATTTAGACATATTTCGGGAAGAAGAGGCTGCCAAGAAACCACATAACGATTTTTGGAAATTACAAACGAGGCTAGGGAATCTGTTAACAACCCCAAGGACTGCTGGTCATCGTTACCCCCATAAAGGTTACTACGAGGGCGAAACCTATGATATGGAATGGATTGACCATAAAATCTACACGTTTCTACTTCGTTCTATGCCGTCCCATTGGCCTTCAGGAAAAGAGACATTCATTGTACATTCTGCTGCCATGAGAGGTATCGCGGAGAGGGTGAAAGACAGAGACATGTATACGGGAACAACAAAAAGCGGACAGGTACACGGTGTATTTCAGTTTAGATACCCCAAAAACACCGAAATCGAGAGACCTATATTATTGAATCTAACTATACAAAAAATGTGTAATCGTAAGGGATTTGATATCCCTCGCTCGCTTATGGGTAAACGGGTTAAACGAGACCCGTCCTTACTCTCTTATAATTTCGCTGTTCGTTTCGGATTTCCCGACCTCCGAGATTTAGGGATAATTGACGGTGTATCTATGAGACCCGTAGGTACTGTGGCCGACGATATGCATCCATCTGTATAAACTACAGAATTGATAAAACATATATTCTGTTTTAAGACCGAAATCATGAAATACTATTTCTGTATCAGATATTTCTAACTATTTTTTATTTCTTCCAATAGAATTAATTTCTTACTTTCCTTTGCGCCCGTATTCTCAAGAATTCTTTAACTCTTCTCATCTGAAACGTGTGAAACTCGTCTAGTTATTTGAAACGAATGTAAGCAAATATAAAATTTTTTATACTTTATTAAGTATAAAAATGAGATTTATTCATAAAGACGCCAATATATCTCGTCTTATGACAAAGCAAGATAACAAAAATATACACAAAACACTTGGATTTCTAAGTGTATGTAGTTTTATCTATCGTTACGGGTTTATTTATCCTTCTCAAGGAAACCTTGGTTTTGATGGAAGTTTTTTCGACTGGGTTACTATGTCAGTTCATGTTATACTATCTTCGTCGGCTATAATTTTCCATGTACCAAAGAAAAGAATCCCAGACAAACCATTAGTAATATATGAAGAATACAGATTACATGCTATGATTTTTACATTTAGATGTTTCTTTGTATTTCTTTTTTCTATTGTTTTTCCATCGAGACCTTGGTATCTTGTTCCTGCTATAGTAGGTCTACATCATTGTCAAGCAGATATGGTAACTAAAGATTATGGAAGTACTGGCAATACAGCTGTGAGATCAACATCAGAGAGATTAAAAATTAGTGATTTTTACAAGAAAATGTCTTTGTTTTATTCTTTCTATCAGTTTTTAGCAATAGCGTCTCATCTTGTTATGAACGAACGTTCTGCTGATTTAGGTTATAATTCTTTGGTGGCAATTCAATCGTCAGCATTTTTGATGACATTATATAGAAAGAAGATAATAACAGGCAAAACTCACATGTTAGTCTATAGCGGTTGTTTAGTTTTGTCATCTTATCACATTATCAGACTTTTAGATAGTTATACAGTATTTTTAGCAACTTGCGCGTTCATAACAAGAATCAAAACTCCGATTAATAAATACTTAATTTGGGGTGGTTTCTTGTGTCTAAGTCAATTTACGATTTATTGAATTTTCCTACACTCTTTCCCCATTTTATTAAGTTCTTCTGAACATCATCGTTTGAAATTATACAGTTGAAAAAGTACAAATCTCTTTTCGAATATGCTTTATCTAGACAGTCAGATAATTTTTTAACAGATGTAATTGTTTCTATATTTTTCCCTCCAAGAGACTCGAAGAAAGAAGAATAATCCCAATTTTGAAATTTGTTATACTCTCCTTTGTGTATAGCATCTTCGATAACATATCCCTTATTATTTATAAGGAATATAATTCCCTTCATATTATATCTTAGCATAGTTGATACTTCTTGTGCTGTCATCTGAAAAGACCCATCTCCTATGAACAACATAACCATGTTTTTAGGATTTCCTAGATAACACCCTAAAGATGCCCCCAAAGACCATCCTATAGAACCATATTGCATCTGGATTTCAAATTTAGTATTCTCTTTTAACTTCATTCCAAGACAAGTCATCCAAGAGGTTCCAGTCTCTGCTACAATGGTGGTTTCTGAAGTAATATACTTGTTAACAATTTCTGTTAAAGTCTCCAAACAAAATGACTTTTTAGAACTTTTTGTTTTCTCTTTTCTTGAAACCCACATATTTTCTTGTAAATCTCCTATGTTATCTATCATGACGCTATTCTGTGTCTTATTTGTAAAGCCGCATGTGTTGTAATCGTTTAACAAACATCCTAAATATATAACCAAATCAGATTTTGAAACAGCTTCTTTTACTCCTGGGTCGGATATCCCTTCCCAGTATATTCCAAGATAAGAGGAACTTTCTTCGTTATAATATCCTTTAGCATTTGGTAAACAGCAAACAGGACAAGGAAGATCTTCAAAACGACCTAATTGTTTTCCTAATACAATTATGGGATTTTTAGCCTTTTCATATAGACTTTTATCCAGTACAGATATTTCTATCTTTGGTGTTCTTATGTTGGAAATTTTAACATCTCCTATTTCAGAATCGAGAATATTTGACGGTATCTCTATATAAGCGGGTTTTTTATAATGTTTTATATACTTTATAGCCTTTGATAAAAAATAAGGGACCTTTGTTGGGTCTACTACTCTTTTTGAAAATACTGTTATGTTGTTGTAAATTTTCTCTACATATGAAACATCTACTTCTCCTATTGTGTGGTGAAAAACGTGTTCTTTAGATTGCTTTGGTCCGCAAGATATATGTAAAACAGGACAATTTTCTGCATAAGATCCTGCTACACCGTTTATAGCAGACAAACCACCAACCGAGAATGTTGTTACAAAAACCGCAAAATCTGTAGTTCTAGCATAACCATCTGCGGTATAAGCCATGTTTAGTTCGTTAGTGCAATGAATATGTTGGACTTTTGTTTTGTTTATAGAATCCAGTAGTGGTAGATTATAGTCTCCTGGTATAGAAAAACAGGTATCGGTAACAGAAGATATTGTTTCTGAAATGTAACTCTTGACTTTCATTTTAATTTACAAAAAAATGAAATAGTATATGAAAATGAATAGTTAAAAATATTTAACTCATAAAAATGTCGACCAATATAAGTTTCATACAGCGCTATCTGGACGAGGGGAAGATTTTGAAGACTTTGGATGAATATGCAAAGTCTAAGGAAATCGAACTCTATCGCAGATGTTCCCATGAACTCAGCGCTTCGAACAATACAATCAACATTTTTGATGACTGGGTTGATAATTGGATGCCAAAACAGATCGAATCTCAGTCTTTCGATGTTGAAAAAGACGGGGTAAGTACAGGAGAAAGAGTCGAATTGCGACTTGAAAAATTGACAAAACCTATTATTATAAAGGATGGAAGAGAGATAGAAGTTCTTCCAAAAACATGTAGAGAAAAAAATATCACATATTCTGGTATTCTAAAACTTAGATACCAGAGAACGAAAACCATAGACGGGGAACAAAAAACGATTGAAAATAGAATTTTGTCTTGCGGAACTATTCCTATTATGCTTGGTAGCAAATACTGTTATCTTCACGGAAAAACACCGGAAGAATTAATACAAATGGGAGAGTGTATATCAGACCCTTTTGGATATTTTTTAATAAAGAGTGAGATGTCACTGATTACTCAAGAAAAAGCTAGAGTTTCTATGCCTATGATTGTTAATGGAAAAGATGGACCAACATGTACTTATACAAGTCAGCATATCAACGGAACTCGTATTATCTTCGTTTCTATTGGAAAGAAATGGAATACTATAAAAATCAGAATTCCTGGAGTTGTAGCCCGAGATAAATCTCTTCCTCTGTTCTTGGTGTTCAAGTATCTTCTTCCAGAACAAAATGTAGAAGATTTTGAAAAGATAATTTTGAATTATGTTCCTAGAAAATTTAGATTAAGAGTAAAGACTTTTATGAATGATTCCTTGATAAAGTATGCTAACATCAGTAATATAGTAGAGTATATCGTGAACAAAAAACCCATGCAAAAAAACACAGAACAAAAATCTTGGTTCAAACTAGAATATTCCGAAGATGTTCGAGAAGAACTTTATAAATCTATCCAAAAAGATATTCTTCAAGAACTTTTCATAAATCTCCAAGGAAACGATAACGAAGCAAAATTAAAAGCAGAAGAATTGGGTTTTATCATATCAAAGTATATTCTTACAATAATTGGTGTTCTTCCATTTGAATCTCGAGATTCTTGGTCGGTTAAACGTTTTGAAAGTGCTGGTCGTTCTATGAATATGTTATTTACAGGATTATTTGAAAAAGTTGTGTTAATGTCTAGACAGGATTATAAATCTGATAACTTTGAGCATTTTCATCTGGATATCAAGAAAAATGGAAAGATTATCACAAAGGAGTACAAAGATTCATTTAATACCGAAGTGTGGAGCGTCAAAGCTTATAATTATAAAGGAATAAACAAAAGAGGGTGGACTCGGGAAAATATATCTAACGCAACAGATCGTTTAACACCTCTGTCTTTACACTCTCAACTCGATAAGAACAATACTCCTACATCAAGACAAACAAGAAGTTCGGAACTTCGAGAAGTTCAACCGAGTCAACGCAACCGCCATTGTCCAGCAGAAACTCCTGAAGGAGAAAATAATGGACTAAACAAATACCAATCCCTCCTTTGCACTTTCTCTCTAGAAAGTCTCCCAGAAGAAGATAATGCCTTCGAAAAGATAATATCAAAACAATATGAGAAGAAAAAAGGAACTTCTGTTGTTCTTTTCAATGGAAAGGTTATGTTATTTCAAGAAGATGTTATAAAGGTCGAGAAAGATTTTATCAAGATTGTCAGGGAGTTGAGAAGAAGGAGGATTGTGTCAAAATTTACAGAAATATATTATGATAATATTATGGATACTATTGAAATATACACAGACGGTTCTAGACCTACGTGTCCTTATCTTATTGTAAATCCTGAAAGCAAAAAACTTTTCATCGACGAAAAGGATGCTTGGGAAAAACCTTTAGAAGAACTTTTAAATACAGGTTGTATAGAATTCATAGCTTCTCGAGAAGAGGAGAACGATGACTTTTTACTCTGTACTACTATCGAAAAGTTTCGCAAAATGTCTTCTGAAGGAAAAATTGAAGGAATTTACAATTATACGCATTGTAATATAGATCCAAATCAGATGTTTAGTACTTCTACTTCTGTTGCTCCTATGACAGACAGGCAACCTGGACCTCGTAATACTTACCAAGCTTCTATGGGTAAACAAGCTATGGGGTCATTCTGTCTCAATCATCATAATAGATTCTATACAACTTATCGTGTTCTTCATCGGGGTTCTAGAGCTTTTACCGAAACAGATACATATTTTATACCCAAGATGGATATTATGCCATCAGGACAGACAATTAATGTCGCATTTACAACAGACCCTGATAATCAAGAAGATGCTGTTGTAATATCAGAAGACGCAATAGAATCTGGATTATTGAGTTTCTACAAGTTTATAACATTTAAATATGAACAACAAGAACCAGATGAAGTAATTTGCTGGCCTGGTGTAAATAGTACCGTTGCTTCTGCTAGATACGCCAATATTCAACAAGACGGTTTTCCTATAATTAATTCTTACATAGAGGAGGGAGATTGTATTTTGGGAAAGAAAACCGGTGACGTAAATTCTTCTGTGTTTACTGGTATCGGAGAGAGTGGATATGTAGACCGTATCTATAAAACTAAAGTAGATAATTCGTTTGTAATAAAAATAAAACTTCGTAAATTTTCAAAGTATCGCGAAGGAGATAAAGAAGCATTCAGATACTCGCAAAAAGGTACGGTTGGTAGAATTGAAAAGAGGGAAAATCTCATCCGTGTATCCGAAGGACCGAATAAAGGAATAACTCCAGATTTGATCTTCAATCCTCACGGATTTCCGTCTCGTCAAACTATGGGAATCTTACTTGAAGGACTTATTACAAAGGCAGCTTTGTATAACGGAGAACGCGTAAATGTCACTGCATTTAGAAAGATTGATGTAGAAAGGGCGAAAGAAACTTTGCTTGACAATGGTATGGATCCAGATGGATATGAGATTATGGAAAAACCCGATGGTACAAAGATGAAGAATGGTAAGATTTTCTTCGTTCCTTTGTATACACAAGCACTAAAACACCATGTTATGGATAAAATCTCTATTCGTTCCAGTGGTCAGAGAAATATCTATACACATCAACCTCGAGGTGGAAGGACACAAGGCGGTGCCCAGAAGGTAGGAGAAATGGAAAAGGATTCTTTTGTAGCCCATGGTGCTTCAGGGGTTATTATCGACAGAATGAGAATATGTTCAGATGAGTTCAAGATGGCTGTTTGTAATAACTGTGGTAATATTCTACATAAGAAAGAAATAGAAAATAGATATGTTTGTACATTATGTGATAATTCTGAACCAGGAATCTTAACAGTATCCTATGTCTTTAAACTTCTTATAAATCTACTTATCGGCATGGGTCTTGATGTTACTTTGAACACGAGTATTAGAGAATAATTTAACAAAAAAATAATTTATTAAAGAACAATTTTATATCAGAAAGATATAAAATTACTTGTTAAGCTTTGCGGCTACTTCTGTTAATATAAACTTTTTGATCCTATTAGAATCAAGTGTTCTATAATTTCTACTTACAACTCCGAAGAAAGCAAGTTCTGTAAGAGCAACTAAGAAAAGAAGACCGAAATTTTCATATGCCATATGTTTGTAGTCAAAGTTTTTCTTGGAATATAACCATAACCCTATCGTTAGAGCTATACCTCCAATAAATCCAACAGATAAATATAAAAACGCCTTCTTTATTAACTTATTATTACTTTCTTTAACTGTCTTATCTAAATCTTCATTTGTTGGAATTTTGACATGTGGTATTTTGGCATCTAAACTTTTGGCTTCACTTGTAAGATTGTCAATCAGGCGGATAACTTGTTTTTTCACTATATCTTTCTCTATGTATGCACCATAGGTGAAAAACAGAATAGGGACGAACATAGCATAGATAGAAAGCATGAACAAGTTACTTGTGAGAGCTTTAATACCTAGTGAGTAATATGTTGCGCCTAAAAGACCTCCAAATATAGCAAGTGGTATATAAATGTTTTCTCCCATTTTATTATGCTAATAAAAATGAAGAAGTGTGAAAGAATTAAAGCGGGAGAAGAATTCGTGTTAGATGCCTTTTTCCATATTTTTACCTTAAGTTTGATTTTAGGTTTGTTTTTTTTCTTTGTTGTTGCAAAACTAGAAAGAGAGAATTTACAACACGAGATGGAAGAAGGTATCAAAAAAGGCTTGGATAAAATAACAAATTATCCTCACAATCCTCCTTTAGGAAAAAAATTAACAACCATAACAAAACTTTATGAAAAGGAGAATGAAGCAGACAAGGTATATAATGAAGGATTAATTTATCAATGCATAATTATCCTTGTTTTGCTTCTTTTTGGTTTAGTTTGTGTATACCTAACCATGAGATGGTCGGCTCATAAGTGCCCGAATCTTGGTAGAATTGTCATACAAAATTTATATTTGTTTGGTTCTATCGGTGTTATAGAGTTTTTATTCTTCCGCCACATAGCTAGTAAATTTATTCCAGTGATGCCATCATATATGTCTGAAGTGATATCTCAAGAACTTTAATTTTTTAACTATTTATGAGACTGTCTAAGAGTTTTTGTCTAAGTCCTTTAATATTATTATTTTCTAGGTTAAAAGATACAGAAAATACAAAATACATTTCTGCTGCTATTATTATGAAGATACCTAGCAAAATCTTATGTAAATCTTTGTAAAATTTTCTATCAGAAATATATAAACAAAACAATGAAATTAATAATAAAGAAGAAATCGTAATAGAAGATTTCTGAATTAGTTCATAGTTTTCCGAGTGTCTTTCATCATCTTTTGGAAAATCTTGTTTTATTTTTGTTTGTTTATACACATTTATTCTAGTTAAAATATTTATGTCTTCAAACGAATCTTCAAATATTTTTTCAAGTTGTGTCTTCATAATTTTTCTTTCCATCCACCTATCATAACTTAAAAGTATAAACGTTCTTAGTAACAAGAACAGGAAGACTGAAAATAAAATATAAAATGTATACTTTACTTCGAAAAATTTTACTCTAATCATAGATAAAACTAAAAAAGCTATCATAACTATAACGTCTTCGTTATTCATTTTTATTCTATAATAAAAATGATATTAAGTGGGTATGCAGAGAATCTTTTTTACCTAGATATATTTTTACATTTGGAGTTCGCTTTTATCGTATCTGCTATTATATTTCATTTAATATTTGCTGAAAATGAAGAGGAAAAAATAAAAAGATTATTAGAAGAAACTTTGAAAACAAATATTTTAGAAAGTCTTTCAAAATTAAAAGATAATGACAAAGAAAATTTGAAAAAACTTAGAAAAATTTACGATAACGAAGACAAGAACGATAGTGTATTAAAATATCTAAAAAAATCAAGTTGGACAGCTATAATTCTTATAGTTATTATTATTATTATAGTTATTTTACAATTAAAAAATGATCCTAATATTGTTAATATTCTTTTAGATAAATTTTTGTTATTCGCATGTATTTTTCTTGGATTATACCTACAGGAAAAATTAATAGGTGATAATTTTCATCAACTATTTGAAAAGGATATATATGAAATGTTGAGAAAAAATTTAAATAAACTTACTGATAAAGAATAAAATATTATTATTGAGTCTGTTATGTTTCAAAAATATGAAAGAATGTAATTCTGTTCTTTAAATGTTCAAAGGTGAAAGATTGATGAATCCGTTATCTACTGTAAATTTTTGTCCTTTTAACAAACTAAATTTTTTACCTTTAGCGTCAATGAAAAATTTCTTCTTCTTTCCTACAAGAAGATAGTATAGAGCAATTAATATAAAAATTATTAAACCTAATATGAAAAATTTTTTGAATTTTGTTAAGTCTTTTAAATTTTTAATATTACTAATACTAGTATCTATATTCGGTAAATCAGAGGGTTTGTCTCCCGAACAAGTACTAGGATTTCCGTTGCTATCTGTGCATTGTGTTCCCCCACATTCGTTAGCAAAGTTTATATTTGAAAAGCTTGAATTTAAAACTTGTAGATTTATACCATCTAGTTTACACTGACAAGATTGAGCCTTCTGTTGTGTACTTTTATTACCATATGAATTGAAAGTACTAGTTGAACTAGTTACGTTAGTATTACTAGATGAACCAGAAGAACCTGTGGTTGAGTTGGTAGAACCGTTTGCGTTTTCCACAGTGCTATTTGTTCCGCAACTATTACACACTTGATTAAAATTAACCGCTCCTTCGGCTTTAACAAAATCCAGAACTATATTATTCATTATACAAATATTTTCCTGACAATATAAAGTAGTATAATTTTCATCTACTAAAGGTATAACATTATTTCTACTACAAAATGGCGTGCATTCTTTAGTAACAAGAAATGAACCATCATTATATTTTTCATATTGACTTTCTGGCATATAACATCCACACCATTTATTAGCTAAAGGGTTTTGCGCAATTCTTTCTTCTGTTACAGTAGAACACATATCGTATAGAGAATCCGAACAAAGTGCTGGAAATTTTTGACATAGATTATAGAGAAAATTATTAACACCCACAGCCGCCTCTATTCCGTCTTCGTTAACTCCTAAAATAGGACTTCCGTATTCTGCTATATATTTTGTAAAAACTTTTTGTATCGTTTCCTTTGCCCACAAGATACCAGGAATATTCATAGATCCAGCATTTATATTATACTGGTCAAAAGACTGACCACACGCGGTTGTTCCGCTTATTTGGCGCATCAATAGTTGGGCACATGGGCCTTTAACAATGTTAGGTCTTTGTGTTCCTTTGTAAAAATCAGTTTCGTTTACATTAACTTCGCTACTCATATCCCATGATTGTAACCAGTGTGTTTGACCTGGGAAGACTTTATCTCCGACACAATATGGTGTTATAGTATCGGCGCAAAATTGACTTCCAAGATCTCTAGATTCTGGTTTACATGTTCTCATATCATCTCCTTGATTAGATCTAAAACATTTAGAGTCGGATACCCATGGAGTGACAATACCATCATCTCCAGAATTTGCGAATAATTGAGACGCGTCTTCCATACCTGGTTCGCAAACTAAATCATTAAAACAACACGAAATACTCCCAAAAACATCTTCGTTTGCTGCAAATTGATCTCTTAAACAGGTTACTTTCATTCCGCCAATGATACCACAACTTGAATAATGTTTACTGCAACAACCGCTACCCTGAACTCCGTTTTTCCTCCAATCATTATACTTACAGTGAGGGAATTCATTGTCCTTATAAGTATTTAACCAATTTTCCCAAAGAGGAGTATATGTACCTCCTGTCATAGGCTGCCCGTATAAAGGACCCATTCCTATAGAATCGCTAGGATTTACTCCATGATTTTTAGCATGTTTTAACCTGCTTTGCATAGGAGCTATTGTGCTAATATATTCTTGAAACCCCAATTCCTTTATTTTATTAAATGTATCTCCACTCTGTGGTATTACAGATTGTAAGGCAGAAACCGAATTACTTCCTCCTTGAACAAAATCCGTTTCTGACTGTTTATGGGCAGGTGTCCTTAGTTTCCATTCTCCTTCTCCTCCTACTCCGTTACAGAATTTTGAATCGTTAGAACCATTATCTGTATATGGGGTACAAAATTCTTGGCTAAAAATCCAATCATTATAATACCCGCATCTTCTCCAACTCGTACTAGAACCAGGTTCAGGAAATTTTCTCGTATTGCAATTTCCCATTTTATTTTAAATTATAATTTAAAATAAACATGATACGTGAAAAAATTTATATAGGTATAATAGTATTATTGTTAATATTGTTAATATTATTTATTATACTTACTCAAGAAGAAAAGAAAGACTTAATTAAAATTTCACAATGTTCTAAACCAAAAGGACAGTATGCTGTTGATGCTGGATTCTCTTCATCGGATGTTTTAAATACATGTGGTTCAAATAATACCTCTGTGTGTTCTTTTTCTGCTTCTTCTTTGAAAAATGCTTTTACAATTTGCGATAGTAACGCATCGCAATGTGGTAGATTTTTATACGACGAACAAACAAAACTGATGTCTTTTATAGGGGATAAACCTGCTATGTTACAAAATACAAATACTAGTATATATATAAGACAAGGCGGAATAGAATCAGGGTGAGCACTTATTTGTTAAAAAGAACATATTCTGTGTTTGGTTACATTGCGAGAATCTTTTTATGTCCGACGGTCCGTCTAATCTAATAGGTATTGTCTCGTTTACGGTTAGTCCTATTTCATTATTAAGAGAAGAAAATTTAAAAAGATACATATTATTAGTTTGTATATCTGAAATTTCTTCAATAAGTTTGTTTTCTATTGGATTGTTATAACCTGTATACATATCTACTATAGCATAAAAATTTCTGTTTACTCTATCTGGTTGATAGAATATGCGTTCTATTTTGGGATTGAAACTATCACCCACTATCAAATCTTGGAGGTCTTCGATCCAATATGGGTACTGTAGATATGTACTCATAACATTTCCATAATTGTCTAAATTAGAAGAAGAAGTGAAACTAAATGGAGCGTATCCCCCTGTTGGTATTGTCGTAAGCGTAACATCTGTTATAGTTGGTATATTTTCTGAAAGTGGTGGCGTAGCCGGTGCTGGAATTATTGGCTGCGTCCCCAAACTTCCTGATAATTCTAAATACAATGTACTTTTTGATTTATATATTTTTTTTACTGTTTGTGGTTGAGACGCCGAAGTCGTTAAGGTCATAATTTGATTACTGAATGCGTATATCGTATTTACATCTACAGGGTTGGTTACTTGATACAATGTTGATAGAGTAGCCGACTGTATAACAGTCGGCGGTGTAGTTATATAGGTCAAAGATGATATAGTAGGATTGAGAAAACATCCTAAAGTATTGGTTGATTCGGCTGATGGAGTACAAAGACCCGAAATATCGCCAAGAGATGTAAATTTTCCAACATCTAACTCCCTTACCTTGTGTCTTACACCAAGAGTGGGTGATTCGAAATTTTCTGGATTATAAACGCAGACAATATCGAGTTCTGTATCATTAACATTCAATAAGTCAAATTTACAAACATCTAAACTATCCAATTCGTCTGGAGAGTAAGGTAAAGTATAGGATTTTTTAGTAGAATTATCATTAATATCATATAAATCTACAATATATTCATTTTTTTGTTGATTTGCGGGGGTTTCTACAGTGGGTATAGTATTAGGGTTGGTGGTTCCGCCAGAATACCAAACGTTATGAGAAGGGTTTATATAATCCCCTGATGGTATCGTCGCTCCTGTTGTCTGGAGAGTTACCGATTTTAATTGATAACTATCAAAAGTGCTTGTAGTAGTATTGAATATGTAATAAGATGTTTCGTTGCCTTGAACTATATAAACTTTCGTTTCTGATGTGCCTGGCTCTGTTTTTGTACCACCAGCATAATATCCATTATCTTTTGTATCAGTTAGATTATTAACGATATAGTTTTGGGAAGGAGTTGGAGACGGCATAGATGTATAGTATACTACAGGTCCTCCTTTATCAACATTTTTTAAATTTGTTCCATCTGATTTATAAAAAACCCCATCTCCTATTGTTTGGAAGAGAAGAAAATTAGTTTCGTTAATGTCGGTATTTATAAAAATTGGTCTACCTGGTGGTATAGGACTATCTGATGGTATAGGATTAGAACTGGTAATGAGTAACTTATTGTTGTTTATATCAATTTTTTGTATATCTGCTCCGGTAGTGTGATATCCATTATTAAAAGAAGAACCTGACGGATCATAAATAGAAACTATATTAATATTTTTTCCACTTATACTATAAGTGTAAAGAATATTTGTAACATCATCCCATATGAATTTATCATAAAAGTCAGTTGGTTGTTTTAGTGTTGTTAAAATTGGTGTTCCTAATGGATCTTCTATTTTAATAAGTTTACTCTGTTTACTTGTGTTATTGTAAACGAATGCATATGTCGTGAGTTTATTGTCATTACCGTATGAAGAACTAACATATAAATCATAATCTTTTGCAGAACCCGTTAAACCACTCAACATAGTATTCTCAAACGTTATTATCTGATTTGGAGTTTTATTTACTACTTGACTTGCCACAACAGTTGTTTTCGTATCCAAAGTACTATTGTAAAACCCTAAAAATAGAGGGCTTATATCACAACTTGTTTGTGATGAACAATTGCCTTCTGCAACACATAATCCTGTTCCAGGAGAACCCAAACATACACCATCAGAACATTGATAATCTGGAGGACAACCATATGACGTGTTACATTGTAGTATATCAAATCTCGAGTCACAAAAAAATCCTCCCTGAAATTCGGTACACACATATGGAGTAATACAATTAAAATTATATAATTCGCAACTCTTAAATTTATTGTGTACCGGGTATGCACAAATTCCTGCGTAAGAAGAATTCAAAAAATTTGGATTATTTCTTACAGTTTCTGTAAGATTATCATTAAAAAGGCATTCTAACTCGTAAGTTATTCCCTCGTATGATGACGTGGAAGAACTACAAGGAAGAGGGTTTGCTTCTCCGTTCTCGACATCAACGCTGGGTCTAGAAAATTGACACACGCTACCTGGTCCGCTTTGTGTATTTGTGAATTTACAATAACCTCCAGTAGACTCTACAACGACACTATTATCATACAAGTCGATACATGGATTTCCAATATAATCTGTTAGGTCATATTTACTATCTCTAGAAATACTCGCCGATGGAGGCAATTTCATCACACATACACCCTTTGTTTCATTAAGAATTTCTAGATCTGTTTCCATTCCGAATTGGACGTTTATTGTATTAGTAGAAGTGTTGTAGTATATCAAACTATCCGTGTTTCCAGTTACTGTAAAAGATTTTCCTGTATTCTTTATACCTGAAAGAGTGTATTGACGAGATTTTTGAAAATTATCATTTGCGATATCGAATCTTACTTCTGTTTTTCCTATATTTACATTCGTGGCATCGATTAAAGAAAAATTAGTATCTGTGTCTACTATAGTAAAATGACTATTAGTGGTATCCCAATAACATTTCGATATTATTTGTAGAGGAGGTAATTTTCCAAAAACTATATGATAATCGCTAGTTTGTATTGTAACTGATTGGTTATTCGTAAATCGTTGTTGTGGTTGATTTCCAGTTATAGTATAAGTATCAGTATCCTGTGGGATAGTTATAGTGCTATGTAGTTGTGTATTTGTATTTCCTGATATATATGTAATAGTTACAGGTTGATTATTTGTGAACTTATTAGACGGTGGAACTGGTTGACTTCCAGTTATAGTATAATTGCCTTCACTGAGAGACACAGTTGAATTTGCTGTTAATGTTGGTTTCGTTGTTGATGTTATTGTTACATTTTCATCCGGATTAAATGGATTAGGGGATTGACTTCCAGTTATAGAATAATTAGTTTCTATTTGTGAAGTTGATTTTACTGTTGTCCTCAAAGTTGATATTACTGTTACATTTTCACCAGAAGTAAATGGGGGAGAGGGTTGACTTCCAGTTATAGAATAATTACCTCCACTGAGAGACACAGTTGAAGTTGATGTTACTGTTGGCCTCGAAATTGATGTTATTTTTACATTTTCATCAGAAGTAAATGGGGGAGAGGGTTGACTTCCAGTTATAGAATAATTAGTTTCCTTTATTGTTGAAGTTTCCGTTATTGTTGGTCTCGAAGTTGATGTTACTGTTACAGGTTCACCAGAAGTAAATGGAGGAGAGGGTTGATTTCCAGTTATAGTATAAATACCCCCTGTGATAGTTACGGTGCTTCTAATATTTACAGCGTCCTCTACTAACACTGGAGATATATCATCAGAATCAAGAGGAGCAGATTCGTAATAACTATTTTTATTTAACTGAATGTATTTTGGAGGAAATAGAACATATTCTAGTATTTCTGGTTGAAACTTGTTACCCATAAGAGAGATATAACTATTATCAAATTGCTCATTTATGTAATAAGGACCGTAACTAATAGTTGTTCTTGTTGTATCTGTTTTTATAAAATTTACTTCTGTTCCTTGCTCAAAAGAATCTACGGTTACCAATGAATCTCCAAAATCTATATTAATAATTATAGAATTATCTGATGCGATTTTTGTACTCAGTACTGTATATTCAGGAGCAGATAAAGTTCCTGTAGGGTCAGCGTCAGTCTTGAATTTTCCAGTATAACAAAGAGCTCCTCCTTCAGGTTGTACACAATCTGTATCGCTGGTACAACCTTGGTCTTTTGGGGATAAATCATATTTACATAAAGGAATAGCCAAGGACGTGTCGCATATATGATTGAATCTAAATTCTCCTTGTAAATTTGATACTGGTAGAACTTTATCTATTTGTTTGTTGCATACAGAAAGATCATGAGGACATTCTCCATTTACCAACTCGGAACACTCTCCTGTAATTGTATTTTTACATGGACCTATCCCATTGGAGCAGTAAGTACAAGTTGCTCCACCAATACAATCAGAATCATAAGTACAAGGCAAATTTATAGTTTCTGTCATATTTTCACAAACGCTGTTTACACATGCTTGCGCACTTGGGACACAGTCATATATAGTATTACAATAACCTCCGACTCCCGACAAACACACACCTGTTCCTGAATTTGCTCCGTTTCCTATATACATATCTGTAACACATGTTAGTCCACTTGAAGAATCACATGTAGGGTTTGCTGTATTATTTAATGTATCTTCAGTTAATAAAACACAGGGTTGATGCAAACTTGCGGCAGCAATAAGATTGCTGTTATTTTCTCCTCCTAAACCTTCTGTTAAATTAAGATTTGTGAAATTAATTTTTTTAAAAGTTTCATACCAACGATACATAAAATATCCTATTGATAATATAAGAATTAAGAAAATAAACATAGCAATATAGTATTCTATCATTTTTTTAATTAATAAAATAGTTATGGAAAATGTAAAAAATGCAAAAAGTGTTTATAATATTTGGGAAGAAGCCTTTTATTTACTTTTGTTCTTTTTCATAGTGGGTATTGTCCTAGTATTGTATTTATTGATAGATCATAAACTTTAAAAATGATATTTTAAATTTTTTTTTAAAATATAAATGAACTCAATAATGGATTTCGCAAAAGGTTTACAACTTCCACAAGAAATTTTGGATTCTCTGTCTAAGGAGAGAACAAATGTAGAATTAGAAGTATATGCTAAAACGTTACCGCAACTTCTATATCCAGACACTTATAAACTTGCTGGAAGGTTGTATATCTACCTTAATATCAAGTCTACACCAAAATCTATGAAAGATTATGTTGTTATACTCGATAGCGTTCTCCAACCCTATATGAAAACTTTTATTTTAGAAAACTATAATCGTCTTGACAAACTATTAGAAGAAACTTATCAAAAGAATTTTGACTACGACATTATGTCTGCGTCTGCATGTGTAAACTACCTTCTTAGATTGAGTCCTGAAGAAGAATCTATAGAAACACCTTGTCATATGTATCTCAGACAAGCTATTCAGTTTTATCACGATGAAGGGATAGAGAAAGTTGAAAATTGTTATCGAGAATTTATAGATAAGAAATATGTTCACGCGTCTCCTACGATGTTTAACGCTGGGACACGTAAGAATCAGATGTCCTCTTGTTTTCTTTTAACAATTGGTGATAACCTAGAATCTTTGTTATACACCGGGGTTGGAGATGTTGGTATGATTTCCAAAGCACAAGGAGGTATCGGTTTATCTCTAAGCGCCGTAAGACATTCATCTATTGCTAACACTGGAAACTCGTCTGGGGTTCTTCCTTTTGCTAAGATTTATGATGCCGCTATTGCGTGTGTAGACCAGGGTGGTAAAAGAAACGGAGCGATGACTATAACACTGATAGACTGGCATATCGATTTTCTTGAATTTATACAATGTAGAGATAATTACACTCAAAATGGTATTAGATTGAAACAAGCAAATATATGCGCTTACCTTTCTTCAGAGTTTATGAGACGTGTAAGAAAGAACGAGAAATGGACTTTGTTCTGCCCGTCCAGAGCAGTTATGGATATAGAAGGTAAAGAAGTTAAACTTTTGGGTCAACATTCTCATAACTTTGATAAGTACTATCCATTATTTGAAGCAGAGGCTATTCGTAGAGAACAAGAATACAAGGAACTTGATGATTATGTTCAAACTCTGGAAAAAACAGTTAATTCTGGTTTCGCTTCAGAAACCCAAATTTTAGATTATCATACAATGGTGATGAAGCGAACAAAAATGAGAAAATGTCTAATTGTTCATAAAATAGTTGATGCTGTAGATGTTTATGATAAACTTTGCGATATGCATATCAAGTCGTCTATGCCTTATATCGTCTATCGCGATACCGTTAACTATAAGAATAATATGAAAAATCTGGGAACTGTAGAAGGATTAAATCTTTGTTTGGAAATTACAGAGCCTTCAACCCCTGAAGCCATAGCATCTTGTAATCTTGCACACGTAAACCTTAAACGGTTTGTATTAGAAGAATACGGTGATGGAAAGGATATCAAAAATTGTTACGATT
>Ga0213861_10001796_pt1 | contig 18800 bp, 28 predicted proteins | sample PICome_4_FD_160110 | JGI IMG/M metagenome (GOLD analysis project Ga0213861, IMG submission 160110) | Coastal seawater microbial communities near Pivers Island, North Carolina, United States - PICO131 | ecosystem: Environmental > Aquatic > Marine > Coastal | place: USA: North Carolina... | reverse complement strand
GTAATAAAACTATAGTAGGTTCTGGTTTAACAGATGCCTTTATAGAAGAATACCCAAACGACTGGTATAGAATAGGTGGTACATATACAGCGAACGGCACTACCAATATAATTTATGTCTACCCTAGTGCTAACTATTCAATAGCTGGCACTATGTATTTTTGGGGTTCGCAAGTGGAAGTAGGAAGCTATAAAACTAGCTATATACCTACACCTACAGCTAGCGAAGCAACCAGAAATAAAGACCAAGCCGAAATAAATAACTTTGCAGACGCGCCTACTGGCTATCCTTTTACTATGTACGTAAATATGCGTATAGATACTGCCGTAAAAGGTTACGGAATGTCGTTTGGCTGGGACGCTACTAGTAATTACTACTATAGTATAGGTTATTCTGAGGACAGCGGCAACTTACGTAAATTTAGATTTACTAATAGGGGTAACGGTAACGCGTATAACTTTAATACTACAGCAGAATACTACGAAGGCAACCATAAACTAGCAGTAAAATTTTTAAGTAGCACAAACTTTATAGCGTATATAAACGGTATAGAAGTAGCAAATTTTACACATACCGCAAACGCTTTTAATGGTAATATACAAGACGTACTAGTAGGACAGCTACGCGAAGTAGGCGACACTAACGACAGGACACCTATAAAGGAAGCGTTTATATTTAACAAAGCGCTAACAGACGCAGAAATGGTAGAAGTAACTAGCTATACTTCTTTTACAGAAATGGCTACGCAGCAACAATACACAATACAATAATATGGCGACACCAAAACTAAAACTAGGTAACGACAAATGGGCTACTAAACAAAGAAGCCTACTAGCGTTTAACGACGAAGGTAACAACTTTAAAAGCCTACCGTTTAATGTAGAACGCCTAAGCGGTGGTAGTTATGTAGGGCGTAACGGTTTAATACAATACGCTGCAACCGAAGAACCGCGTATAGACTTTACTAACTATTCTAAAGGCGCGCTATTACTAGAACCACAGAGGACAAATCTTATAACGTATTCTGAAGATTTTAGTGACGGTAGTTGGTTAAAACAAAGCGGTGGAACTGGCACAGCACCTGTTGTTACATCTGATAATACTATAAGTCCTGATGGAACACAAAATGCCGATAAAATAGTATTTGATAAAGGTTCAGGTTCTTCAACATCAGATTTAAGTATATTAACTGCATCTTTTACACCTCAATCTAATACTGCAAGTATTTACGTAAAAGCAGATACCCCTCAAAGAATTGTTATAAGAAATTCAGGCACTTGGGTTGGTTATGATATTGGCACAGAGTGGACGAGAATTGAAAAAACAGATACAGGTGGCTCTTTACAAATAGGATTAAGAGATGGATATGGTGTTGCAGATGTACCAAACACAGCTACTGTTTACTTGTGGGGAGCGCAAGTTGAAGCAGGAAGCTACGCTACTTCGTATATACCCACCGCTGGCAGCACCGCGACTAGAATAAAAGACCTAGTAACAGACGGCGGCAACGAATACGTAATAAATAATACAGCTGGTACTTTATTTTTAGACTGCGAACTAGCAGCTAGGGGTACTAGTAGCGTTTATTCTAGGGTTATAATATGCCGCGATACTACTACTACTACACGTATAATACTAGACGACTTTGGCGGTAACTGGCGCGCCGTTTTAATTAGTGGCGGTACAGACGCAGCGCCTACTATAGTAGCTAGTAGCGCTAATACTAGAATAAAACTAGCTATAACTTACGACAATACAGGCGTAAAAACTAGCTACAATGGAACAGACGCTGTATTTACTAGTGGACCTTTTGGACCTACTACTACTATGAATAAAATAAAATTTAGCAACGCCGCAGAAAACGGTAGTTTTTTTAACGGCTGGGTTAATGATTTTCAATACTTCGACGAAGTACTAACAGACGCAGAACTAAAAACTTTAACAACCCTATAAAATGAACCATATATTTAAAAAATACGAATTCACAGACGAAGCCGCAGCAGACGAACTAATAGACGCGCTGCCACATAGCGAAGACGAAGAAACTGGCGAACTATACCCAGACCATAAACACGCTATAGTAAAGCTAGGACACATAGTAGTAACGCCAGGCGAATACGAACAAGACGAAGACGGCGAACTAGTAGAAACTACAGCGCCTGTACTAGCTGATAACTACAGCGTAGACGTACTATGGCAAGGTATAGAAGAACAGCCAGAAGACTGGGCTGCCTACGAAATTGTAATAGAAGACAACGGCGTACACACTTTTTTTGGTATTAACTATAGCGAAAAATAAAAAAAATAAATACGTATATTTGTAGAAAATAAAACGACTTATGGCTAGTACAGTATTTAACGGAACGGATTTACTACTAAAAGTATCGTCTACAGACGGTGCAGAAGCGAATATAGGACACACCACCAGCTGTACTATATCTTTGTCTAATGATTTACCAGAAGCTACTACTAAAGATAGCGGCGGCTTTCAAGAGGTAATAGCTGGCGTAAGAAGCGGCGAAATTTCATTCGAAGGCTTAGTAGATTATACAGACGCGCAAAACGCTGCTGAACTAGGCGACTTTTTACTAGCACGTACAAAACTGTTTTTTGAGTTTGGTACAGCCGCTACAGGCGACCAACTATATAGCGGTGCTGGTTTTTTAAGCAGCTTAGAAGTTAGCGCTGAAATGGAAAGCCCAGTAACTTATAGTGGTTCTATTACTATTACTGGTACTATTGCAGCTACTACAAACTAGTAACAAATTAACAGCCCTAGCGTAAGGAACTAGGGCTAATTTTTTTAATATGGCAAACAGAAAAAGGGGGTACTACACTATAAAACTAGGCGGTAAAAACCGCACGCTTCATTTTAGTATGAATTTCTGGGCTAACTTTACAGAAGCCCAAGGCGTAGCACTAGACCAAATAGGCGAAATATTTAGCGAAGGTTTAAGCCTTAGCGCTATTCGCGATTTAATCTACAGCGCACTACTAGCAAACGACCAGGAAAATAATAACGAAATAGACTATAATAAGTTTACAGTAGGCGCCTGGTTAGAAGACCTTACAGGCGAACAACTAAACGACATAGTAGCCGCGCTAATGGAAACTAAACTACTAGGTAATAACTTAAATATGGGCGTAGAACGTAACCCAAAACCTAGTAAAACTACTACACAAAAAAAAACAAAAGCCTAACCTGGGACGACCTACTAGACTATTATATAGGTCAAGTAGCTATTAACCCTAACGATTTCTGGGCTAATACTTGGAACGAAAACCAGCTGCTAGGCGAAGCCCATACTATACAGAATTACGTAAACTGGGAACAGACGCGCTATATAGCTACTATGCTGTATAACGTAAACTGTACTAAGCGTAGCCAAATGGTAAAACCAGAACAGCTACTACCACTGCCACAGGATATATACACCCAAAAAGCTACTGCACCTAAAAGTACTAAAGAACAGTACGAACGCTTTTTAGAACGGTCCGCTAGGGCTAAGGCTGGCGGCACTAGAACAGTAGCCGACTTTAAAAATACCAACGGCTAATTTTTTCGTAATTTTACAGCTATAATTCTACACTATGGCGGACCAAAAATTAAGGGTAATATTAGAAGCTAAAAGCGATAAGCTAGTAAAAGCGTTAGATAAGTCTAGTAATAAACTAAAACAGTTTGGCGCTGACGCGTCGCGTATAGGTAAGGGTTTAAGTGTAGGGCTTACGCTGCCTATTGCTGCCGCTGGGGTAGCTGCTATAAAGTTAGCTAGTGATTTCGAAGAAAGCCTAAATAAAGTAGACGTAAGTTTTAAAAAAAGTAGCGCAAGCGTAAAAGAATTTTCTAAAACTACCCTAACCCAGTTTGGTATAGCGCAAGGTACAGCCTTAGATATGGCGGCTATGTTTGGCGATATGGGTACTAGTATGGGACTTACTACAGTACAGGCGGCTAAAATGTCTACCAGTATGGTAGGATTAGCTGGCGACTTAGCAAGTTTTAAGAACATAAAAATAGAAGAAGCTACTACAGCGCTAGCTGCTGTATTTACTGGCGAAACTGAAAGCCTTAAACGCCTAGGTATTGTAATGACAGAAGCGAACCTAAAACAGTTTGCACTAACCCAGGGTATTACAAAGAACATTAAAGAAATGACGCAAGCTGAAAAAACTACGCTGCGTTATCAATATGTAATAGCTAGTACAGGAAACGCGCAAGGCGACTTTGCTAGAACCCAAGGCGGCGCAGCTAACCAGATGCGTATTTTTACAGAAAGCTTAAAAGAAATAGGCGCTAACTTAGGGCAAATACTACTACCAGCTTTTACAAAAATGGTAACTAAAGTAAACGGTTTGCTTAAAGCGTTTATGGGACTAGACGAAGGTACTAAAAAAACTATACTAATTATAACTGGAATAGTAGCCGCTGTAGGTCCGTTTTTAATGATGCTAGGAAAACTACCAGGACTATTAAGCCTAGCGGCTGGCGGCTTTAGAGTTTTAACCGCAGCTATGATAGCTAACCCTATACTAGCTGTAGCAACTGCTATAGCAGCCGTTACCGTAGCTTTAGTACAATATAGAAAAAGCCAAAAAGAAGCTAATAAAGTAGCGCTTGAACAAATGGACGCCGCACAACTAGGCGAAAAAATAGAAGCGCTAGAAAAAAGAAAACAAAGCCTTTTTAAACGCGGCTATAAAGACGGTCAATTTAGAGTACAACAAGTACAGGACGAAATAGACGTATATAAAAAGCAGTTAGTAGTAGTAAACGAAGCTATAAAAGCTAACGAAGACCTAGAAAAACAAAAGAACAAAACAGCCGCTGCACCAATACAGCCAGCAGCTGGACCAGTTAGACAGCAAGCTACAGGCGTAAGCGCCCTAGGTGCTACAGCTGGGACAGCTATGGGTACTACACAGCAATTAAATTTACAAGCTGGTAGTAGTTTACTAGGCGAGATGCAAACTGTAGGCTTAGACCCAGCAACTGCGCTAGCTAATAGTGTAGCAAACGGTAACGGTATACTAAGAACTAAACTAGCAGAAACCGCTACAATTTTAAACGAAGCTAGTGTAGAAATTACGCCACATTTGCAAAATATGGCGGAAGGAATGGGCTCAGCTTTAGGTAATGCTATAGCAAACGGCGGTAATTTATTAGGCGCTTTAGGCGGTGTTTTGTTAGGCGGTATAGGCGATATAGCTATTCAACTAGGTAAAACAGCTATAAGTATAGGTTTAGCTATGAAGGCTATAAAAATGTCTTTTAAAAACCCAGCTACAGCTATAGCGGCTGGTATAGCGTTAATAGCTTTAGGTACAGTTATAAAAAGCGTAGTCCCTGGTATAGTGCAAGGTAAGGGCGACGGCGGCGGTATTAAGCAAAGCGGACCACGTAGCGGCGCTGTAGCAGCGTTTGCTAATGGCGGTATAGTTAGCGGTCCTACACTAGGACTAATGGGCGAATATGCTGGCGCTAAAAGCAACCCAGAAGTAATAGCGCCACTAGATAAGCTTAAAAATATGATAGGCAGCCGCCAAGCCCAACAAGTAAATGTAGGTGGCGAATTTAGACTAAACGGTCAAGACCTAGTAGTAGCGCTTCAACGCGCAGAAAAACAACGCGGTAGAATTAAATAAACAAATATGGCTTACGGCGTAAAATATAGACTAGACTTTGAAGACGAACTAGGTAACGGTAAACGTTTAGATATACTTAAAGACGGATATACAGGCGAAATACTACCGCTAGTAGGTGGCGCTGAACCTGTTAAAATAAAATGGGACGGCGACGACGACTTTTATAGCCCTATAATTGGTAGCACTTGTAATATAAACCTATACCAAACAGACGAAACTAACTACGACGACTTTTTTAACGAACCAGAACGCGAATATAAAGTAGAAGTATATACAGCCCAAACTGTACGCGACGACTTTAAAAACAGAAGCCAACTAGACGGCGCTATAGTAGAAGCTGACGGCTGCGTAGATAGTAATTTAATAGGCTATCTAGATACCCAAACAGCTTTTAACGAAAGGGTACAAAATGACGGCGGTACTATAGAAGGTGGGACCTGTTTTAATAAACACCTAACTATAGAAACTGTAGACGACTATACACTATTCTGGACTGGCTGGCTACTTAGCGACCAGTTTAAGGAACTAATGGCGCCAAACCCACAAGCTATACAGCTAACAGCTATAGACGGACTAGGCGACTTAGATAACCTTTTTGTAGATAACACTTTTTACAGTATAAATACAGGTTTACAAAGTATTCAAGCCAGCCTAGCTAGTATATTGTGCGCGGCACTAAATAAAACTGGGCTAGGTTTAGACGTTATTATTAACAACGAACTAAGCGTATACGATATATTTGGAACTAGGTCTGAATTTTTAACGTATGTAAACAGCTTTATAAACGAAAGCGTTTTCCTAAGCGACGACTACGAATTTTTTAACGCAAAAGAATTTTTAGAAAACGTACTAAAAAGCGTAAATAGTAGGGTATTCCAAGCTAACGGTAAATATGTAGTAGTAAATAACAGCCTATATAGCGAACAGGCTATAATTGACTACGTTAAAAACTATATAGACGATAACGACGCTGTACCAAGCGGTATAGGCGCACTACGCCAGGCGTATTTAAAAGGCGATATAGAAAGCCTATACTACCAAAGATTTAACAGTAGCGGTACTTTGCAAGGCGACTACTACCACGAAGGTTTAAGGACTGTACGAACTGACCTACAGCCACTAGACCAAGACCTAACACGCGAAGCAGAACGCGGCTATAAAGCTATAAGGCTAGAACAGGAACCAGTTAAAACTAACCTAAGTTATAAAGAAGACGCTGGTTTTGAATTCCAAAACACAAACCACTGGACTATAACAAGTGGTAGTTTTGTAACAGACGAAATAGCCTTTAGTGGTGTACGTAGTTTTAAAACTACAGCTACAAATTTCGGCGCCACACCAACAAGCCTAGCTATTACTGGTAACTATTTATTCCCTCGTGATTTAGATTTAAAACTAAAGCTAAGCTACTACTATAGCGCCACAGGTTTACAAACTTCTACAGGTTATAATAAATTCTGGTGCCAGCTTTACTTTAGTAACGGACCTACATACTACTATGATAGCGCTAACGAAAACTGGACTACTACAGTAAAATACTTCTTTTTTGAAGACGCAGCTATATCGTCCGCTAACAAATGGATAAGCCAAGATATTAACATAGCTAAACTACCCGCCGCAGCTGGGCAAAGCCAGACTGTATATTTACGTATTTATGGACCGCAAAACTTTTTAACTAACTACCAAGGTGTTTATGTAGATAACACGCTACTTTATTTAGACAGCCCAAGTACACAGGCAAATGTAATAACACGAACCCAAGACACTACTACAAATGTTATAATAGGCGACCTAGAAGTAGAACGCCCACTAAACGGTTTAGTATTAGACTATACAGGCGTTTATGACGTTAGTAATATATTTAGTGTATCTACGCCAGTACTACAAACCCAAAAGCAACAGCTAGACGACTTTAGGACTATTGTAACTAGGTACGAAGGTACTTTATATAATAACCAAACTGCGCCAGTAACACCTATGGATAAAATACGTATAAACTTTACAAACTTTAGCGAACCAGACAGCTTAATACTAGACAGCTTAGAATATAGCGTAAAGTCAAATAGGTATAATATAATAGCACACAAGCCAAACCAAGATAACCCAGTAGCGGCTACTTCTACTAGTAAATTTACAACCGTAATACAAAGTTAAAACGACCCCTTTGTTTGCTGCGAAAACCTACCTGTATGCCTAGCGCTGGGTAGGTTTTTTTATCTTAATACTTTAAAAATAGTTTGCATAGTTTAATATCTATTTGTAGTTTAGCGGTAAAATATACAATATGTATAAAGATTTATTTACAGCTGAAATGCGAAAGCTAGGCTACACTTTAAAAGATATATGCGAACTAATAGGCGCTAAATACCCAACGGTATATACGCGTTTAGATAGCCCAGAAACTTTTAGGGTAGCTGAACTTCGCGCGTTACATAAGGCTGGCTTTAGTATAGATGTAACTTTTAATTTAATTCTAAACAAGTGAAAACAGTAAATATAAAAGGTAAGGAGTATATAACCGTAAACGAACGGCTTATACACTTTAGAAAGGAAGCCGCCTATAAGGGCTGGCGAATAGTCGAAGACCTAGTAAGTCTAGACGACAAAGAAGGCGTATTTAAAGCCACTATTTTGGACCCAGACGGTAACGAAATGGTAAGCGCACACGCCCAAGAATACCGCGATAGTAGCTACATAAATAAAACGTCGTTTTTAGAAAACGGTTTTACCAGTGCTTTAGGGCGCGCGTTAGGCTATTTAGGTATAGGACTAGACACTAGTATAGCTAGTGCTGACGAAGTAGGTAACGCTGTAGCAAACCAGGAAAACAAAAGCTGGCTAACAGAAAACCAACTAAACGCAACCCTAAAGGGTACAGTAGACCAGGCTAAAAAAGTACTGGCTAATTACAAAATGAAAAAAGAGTATAACCAGCAGATAACTGCACAATTCAATATATAATGAGTAACACGAAAACAAAGTATGTAAACGGCGTAAGGCTATTTAACCCTGGCGATAACGCGCCACAGAACCTTTTAGCTAATGTTTTAATAACGCCAAAGCTACTTGTAGAATGTCTAAAACAGGACGACGTACAAGACGCTAAAAGCGAATATAAAGGCGACACGCAATATAAAGCGAACCTATGGAAAAACGACGACGGTAGTTTAAGTATGTCGTTTAATACATATAAGCCTACAGAACAAAAAGAAACCAAAGTAGCGCAAGGGGGCGCGGACCTACCCTGGTAGGTTTTAACAACAGCCTGGGCGCCTAGCGCCTGGGCTTTTTAATTGTAAACAAATGAAAATAGTAAAAGACACCAACGCAGAATACCATAGTAAAAAAGATTATATAAGCGCCAGCGGTTTAAAAATGATAGCTAAAAAAAGCGTACACCACTACTTAAATGCAGACTTCAAAAGCACGCCTAGTATGGCGTTCGGAACTGCTGTACATACGGCTATTTATGAACCTAGCGAATTTTATAAAGACTACCATATAATACCAAAAATAGACAGGCGTACTAAAGCTGGTAAAGAACTATACGCCGAACACCAAGCGAAAGCAGAAGGCAAAGAAGTACTAGACGAAGCCGACCATAAACGTATACTTACAATACTAGAAAACTTAGATAAAAACCAGCAAGCCAAAGACCACGTACTAGGCGAAATGGAACTAAGCCACTATTTAGAATATGAAGGCGTAAAGGTTCGCGTACGCCCAGACTGCGTAAATAAAGTAGCTGGGTTTATTAGCGACGTTAAAACTTGCCAGGATAACAGCCCAAGGGCGTTTCTAAGCGACGTATATAAATATAAATACCACATACAGGCGGCTTTCTATATGGATATGCTAAACGTAAATAAACTAGTATTTATAGCAATAGAAACCAACGCGCCGTATAGTGTTGAAAACTATGTACTTAGCGACGAACTTATAGAAAAAGGTAGACAGGAATATAAGAAAGCTATTGCAGACTGGAAGTACTACCAAGAAACGGACGTAGCGCTAGGCTATGACGGTAAAAGAAACGACGACGGAATTATAATACTAGGGCTATGAAAATGGAAAAATACAGGGAACTAGTCGAAGACTTCTACGGTATAGACTTAGGTTTAAAATGCAGACAAACTATTTATATAGAAGCTAGGGCTTTATACTACTATTTATGTAGAAATTTAGGGCGCTACAGCTTAAATAAAATAGCGCAAAGTTTGGATAAAAACCACGCTACAGTAATGCACGCGCTAGCTGAATTGCCCTATATGCGTAAATTTAATAGTAAACTTGACGAAAATTTTTACGAACTTTACGAAATAGCAGAAGCTTTAGATAAGGAAAAAACAGATGAACTAACGCTAGAACAACTAGTACAAAAATATAATAAACTACAAATAGACTACCAGGTTATAAAATACCGTCTGTTAAAGTACGAGAATGTAATATAATTTAATATGGGCAACCACTACCATAAATACTTAGGTCCAGAAGACAAGCTACAAAATGCTGTTATGCAGTATTTAGCAGCGCAATACCCAGAAGTATTAGCGGCGCATATACCAAACGAAGGGAAGCGCACGCCTTTTGAAAGGTTTAAATTTAAGTATTTAGGCGGTAAGGCTGGAATACCAGACGTTATGGTATTTAGACCTAGTGGCGACTTTGTAGGACTAGCAATAGAACTAAAAGCTGGTAGAAATAAACCAACAGAAGCGCAGCTAAAATGGCTAGACGAACTAGGTAAAAATGGCTGGTCCGCGCACTGTTTAAACGACTTTGACAACTGTAAAGAAACCATAGACAAATACTTTAAAAAATGATTTACAACGCTGTATACTTTGACGAAGAAAACCAGAAGGTACGCTGGACCCAAACAGCGCCAGAAGGGTTTAAATTTAACTACGAATACGTTGGTAAAATGACGCGTATAGAATTCGACTTATTAGTGGAAGTACTATGGGAACTATACGAAGACGATAAAATAAAGTTTAGCGACTTTATTAGACACTTCGGCGAATTACGTACCTTTTGCGACCAGATTAAAGGACTAACAGAATGAAACGGAACTATTTAAAAAGCGCGGTATGGCTTACACTAATAGCCATAACATTAACAATATGGTACGGCTTATATGAATTTTTTTTTAAAGTGGTAGAATTCGACAACTTAATAAATATAATATTTTAACTATGCCAGATATTACAAAGTGTAAAGGCGAAGGTTGCGAAGCTAAAAATACTTGTTACAGGTTTACAGCCATACCAAGTATGCGTCAATCTTATTTTATGAGAAACCCTAGCAATAACAATGGTTGTGAATACTATATAAACCATAATAGGTTACCAAAATGGGAAAAAAATATACTAAAATAAGTAAGGGTATAGCCTTACTTGTGAACGACAACTAACGCAAAACAGTACAAAATGTTAATAGGCGTATTATAATTAATTCAATCAATACTAAATAAATGAAACTAAACAGAATAATTAAACCGTCGAAATTCGACAACTTTACTATAGTGCCTAACGCTATATTTAGGCACGAAGGTATTAGCCAGCAAGCTACAGGGCTATACTGCTATTTATTTAGCCACAGCAGTAGCCAGGAAATTACTATAAATTTTATTACAAACCACTTTAAAAACGGACGCGACGCTGTACGTAGCGCCATAGCTGAACTAGAACAGTTAGGCTATTTACAACGCGAACAACTTCGCCAGAATGGTAAAATAGTAGCGTATAACTACATACTAAAAGATACACCAGCGACTGGAAAACCGTCGACTGAAAAACCGTCGACTGAAAAACCGTCGACTGGAAAACCGTCGACTGGAAAACCGTCGCCTGGAAAACCGTCGCCTGAAAATCCGATACAAAGTAATACTATAACTAGTATATCTATTAATAATACTAATAAAAGAAATACTAGTACGAAGTCTGAAAACGTCGAAATAGCCTACAAACACTTCGTACAACTTTTTCCTAAAAGGTATAGACCTAAGACGCCAGCAGCTATTGAAAAATGGAAGGTTTGCCTGGACCGTATCGAACGTATAGACGGTTACGACTTACGTAAAGTATACGAAGTCTGTAAACAGCTAAGACAGGACCAATTCTGGTCTGAAAACTTTTTAAGCGTTTTAAAGCTACGTAACAACGATAAAAACGGTATACGGTATATAGACAGGTTTATGGAACGAAACGCGCTTAGAACGCGTCCTACGGCTTTAAATAAGCTAAAAGGCGTTAAAGACTTAGTGCCGTATTTAGAAGGTAGTACTAAAATGGTAAAAGCTTATACTAATAACGGCGTAATACAAGACTTTAATTTGCGAATGAATTTAACGCCAGTAGAATATAAAGAAATACTAGACTATGCACACAGCAAATAGTATAGAAAAAATACACCTACTAGAACAGCAGCTAGTATTCCTACTGAACCTAGACGGCTGGAAGTTACAATGGACTGGCGAAGACTATAGCCACTATGACGCTATGGGCTTAGACTTAAACGGTCAAAAATGTATAATAGAATTTAAGTTTAGACGCGAAGCCTATATAGACAAAATGCTAGAAGTATATAAATACCAGGCGCTACTAGACGTAGATATAGCTAAAAAGTACTACGCTGTAATAGATTTTAAAGGCTGCTGGGTATTCGATTTAGATAGTATAGAATATACAAGCCAGACTATAAACAGCCCTAGGCAGTCTATTTTTAGCGACACTAATAAAGTAGAAAAAGAAGTAATGATGCTAGAAAAAAGCAGCGCTGTAAAGCGTTATTTATATAAATTTTAACTAATAAAAAACTAAATTTTAAGATATGAAGTTAAACAGAAACCATAAATTTTTACTAAAAGCAGCTGCTTATTTTGCTGCTATTTATATTATTACAGTACAAATGCTAATTTTTGCACTAAATTATTTTGTAGGTTAGCAAACGAAACAACAGAAACAAATGGAATACAAACAGAAACTACAGGACTTAGGTATACACCTAACGGCTAACAGCGGCGAAACTAAAACAACTTGCCCAAAATGTAGCCACACCAGAAAAAATAAAAACGACAAATGCCTAAGCGTAAATATAGACGAAGGTATATACAACTGCCATAACTGCGGCTATGCTGGTAACGTAAAATTTACGCCTAAAAAGGAATACACCAAACCGCCAAAAGTAAACGCTGAACTAAATAACCGTATTATAGACTGGTTCGCTGGTAGGTCTATTACTGAACCTACACTGGTCCACTGGAAAATAGGCGAAAGCTTAGAGTACATACCACAAGTACAGAAAAAACGGCGTACGATTAACTTTAATTATTTTAGGGAAGGCGAACTAATAAACGTAAAATACCGCGACGCTGAAAAAAACTTTAAAATGGTTAGTGGCGCTGAACTTATTTTCTACGGTATAGACAACCTAAAAGACAGAAAGCGCTGCTATATAGTAGAAGGCGAAATGGACGCGCTAAGCCTACACGAAGCTGGACTATACAGCGTTTGTAGCGTACCTAACGGCGCCAGTAAAGGCACCCAGAAGCTAGACTATTTAGACAACTGCTATAAGTACTTTGAAGACAAAGACGAAATAATACTATGCACTGATAACGACCAGCCAGGGCTACAGCTGCGTAACGAACTAGCTAGAAGGTTAGGCGCTTACCGCTGTAAATACGTCGAATTTGGCGATTATAAAGACGCTAACGAAGTTTTAATACAAAAAGGTGGCGAAACCTTACGGCAAATAATAAGCGACGCTAAGAACTTTCCACTAGAAGGCGTACTAAACTTAAATAATATATGGAATAACGTACTAAATTATAACGAAAACGGTATAAAAAACTATAGTATAAACCTAGGCGAAAGCGACACCTATTTTAAGCTAGCGTTCGGAGAATGGACGGTAGTAACTGGAATACCAAACAGCGGAAAAAGCGACTTCATAGACCAAGTGCTAGTAAATATAGCTACTAAATATAACTTTAGATGCGCTATGTTTAGCCCAGAAAGCTACCCATACGAAGGGCATATAAAACGAATAGCAGACAAACTAAACGGTAAAAGCTGCGGTACAGACGACCTAAATAATACAAAAGACTTTATAGAAGAACATTTTTACTGGATAAAAATAGACTTAGAAAACCTAACGCTTAAGGGTATACTAGACGCTTTTAGGCAGTTAGTATTCCAAAAGGGTGTAAACGTGCTAGTAATAGACCCTTGGAATATGCTGGACCACAGCGCCCAGCGCGACTTTACCTACATAGGCAAACTACTAAGCGAAATAACGCAGTTTTGCCAGCAGACAAACACACACCTATTCCTAGTAGCACACCCTAGAAAAATAGAAAGCGATAACGGCGTATTTAAAAAGCCTAACCTGTACGATATTAGCGGCAGCGCAGACTTCTATAATAAGGCGTATAACGGTTTAGTTTGCTTTAGGTCTGTAGGTCAAAAGACGGAATACAAAAGCGACCTAGTAACTATATATGTAGAAAAAATAAAACGTAAAGAAAATGGACAGCTGGGACAGTTTGACCTAGCGCCAGACTTCCATAACGGCGGCGTATATAAGCCCATAGGTAAGGCTAGTAAGACTTTCGAAGTAATAAAAGACACTAACGTACCCTGGGACTAGGATATAACATATATAACATAAACTAACATAAATTAACATAATGAATACAGACCAACACCAGGCTATGTCCTGGGCGCTTAAAAACGGTATAAAAATATACATAGTAGCAACGCGTAAAGGGCTAGGAATAGTAATAGATGACAACGGTAAAAAGGTCCGCAGCCCAGATATATATAGCAATAATAAGGCAGCTAGCGCTAAAATATGGGAACTTTATACCTATCTTTATAAAAAATATAATAAATAAATACTATGTTTTTAACTTTTTTTCCTATATACGGCTGTATTGCTGGGGTATCTTATACAGATAGCTTTATACGCGGCGAAGAACCAACTAACCACAATACCCACCAGCTACAGTTTTTATGCTTTTTATTCGGCGTAACTATAGGTTGGTATACTGATTTATAGCAAATGTCTAAACCAGATATACTACTAAAAAGGGACTTAGAACGGCTTAAACTAGAAAAGTCTGAACTATACCAAAGGGTTATACAACTGGAAGCCGAAAACGGTCTACTACGCACACAAATCAAAATAAAGTTTGGTTTAAAAGTAGAATAGTTAACCTGTAAAACTAAAATAGTTTAAGATTAATTTGCAAGTATAGATTTTTTGTGTACATTTGTACTGTTAAACAATTAAAACAGAAACAATATGATACTTAAATTCGGAAAATTTAAAGGCGATAGACTACAAGATACACCACAATGGTACCAGAACTGGTTATATCAACAGGACTGGTTTAACAAGCCCAAGGCGCAGAAACCACTACACCAACAGCTAAACGGCTGGGACGGCTACAGTAGAAAGGGACAGGCTATATACGACGCTATCTTTGAACAGGAAAAAGCGCAAGCCGCTAAAGAAGACTGTAACGAAGGTATTTGCAGCTGCTGTGAAGACAGTATGTACTACGGAATTTAACACTAAAAACAGAAACTATGCACTTATTTAATTATATAAAAGAAATAGAAGACCGTAAAGGGCGTAAATTAGACCTTAATCAATACACTGACATTTATCCTTTGGCAGAAATAGTAGAACGCGAAATAAAATTAAGAGAAGTTAAACTACAATAACACTAAAAACAGAAACAATGCAAAACGTAAATTTTCCAGTATTTAGCTATCTAAGAACACGTAAAAAGGAACTAGACAAAGCTACAGAACGTATAGCTAAACTAACAGCAGAAGTAGACAACCTAAACGAAGAACTAATACGGCAGCGGAATATAATAACCAAAGCCCAACGGCTACTAAAACAGCTATAGTAACAAGCCCACCAAAACGGTGGGTTTTTTTATGGTTATTAGTTTACGGCGTTTTTACGTACTTTTGCAATATGGCTACACAAAAACTTACACCTAAAAAAACTGCACTACTAGAAGCCTTAGAAAAAAGCTTAGGCGTAGTAACTACTGCCTGTAAACAAGCTGGTATAACTAGGCGCACCTATTACGACTGGATAGCTAAAGACAAAGCCTTTAAAGACGCTGTAGACGATATAGGCAACGTAGCCCTGGACTTTGCAGAAAGTAAACTACATAGCCTTATAAGGGACGAAAACCCTACAGCTATTATATTCTACCTAAAGACAAAAGGTAAGAAACGCGGCTATATAGAACGCCAAGAGATAGCCCACGACGGTAGTATAGAAAGCAAGCTAATCGAATGGAAGCCAGCAGACAAAAAGTAACAGAAAGCTGTAACATACAATTTTACCAAACCCTAAACAGCAACGCTAGAATAAAAATACACCAGGGCGGTACGCGCAGCGGAAAAACATTTGCAGTATGCCAGTACCTAGTATACCGTATAACAACGGCTAAAAAGCCGCTAACTATTGATATAGTACGTAAAACGCTGCCAGCTATTAAAGGTTCTGTACAGCGCGACCTAATAGGAATACTACAACGCCTAGGTATCTACTACAAAGGCGTACATAACAAAAGCGAAAACACCTTTACTTATAATGGCTGTACTATTTCGTTTCTGTCTGTAGACGAACCACAAAAGATACGCGGACGCAAGCGCGCTATATGCTTTATAAACGAAGCTAACGAACTACACTACGAAGACTTTAGGCAGCTGAATATGCGTACAACAGAACAGCTTATAATAGACTTCAACCCCTCGGACCCTGTACACTGGCTTTATACTGAACTAATAGATATAGAACGCGACGACGTCGAAACCTGGATAACAACCTACAAGGATAACAACTTTCTACCAGAAGAACTAGTACGCGAAATAGAACTACTAAGGGAACGCGACCCAGACTACTGGCGCGTCTTTGGCGAAGGGCAGCGCGCAGTATTTAGTAGCCGCCAGATATTCCAGAACTGGACCCAGATACCATACGCTGAATTCCCAGACCTGGACTACCACCTAGGCTTAGACTTTGGCTTTACGAACGACCCTACAGCTATACTTAAAGTGGCTAAGAAGGGTAACAAGCTATACGTACACGAACTGCTATATAAGACTGGCTACACTAACCGCGATATAGCGGACTTTCTAAAGGCGCAAGGGTTAAATCATACGCTAATGTTTTGCGATAGCGCCGAACCTAAAAGTATTGTAGAACTTAAACAAATGGACTGCCTAGCTAAGCCAGCTGTAAAGGGCGCTGGTAGTATAACCGCTGGTATAAGCCTACTAAAGGAATTCGACGTAATAATAAGCCAGGAAAGTACTAACCTAATCAAAGAACAACAGAACTACTACTGGCAGCAGCTAAAGGACGGTACAGTAATAAATACACCAATAGACCGCCATAACCACCTATGCGACGCGCTACGCTACAGCACCTATAGTTTATATAAGAACCGCAACGACTTTTTTGTAATTTAAAAATAGTAAATTTGTAAAAAATTAAGTATGGCTAGCCTTTTAGACAGAATTTCAAAGTTAATAACAAAGAACGCCCAACAGACAGCAGCAGAGTATAACCGCGCTATATACCAGTACTTAGGCGAAAGTATACTATGGAACCCAGAAAACGACAGAAGCTATATAGACGAAGGCTACCGTAAGAACGCTACGGTATATTCGCTGGTAAACATTATTACTAAGGCGGCTACTACTATACCCTTCCAGGTGTACGAAAAACAAAGCGACAACGATTTAAAAAGATACAAAGCGCTAACAAGCGGCACGCTAGACAGCAGCACTATGTACCAGGCTAAGATGCTACAGAAGAACGCGCTAGTAGAAGTTAAAGATACTGCACTACACCAACTGCTAGACAGACCAAACGCGGCGCAGTCTTATAACAGCTGGCTAACTGAACTAATAGCCTTTGGTAAACTAACTGGTAACCGTTACGTTTACGGTATAGGTCCAGACAACGGACCAAACCAGGGCAAGTATACTGAACTATATGTACTACCCAGCCAAGTAGTAGAAATAGTATCTAATGGAATTATGCAGCCAGTAAAAGAATACCGTATAGAATATAACGGTAACTACGCTATGCCAGCAGACCAGATACTACACATTAAAGACTTTAACCCATACTACGACGGTACAGGCAGCCACTTATACGGTCAAAGCCCACTACGCGCTGGTCTTAGAAGTTTAACAACAAATAACGAAGCTGTAACTACAGGGGTTAAATATCTACAGAACCAGACCGCTAGGGGTGTGCTTATGTCTGAAGAAGGCGACCTAAACGAAGTACAGGCGCAACAGTTAAAGGATAAATTTAGACAGCAGTACCAAGGTAGTAACAACGGCGGCGACGTTATTATAACGCCTAAGAAACTTAGCTGGGTAAACTTTGGATTAAACGCTGCGGACGTTTCACTAATAGAACAGTACAACGCGTCTATAAAAGATATTTGTAACATATTTAACGTACCCGTACAGCTGCTAAACAATACAGAAGCTAGCACGTATAACAATATGAAGGAAGCCAAAAAGGCTTTATACCAAAACGCTGTAATACCAGAACTAGTAAAACTACGCGACGAACTGAACCGCTGGCTTGTACCAATGTACGGCGATAACCTGTACCTAGATTTTGACTTTACAAGTATACCAGAACTACAGGAAGAAAACGACAAAGTAGTACAACAGCTAAGTAGCGCCTGGTGGATAACGCCAAACGAAAAACGCGCTGTAATGAATTACGGCAAAGACGAAGACACGCCAGCTATGGACGACTACTATATACCTAGTAACCTACTACCAGTAAGTAACCAAGATATAGAAATACCAGAACCAGCGCCTATGGCTGTAGATATAGAAGCTGAAAAACAACTAATAAAACAAGCGCTTAAAGATATTGTAGTAAGCGCCGAAACTGTAGAAGCTAAAGCAGACGACTTAGACACTAAAGCCGAAAGCTACGACGACTACCCACAAACAGCTAGTAACAACGCTAAGCGTATGCTAGGCTGGATAGACAAGTACGGTAGGGACGTAGTAACAGCTGGTACGAACGTAGGGCTAGCTAGGGCGCAGCAATTAAGCAGCCGCGAACCAATTAGCCTAGATGTT
>Ga0213861_10001794_pt1 | contig 18805 bp, 14 predicted proteins | sample PICome_4_FD_160110 | JGI IMG/M metagenome (GOLD analysis project Ga0213861, IMG submission 160110) | Coastal seawater microbial communities near Pivers Island, North Carolina, United States - PICO131 | ecosystem: Environmental > Aquatic > Marine > Coastal | place: USA: North Carolina... | reverse complement strand
TCCAGCGGCGACGAGGCGACGTTCTGGGTGGTGCGGCCTGAAGTGTCGGCGCGTGGGATCAGCGGTTTGTCGACGGTTTTGTCGGGTGTGTATATCGAAGGCGCTTGGGACAACATGCCGGGTGCTATGACGCAGCGGTTTGCCGGAACGGAAACGCCGCCGCTGAACCAGCCGGGGCGTCCAGGTCGGCGGATCACATTGGCGACGGATGATGGCACGACGATTTCCTATGGATCGCCGGTGCTGTTTCGCGGTGTCGAGGTGGGTCGGCTGGAGGCTCCGCGTCTTTCGGCAGATGGGCGCACGGTGTTGGTCGATGCGTTCATCGACGCGCCGCATGATACGCGGCTGACGCAGGCGACGCGGTTCTGGGACACGTCGGGGTTCGAACTGACCTTTGGTACAGCGGGTTTTTCGGTGGATTTCGACAGCCTTGCATCGCTGGTCACAGGCGGCGTGTCGTTTGATGATGTCTACGAAGACGGGGAGCCGTTGCCCCCCGGCTACGTGTTCACGCTTTACGAAGAAGAGGAAGACGCCCGCCGCAACACCCTGGTGCGCGGGCCATCGCAGGGCGTGTCTTTCGCGGTCCAGTTTTCGGAGTCGGTGAACGGCTTGGAAGCGGGCGACGACGTGACCTATCAGGGCCTCGAAGTGGGGGTCGTCACCGAATTGCGGTCTCGGGTGATCGAGACTCAGTTCGGGCCAGAGCTGTCTTTGCTGGTGAACGTGGCCATCGACCCACAGCGCATGGGCTTGCCCCCCGAAACCACCCCGGAGGAGACGGTCGATTTCTTCCGTTTTGCGGTCGAGACGGGGATGCGGGCGCGTTTGGCGACGGAAAGCCTGCTGAGCAGCGATCTGCGGATCGAGCTTGTTGTGCTGGATGACGCGCCTGCTGCGCGGCTGACCGAAGTTGATGGTGAACCACCGCGCCTGCCCAGCATCGAATCCAATCTGTCGGACTTTACGGCCACCGCCGAAGGTGTGCTGGAGCGGATCAACGCGCTGCCCATTGAAGAGGTCATGCAACAGGCGATCAGCCTCATGGATGCGGTCGAGCAATTGGCGCGGAACGAGGATTTGCAGCGCGTGCCGGGGTCGGCGGTGGCTTTGTTGGACGACACACGTGCGCTGGTCGGCAACGAGGCGATCCAGGCGATCCCAGCGCAGATCGAAGCGGCGGTGAACGACCTGACGGCGCTGGTGGCTGAGGTGCGCGAGGGTGGTGCGGTTGCGTCCTTGAACAGCGCTTTGGCGCAGTTGGATGCGGCGATGGTGGGGATCAACGCCGCGTCACAATCGGCCCCGGCTTTGGCTGAGAACCTTGCCAAGTTGACGGAAGAGGACATTCCGGCGGTGTTGGCCGAGTTGCAGGGCGTGGCGCAGACCGCACAGGAACTGAAGCTGGACGAATTGGTGGCCAGCGCCACGGCGACGCTGAACCGGGTGGATGCGCTGATCGCGCAGGAGGCGGTGCAGGGCATCCCGGCAGCGGTGACTGCAGCGATCGAGGATGTGCGGACCATCGTGGCGGATGTGCGGGCCGAAGGTGCGGTGCAGGCGCTGGGGTCCTCGCTGCGCAATCTGGACCGGGCGATGGCGGATATCAGCGTGGCCTCGCAGGATGCTCCCGCGCTCACGGCGAACCTGCGGCAAATCACCGAGAGCGACATTCCCGAACTGTTGAACGAGCTTGAAGCGGTGGCGACGACGGCGAAAGAGCTGGAATTGCAAGAGCTTGTGGACAGTGCGACCAGCACGCTCAACCGGGTCGATGCGCTGGTGGGGTCGCAGGACACGCTTGAACTGCCCGGTACAATCAACGACGCGCTGACCGAGATGCGGCTGGCGCTGGCCGAGTTGCGTGAAGGGGGCGTGGTTGAGAACCTGAACGCGACGCTGCAATCGGCGTCGGATGCGGCCGGGTCGGTGGCGGAGTCGGTTGAGGACCTGCCGCAGTTGACCGCCCGGTTGGAGCGGTTGGTGGCCGAGACCGAGGCCGTTGTGCGGTCTTATGGGGAACGGTCGGATTTCAATACGCAGACGCTGTCAGCCCTGCGCGAGGTACAGAATGCAGCGAAGTCGATTTCCGAACTGGCGCGCGCGATCGAGCGCAGCCCCAATTCGCTGATCTTCGGGCGCTGAGGAAGGACGAGTGGGATGATGCAGATGAACATGGGGGCTCTGGCGGTTTTGGTCGCGCTGCCTTTGGCGGCCTGTGGATCAGCCGACAGCGCGCGTTACCTGATCGACGCGCCGGTGGCGTCGGGGGCTGCGACGCGCGTGTCGGTGCAGAGTGTCGAGTTGCGTGACGTGTCGCTGCCCAGCCATGCGTCAGGTTCCGAGATCCTCGTGCGCGACGAGGGCGGCGCGTTGCGGCCCTTGGGGGATGCGGTCTGGGCGGATGATCCAGCGCGCGCGGTCACGGGTACGTTGGCGCAATTGCTGGACGACCGCAGCACGGCGACAGTTTCGGCAGAGCCTTGGCCGCTGCTTGAAGGCCCGTCGGCGCGGCTGGATGTGCGGATCGACAGGATGCTGGCCAGTGTTGCAGGCGTGTTCGAGATCACCGGTCAGGCTGCGGTGAGTGCCGTGGACGGTCGCCCGCGCGAGCGGGTCGAACGTTTTGCCATCTCGGTGCCGATTGCCGAGATCTCGGCGGCTGCGGTGACCGAGGCGCAGGGCCGGGCGCTGGTGGCGCTGTCGGACGAGTTGATCGGGCTTTTGCGCTAGAGGCCATGCCGCTGACCCCCTCCCGCCTGAATGACCTGCTCGACCACGGGTTCGATACCGTGATCGACGTGCGCAGCCCTGCGGAATTTGCCGAAGACCATGTGCCCGGCGCGATCAACCTGCCGGTTCTCGACAATGAGGAACGCGCACGGGTGGGTACGATCTACAAACAGGTCAGCCCGTTTGATGCGCGCAAGATCGGGGCCGCGTTGGTTTTCCGCAATGCCGCTAACCATATCGAAACGTCTTTGTCCCATCATGACGGTGGCTGGCGACCCTTGGTCTATTGCTGGCGCGGCGGGCAAAGGTCGGGGTCGTTTGCGTGGCTGCTCAAGGAAATCGGCTGGCGGTCTGACGTGGTTCAGGGCGGGTACAAAACCTATCGGCGGCTGGTTGTGGAGATGCTGCACGATCAGGCGCTGCCGTTCCGGTTCGTGCAATTGGGCGGCTACACCGGTACGGCCAAGACAGAGCTTTTGCCGCTTCTGGCGGCGCGGGGCGTGCAGGTGATCGACCTTGAAGGGTTGGCGAACCATCGCGGGTCGCTCTTGGGGTCGATGGGGGAGCAGCCGTCGCAGAAGGCGTTTGAAAGCGCCTTGGCGGGGGTGCTGTGCCGTCTTGATCCGGGGCGGCCGGTTCTGGTGGAGGCGGAAAGCAGCAAGATCGGGCAAATCCTGGTGCCACCGTCGCTTTGGGACGGGATGAAGGTGGCGCCGTGGATCGAGGTGACAGCGCCATTGGAGGCGCGGACGGAGTATTTGCTGCGGGCCTATGACGACATTCTGTCGGATCGGCCCAGGCTGCATGCGCGGCTGGCCCCCCTCAAGGCGCATCGGGGCGAGGCATTGGTTGCGCAGTGGACCCGGTTGAGTGCGGCGGGCGACAAGCGGGCGCTCACGCGGTCGCTGATGGAGGACCATTACGATCTGGCTTATGCCAAGTCGATGAAGGCGATGGCCCCCAATGTCTTTGCGCAGGTTGCGGCGGATGGTCTGACGCCGTCGCATCTTGAGCACGTGGCGGCGCAGGTCGCGGCGGTGCTTCAGGCGATGGAGATCTGACCGACCGGACCTCTGTGCAGATGGCCGATGATGGCGCTGTCGGGGTGCCCGTTCTGGTGCAGTTTGTCGATCAGGGTTTGCGCCTGATCCGCCGGAACAGCCGCCAACAGCCCACCGCCGGTTTGCGGATCGAACAGCAGACGGGTGAGCGGGCTGTCGGGAATGTTTGAAAATCCGGCGCGATTGTTGTCGTAAAGCGAAGAATGCTCGCCGCGTTCCGACAGGTCCAGCGCACCTGGCAGAAGCGGGATGGCGTCGAGCGTCAAGGTCGCGGCAAGGCCGGAGGCGGCGCAGATGTTCTGTGTGTGCCCGGCAAGCCCGAACCCGGTGAGATCGGTCATTGCCTGTGCCTTGTCCCGCAGGATGTGGGAGGCGGATTTCTGGCCCTGCTGCATCGCGTCCAGTGCAGCTGCGAAGTCTGCGCCGCGCGCCTTGCCGGACATGAGCGCGGCCATGATTACGCCGGTGCCGATGGGTTTGGTCAGGATCAGCGCCGCGCCGTCCTGCGCCCCGCCAAGTGTGATGGGATCGCGGTCAAGCAGGCCGGTGACGGCGAGGCCGATGGTCAACTCGTCGCCCAGCGTGGAGTGGCCGCCGACAATGTCTGCGCCGGCGTCCTGCAGGATGGCCTGAGCCGAGGTCAGGATCTCGGTCAGGGTGCGTTCGGCCAAGGGTTCCGACAGGCGTGGCAGGGTGATCGACAGGGTTGCGGCCTGCGGGTTGGCACCCATCGCCCAGATGTCACCCAGGGCATGATGGGTCGCGATGCGGGCCATCTCGGCGGGATCGGCCCAGAAGCTGCGTAGATGGTCGGTGGTGAAAACCTGCCGCGCGCCGCCGGTGAGCAGGAGGGCCGCATCGTCGCCGGGAAGCGGAGTAATGTCAGTGCGCTGGGCGGGTTGCAGCGTGGCCAGAGATTTGGACAGCGCATCGCGGCCCAGTTTTGCGCCGCACCCACCGCAGAGCGGTTTGGTGCCCGTCGCTTGCTGCACCCCTTTGGCGCGGGGATAGGGCAGGGGCGCTGTGGGCATCTTGGGCAGTTGGTCGAACTGGTCCATGAATTTGCGGTCGATGCGGTCTTTCCAACCCCAGACCCAAGGGCCGGTGAACGTGAGGCCGAAGCGATCACCAAGCGCCGACTTTTTCCCGAGCGAGATAAGCTTCAGGTAATCTTTCTGTGGCACATAGGTCTTGAGCGGACCACCCGAGAGAGAGGAGGCGAGATTGTGAAATAGAACAGGGGCTTGCCGCACGGCATAGACGCCCGCCTTTGGCCGGGGGGCGTGGGACATGTGCGCGCAGTCGCCGACGGCAAAGATGCGCGGATCACTGGTTTGCAGACGGTCATTGACGGTCAGAAAGCCGTCATGGGTGGTCAGGCCGGTCTGTGCCAGCCAAGGATAAGGGCGTGCTCCTGCGGCGCCCGTGATGAACTGGGCCGTGATGCTGCTGCCGTCGTCGAGGGTGATCGTGTCTTTGCCAAGATGGGTGATCTGGGTGTTTTCGTGCAAGATGATGTTGAGCGACTTCATCGCGTCGCGCAATTTATCGGCGCTTTTTGCTGGCAGCGCCGACAGCGCGGTGGCGTTGTCGATCAGGTGAATTGTGGCGGGGCGATTGCGTTTCTTTAAGGCGTGGGCCATTGCCATCGCCAATTCGGCACCGGCAACGCCGCCGCCGATGATGGCCACGTTGGCCGGGCCGATGCGGTTGCGGAAGCTGTCCCATTTGGCGGCAAAAGGACCAAGCGGTTTGGCAGGGATCGCATGGTCGGCAAAACCGGGCAGGGCAGGCATGTCGGAGGTGATGCCGACATCGACCGAACAGGCGTCGAACCCAATGAGCGGATGCGTGTCGATATGGACAGTGCCACGGGCCGGGTCGATGCCAGTGACCGATCCAAGGATCAGCCGCGCATTGGCGAATTGCGCGAGGCGGACAAGGTCGATGTCGAGTTGATCGCGGGTGTAATGGCCAGCGACGAAGCCGGGCAGCATGCCGGAATAGGGTGCGGTTGGACCCGGATTGATGAGCGTGAGGCGCGCGCCGGGGAGTGGTTTCATCGCCCATTTGCGCAGCACCAATGCGTGGGTGTGGCCGCCACCGATGAGAACGAGGTCCTGAGTGAGCGGCAGGGGCGGCTGGTGCATGAGACTGGTCCTTTGGTGGTCGGACCCGGTGTACCACGGCGGTGCCTCCCCGCCCATGCGGCGGGTGATCAACTTTCGTAACGTGTCTGTCCGTGCGCGTTTGCGCTAACGAGAGGGGTGACGTGAAGAGGGTGTTACGCGCCGGCTCGCGGGTGGCACCTGTGCGCGATTCGGTCGGGATCACCGAGGCTGTCTGCCTGCCGTGGGCTTTGCGACGCCGCTCAGACCCGTCAAAAGCGCAGTATACTTTGGGATACTGAAAAATATTAAATTAACAAAGGCTTAAAAAATTGAGAAAAACGGCTGAGTAAGTAAATTTCAAAACCTTAATGCTTGACGAAATAATCCTGCGCCTAGATGAAAGCCCAAGAATTGCGAAGAGCGTTGGGTCAGAAGGCGGCCTTTGCTCGGTAGGGACGCGACATTGCGACCGCGCGAACAGGCAGGAGAGATCGTCGGCGATGTTGAAATCCATTTTGGTCCCAGTGCGTGGTGATGGCATGGTCGCAACGGTCCTTGCCCACGCCGCCGAACTTGCCAAGCAGCACCAAGCGCACGTCAATGTCGTCCATTGTCGTGCTCAGGCCAGCGATCTGCTGCCGCAGGGCATCGTCATGAATGACTTTGCGCGCAAGGTGATGATGGAACAGGCGGTCGAGCTTGCGAACCGTCAGGAAGATCACCTGCGCAAGATTTTGCACCGACTGGCGCGTGATTTTGGGCTCGAGGAAAACGCGAGCACACCCGATGTTGCGGTCTGTACCTTTGCGGAAGAGCCGGGCCGCATGGCCGATGTCGTCAAGCATGCGGGTCGGTTGTCCGATCTGATTGTTTTGCCGAAGCCTCAGCGGGAACGCAATCTTGGCCAAAGCTCGTTGAAAGCGGCGCTTTATGGCGCGGGGCGGCCCGTGTTGATCTGTCCGGGGCAGTTGCAGCCTGACGCAACATTCGCCCAGCATGTGGCGGTTGGCTGGAATGGCTCGCTGCCTGCAGCGCGGGCTGTCGCATCGTCTTTGGACATCATTCACGCTGCCAAGCGCGTCAGCATCCTGACCGGCGGGAAAGTGCAAACGCACGGACCCACCGTTGAAGAGCTTGTGGACTATTACGCGCTGCGGGGCATCACCGCCGAAGTTGTGCGCTTCAGCGGAAAAGATGCCGCCACCGAGCTTCTCAAGACGAGCAAGAGCATCGGGGCCAGCCTGCTGGTGATTGGTGCTTACAGCCACAGCCACGAGACCGAGATGCTGTTTGGAGGCAATACCGAACGCATCGTGGACAAGACAGAAATGCCCATCCTGATGGCGCATTGAACCAACTCTTTGGCCGAGCAACGGCCTGCGACCGGGGCGTGCCCCATATCTGAACCCCGCACATGACGCGGAAACGACTGGCCTGGGACACCGGGCATATTAGGGAGGACTACACCATGAAACTGACCAAGAGATTTTTCCTCGGACTGGCTGCAGGCACGGCCCTTGCGACATTGCCGATGGCAGCTTTGGCCCAGGACTGGCAGCCGAAACGTCCGATCGATTTCACGATCATGGCAGGTCCGGGCGGCGGGGCAGACCAGATCGCGCGGTTCGTGCAATCGGTGGTCGAGGCGAATGACATGACCAATCGCCCCCTGATCCCCACCAACCGCGGTGGCGGCTCGGGCGCAGAGGCCCTTCTGCATCTCAAGGACGCGCGCGACCCGGATCACACGCTGATGGTCACGCTGAATTCGTTCTACACAACACCGATCCGCCAAGAGGGTCTGGGCGTCGATATCGAAACCTTTACCCCGATCACCATGATGGGCGTCGATCCGTTCGTGCTTTGGGTTCACAAGGATTCCGGCATCACGACCTTTGAAGACTTTATCGCCAAGGTCAAAGAAATGGACGGCGAGTACGTCATGGGTGGCACAGGCACCGGTCAGGAAGACTCGATCGTGATCGCTTACATGTCTGGGGCCTATGGTTTGAAGATCAAGTACATCCCCTATGATGGCGGCGGCGCCGTGGCCAAAGACCTTGCCGGTCAGCAGATCATGGCAACCGTCAACAACCCCGCCGAAGCCAAGGGCTTTTACGAAGCGGGTGACTTCGTGCCGCTTCTGGCCTTCTCGGACGAGCGTATGGATGCCTATCCGGACGTGCCGACCATGAAGGAAAAGGGCCACGACTTCTCGTACTACAACCAGCGGGCCATCGTCGGTGCCCCCGGTATGTCGGACGAGGCTGCAGCCTATTACCGTGAGGTCTTCGGCAAGGTCTACGAAGGCGAGGACTGGCAGGCCTACCTGGCCTCTGAAAGCCTGTCGCCGCTGCCGATGGATGAAGCGCAAACACGGGCCTATTGGGCGACGCAGGTTGCAAACCATCGCAAGCTTCTGTCCGAAATCGGCGGTTAAGCTGTAAGCCAGGAAAGGGGGCAGACATGCGCCAAGGTGAAATATCACTTGCAGGGCTCCTTGCCCTCTTTTCCCTGTATCTGATGTGGAAGAGCGCAGAGCTTCCCATCGGGTACATTCGCGGCCAAGGGCCGGGCGGTGGCTTCTGGCCATTCTGGCTGTCGGTCGGAATGCTGCTGAGCTGTGTTGCGATTGCCTGGAATTGGTGGCGCGGCAAGAGCCCCGCATCGGTGTCTGATGAACCGCTCATGGATGCCTTCGGATGGCGCACCGTGCTCCATGTCGGAGGTGGGGTCATTGCATTCGTTGCTTTGATTTCCGTGGTGTCGATGTATGGCGCGGTGGGGCTGTTCCTTGTCTACTACCTGCGTTTTCTGGGCCGGCATTCCTGGGCCCTGACACTCGCCATCGCGATCGTCCTGCCCATCGGTCTGTTCTTTTTCTTCGAGGGGGCGATGCAGATTTCGATGCCGCAAGGCCTGCCGTTCACGCAGCCCTTCTTCGATGTGATGTACGACATCATTTACTGACGCCCCCAGGACCCAAGGACCATCATGGAAGCTTTATCTTTTCTGGCCGATGGCGTGCTTGTTGCGCTTGAGCCGCTCAATCTTCTTCTTATCCTGATTGGCGTCACCGTTGGCCTGTTCATCGGGGCAATGCCGGGATTGGGATCGGTGAACGGTGTGGCGATCCTTTTGCCGATCACCTTTCTGGTGCCACCGGGATCGGCCATCATCTTCCTTGCGGCCATCTATTACGGTGCGATGTACGGGGGGGCGATTTCATCAATCACCATGGGCATACCCGGCGCATCAACGGCCGTGGCCACGACGTTTGATGGACGGCCCCTGGCGCTTCAGGGGCGGGCCAGCCTTGCACTCGTGACAGCGGCGATTGCGTCCTTCGTGGGCGGCACCATCGCCAACGTCCTGTTCACTCTGTTTGCGCCGCTGCTTGCGACCATGGCCCTGTCGTTTGGACCGCCCGAGATCTTTGCGCTGATGCTGCTGGCCTTCGCGACCTTTGTGGGGCTTGGCGGGGATGATATCCCGAAGACGATCTTTTCGATCTGCCTTGGTCTGGTTCTGGCCACTGTCGGGTTCGACACCATCTCGGGTGAGCCGCGCCTTGTGCTGTTCGAGATCGAGGGTTTCCTGCGGGGGATCGGCTTTATCGTGCTGGCCATCGGGGTTTACGGCATCGGTGAGATGCTTTGGACAATCGAGCAAACGCGCGGCGAAGTGACAACGACAAACCCCAAAATGACCATGAAGGGCATGGTGTCTGATTCCAAGGAAGCGATGCGCAGAGGTTGGAAAGGCACGGGGATCGGATCGCTTCTTGGGTTCTTCGTTGGTGTTCTTCCCGCTGCAGGTGCGACACCGGGGTCGCTGATGTCCTACGGTGTTGCCAAGATGGTCTCAAAGAATCCCGAGGAATACGGGAAGGGGACGCCCGACGGTGTTGCGGCGCCTGAAGCCGCCAACAACTCCGCCTCTACAGGCTCCATGTTGCCGATGCTGACGCTGGGTATTCCGGGCTCTCCGACAACGGCGATCCTTCTGGGTGGCATGGTCATCTGGGGTCTGACACCCGGTCCGCGCCTGTTTGTCGATGAAAGCGAGTTTGTGTGGGGTCTGATCGGATCGTTCTACATCTCGAACATCGCTGCGCTGTTCATCAACCTCGCGTTCATCCCGCTTTTCGTGTGGATGCTGCGGATGCCGTTCACCATCCTTGCTCCGCTGATCTTCGTACTGTCCATCGTTGGTGGATTTGCCGCGTCGCGCAGCATGCATGACCTTTGGCTGATCATCATTTTCGGGCTTGCGGCGTTCTTTTTGCGCAAGTTCGATTATCCGCTGGCACCGGCTGTTCTGGCGATTGTGCTTGGGCCCATTGCCGAGCCGACGATGCGCCAATCCCTGCTGCTGTCCTCGGGTGACCCGACGATCTTCTTCACCCGACCCATTGCGGGGCCAATCACCGTGGTTGCCATCATCCTGATCCTGCTGCCTGCGATAAAACTGCTGCGCCGCAAGCGGTCGGAAAAACTGGCCTGACCTATGCGAGCGGGTCAGGATCACGGTGATCCGGTCTTCGGAGACCAGGTGTCAGAGGTATAAATTGCCAACGCCGCGCTTTTCTTTATGCGCCCACTCGTTATGTATCAGCCCAAGGGTGGATGTCAGAGCGGTGCTCGGGCGCAAAAAACTGAAAACAGACTGACTAAGGAGGGACAGGGCAATGGCTACAAACGTCAAGGCACTGCTAGAGGGACATGACGCCGGATCAAATGCCTTGGGCGCACCGGGGCGGGACTGGCTCAGCTATGGCGGGCTGCGGGATCTGTCGGCGGAGGTCAGCGCGTCCTTGCGCGGCTTCGGCATCGGTCCAAGCGACCGGGTGGCCATCGTGCTGCCGAACGGGCCGGAAATGGCGGCGGCGTTCGTGACCATCGCGCAGGCGGCGACCACGGCCCCGCTTAACCCGGCGTACCGCGAGGATGAATACAAGTTCTACCTTGAGGACCTTGGCGCGAAGGCGATTGTGCTGGGCGACGGCTATGACGGTCCGGCGCTGGCTGCCGCGCAGTCCCTGGGGTTGATGGTGCTGCGCACGGTTGTGGCCGAGGGCGCGCCCGCTGGGTCGTTCACCCTGTCCGCCGATGGTGCGACGGGCGATGCGCTTCCTGCGAGCGATCCGAGCGATGACGATGTGGCACTGATCCTGCACACCTCGGGCACCACGTCGCGGCCGAAGATCGTACCGCTCTTGCAATCGAACGTGGCCGCATCGGCGCACAACATTGCGGCGTCACTTAACCTGTCGTCTGACGACCGTTGCCTGAACGTGATGCCATTGTTTCACATTCATGGGCTGATTGCTGCGGTGTCGGCATCGCTGTCCGTGGGCGCGTCGATCTGGTGCGCGCCGGGCTTTGACGCGCTGCGCTTCTTTGGCTGGATGCGCGATGCGACGCCGACATGGTACACGGCCGTGCCGACCATGCATCAGGCCATCCTGACCCGCGCAGGCCGCAATGCGGATGTGATCGCGGAGGTGCCGCTGCGCTTCTTGCGATCGTCCTCGGCGTCTTTGCCGGCACAGGTGATGGAGCAGCTGCGCGAGACCTTCAACGCGCCGGTGATCGAGGCTTACGGCATGACCGAAGCGGCGCACCAGATGTGCTGCAACCCGTTCGACCGGCAGAAACCCGGTGCCGTGGGTGTGGCCGCTGGCCCCGAAGTGCGCGTGGCGCATGAGACCGAGAACCGGCTGATCGACGGCACCGGCGAGGTGGTGATTTCCGGCCCGAACGTGACACCCGGCTATGAGAGCAACCCGGATGCAAACGCCAAGAACTTCTTTGAAGCCGATGGCAAGCGCTGGTTCCGCACCGGCGATCAGGGTGCGTTTGACGAAGACGGCTTCCTGCATCTCACCGGGCGATTGAAGGAAATCATCAATCGCGGCGGCGAGAAGGTCTCGCCGCTCGAGGTGGATGGGGTGCTTCTGGACCACCCGGCGATTGCGCAGGTGGTGACCTTCGCGCTACCGCATCCGAAGCTGGGGGAAGAGGTCGCGGCGGCTGTCGTGCTGAAGGATGGCACCGAGGCGACCGAGCGCGAGATCCGCGATTTCGCAGCCGAGCGCATGGCGGATTTCAAAGTGCCGCGCAAGGTGATCATTCTGGACGAGATCCCGAAAGGGGCCACCGGCAAGATGCAGCGGATCGGTCTGGCGGAAAAGCTTGGGCTGGTTGAGACGGCGTGAGCATGTGCCGGGCTGAATGCCCGGTCTACGCCTTTGATCGGCGGTGGTGTCGGATGGATCGAGAGGGAGCCTCCGGCGGGAGTTTATTTGGCAAGATGAAGGAGGAGCGGTTCGCGATATATCGGCGGATCGCTTGGGGTGAGCGATGAAGATTTGCGTATTCGGAGCGGGCGCCATTGGCGGCTATATGGGTGTCAAGTTGGCGCAGGCCGGGGCAGATGTGAGCCTTGTGGCGCGCGGGCCGCATCTGGCGGCGATGAAAGCCAACGGTTTGAAGCTGATCGAAGAGGGTGGTGAGGAGACCGTTGTGTCTGTGACCGCCTCGGACAATCCGGCGGATCTTGGCGTTCAGGATTACATCATCGTGACACTGAAGGCGCATTCCGTGCCGCCGATTGTGGACAAAATGAAGCCGCTGATTGGGCCGAACACCACGATTGTGTCGGGGGTGAACGGGGTGCCGTGGTGGTATTTCCACAAGATCGGTGGTGAACACGAAGGCACACGGCTTGAGTCGGTCGATCCGGGCAATGCGCAATGGGACGGGTTCGGGCCGGACAGGGTGCTGGGCTGTGTGGTCTATCCGGCAGCGGAAGTGATCGAGCCCGGCGTGGTCAAGCATATCGAGGGCAACCGCTTTTCGCTTGGGGAGCCGGACGGATCGAAGTCGGAGCGCGCGACGGCGCTGTCGCAGGCGCTCTCTTCGGCGGGGCTCAAGGCGCCGGTGCGGCCGCGTCTGCGGGACGAGATCTGGGTGAAGCTTTGGGGCAACCTGTCGTTCAACCCGATCTCGGCGCTGACCCATGCGACGCTGGATGTGCTTTGTACCGATCCCGGCACGCGGGCGGTGGCCAAGGGCATGATGCTCGAGGCGCAGGAGATTGCGGAAAAGCTGGGAGTGAAGTTCCCGATTGATGTGGAGCGCCGCATTGATGGCGGTGCGGCAGTTGGCGCGCACCGTACGTCGATGCTGCAGGATCTGGACCAGGGCCGCCCGATGGAAATCGACGCGCTGGTGGGATCGGTGCAGGAGCTGGGCCGCGTGGTGAATGTGCCAACACCGACAATCGACACGGTGCTGGCGTTGGTCACCTTGCGGGCGCGGACGGCCGGGCTTTATTCGTAAGCGGCGGTCACGATCACTTCGACCTTGAGTTCGGGGCGGGCCAGTTTGGCCTCCCCGCAGGCGCGGGCGGGAGCGTTGCCTTCGGGCACCCAAGCATCCCAGACAGCGTTCATTTCGGCGAAATCGGCCATGTCGGCGACCCAGATGATGGCTTGCAGGATCTGTTCGCGCGACGATCCGGCCTGTTTCAGCAGCGCATCGACGCGGGCGAGGCAATCCTGCGTCTGCTCAGTCACGGTGTCGCCTGAGCCCACCTGACCACAGAGATAGACGGTGCCATTGTGTTTGACGATCTTGCTCATCCGCGTGCCGATCTCTTGCCGTTCGATCATGGGGAGTCTCCTGACTGTTGTTTGCGCTGACACTTGCTGTTGGCGCGCGGATTGTCCAGAACGCTGGGGACAGATGAGGGGAGAGATCAGATGTCCGACACGCGTGCGCGCAAACGGTTCCGGTCGCAGGAATGGTTCGACAATCCCAACAACCCGGGCATGACGGCGCTTTATCTGGAGCGCTATCAGAACCAGTCCTTCACCCAAGGGGAGTTGCAGGCCGAAAAGCCGATCATCGGGATCGCCAATACCGGGTCGGATCTGGCACCCTGCAACAAGATCCATGTGTTCCTGATGGACCGGATCAAGGCGGGGATTCGCGATGGTGGCGGGATTCCGATGGAATTTCCGGTGCATCCGATTCAGGAGACCGGCAAGCGTCCGACGGCGGCGCTGGACCGGAACCTTGCCTATCTGAGTTTGGTCGAGGTGCTGCATGGCTATCCCATTGACGGGGTGGTGCTGACCACGGGCTGTGACAAGACCACGCCGGCGCAGCTCATGGGCGCGGCGACGATAGATATTCCGGCGATTGCGCTCAATGGCGGTCCGATGCTCGATGGATGGTACAAGGGCAAGCGCGCAGGCTCCGGCACGACGATCTGGGAAGGGCGGCGTCTGATGGCGCGGGGCGAGATCGGCTACGAGGAGTTCATGGAGCTGGCCTGTGCGTCGTCGCCCTCATTGGGGCATTGCAACACGATGGGCACGGCGAGCACTATGAACGCGATGGCCGAGGCGCTGGGCATGTCGTTGCCGGGCAATTCGGCGATCCCGGCGCCGTTCCGGGAACGGATGGCGATGGCCTATGAAACTGGCAAGCGCTGTGTGCAGATGGTGCTGGAGGATCTGAAACCGTCGGACATCCTGACCCGCGAGGCGTTCGAGAACGCGATTGTGGTCAATGCCGCCATTGGCGGGTCGACCAATGCCCCGCCGCATCTGCAGGCGATTGCGCGACATGCGGGGGTGGAGTTGGATGTGACCGATTGGGAGAAGATCGGGTTCGACGTTCCACTGATGGTCAACATGCAGCCCGCAGGCGAATATCTGGGCGAGAGTTTTTACCGCGCGGGCGGGGTGCCTGCGGTGATGGGTGAATTGCGCAAGGCCGGGCGGTTGCATGAGGGGGTGATGACCGCGTCAGGGCAGCGGTTGGGGGATGTGCTGGCGTCTTGGGAGAGTCTGGATCGGGACGTGATCACCACCTATGACGCGCCGCTGCGCGACAAGGCGGGGTTCAAGGTGCTGTCGGGGAACCTCTTTGACTCGGCGCTTATGAAGACCAGCGTGATTTCCGCCGATTTCCGCAAGCGGTTCCTGTCGAAACCCGGCGCAGAAGGCGTGTTTGAGGCGCGGGCGATCGTGTTCGAGGGGCCCGAGGATTACCACGACCGGATCAACGATCCCGAGTTGGCGATTGACGAGGAATGCATGCTGTTCATCCGCAATGTCGGCTGTGTGGGCTATCCCGGATCAGCCGAGGTGGTGAACATGCAGCCGCCTGATGCGCTGGTGAAGGCGGGGATCAATCATCTGCCGACGGTGGGGGATGGGCGGCAATCGGGGACGTCGGAAAGCCCATCGATCCTGAATGCCTCGCCCGAGGCGGTTGTGGGTGGGGGACTGGCCTATCTGCAAACCGGGGACCGGGTGCGTCTGGATCTGAATGCGTCGACCCTGAACGCCTTGGTGGATGAGGTGGAATGGGAGGCGCGCAAGGCGGCGTGGCAGGCGCCCGAGATCGTCAATCAGACGCCGTGGCAGGAGATCTATCGCCGCCATGTCGGGCAATTGGCGGATGGGGGATGCCTCGAGTTGGCGACGGCGTATCAGCGGGTCGCCAAGGATTTGCCGCGCGACAATCACTGACGGGGTAGGGGGCGCTGCCCCCGTCCGCCTTTGGCGGACTCCCCCGAAGTTTATTTGGCAAGATGAAGCAGGGAGCTGGGTCATGTCACAGACGATCATCATCACTGGGGCGGGCAGCGGGATTGGCCGTGCCTGTGCCGAAGCATTTCTTGAGGCGGGCTGGACGGTCGGGCTGATCGGGCGACGGGCGGCACCTTTGGCGGAGATCGCGGCGGGGACAGAGGCGGCGTTGGCGCTGCCCTGTGACGTGACCGACGTGGCGGCGGTGGAGGCGGCCTTTGCGCAGGTTGTGGAGCGTTGGGGGCGGCTTGATGCGCTTTTCAACAATGCAGGAACGGGCGTGTTCGGGGCGACCATTGACGAGATCCCGCTGGAGGATTGGAAACGGTGCGTCGACGTCAACCTGACAGGCAGTTTTCTCTGTGCGCGTGCGGCCTTTGCGCAGATGCGGCGGCAGGACCCGCAGGGCGGGCGGATCATCAACAACGGGTCGATCTCGGCCCATGTGCCGCGCTGGGGGTCTGTGCCCTATACGGCGTCGAAACATGCGATCACGGGGCTCACGCGGACGCTGTCGCTGGATGGGCGGGCGTTCAACATCGCCTGTGGGCAGATCGATATCGGTAATGCGGAGACCGAGATCGTGCACGGGTTGCGCGCGCAGGCGATCGACGCAGGCAAACCGGTGGAGCCGGTGATGGATGTGGCGTATGTGGCGACATCGGTGCTGCATATGGCCAGTCTGCCGCTGGATGCCAATGTTCAGTTCATGACGGTGATGGCGACCACCATGCCCTATATCGGGCGCGGCTAGATTGCCCTTGGACTCGGCCTGAGCTTCGTGCGTTTATGCCGTCAGAGACAAGGGAGGAGATTACCATGATCAAGCGCGCATTTCTCAAGCTCGCTGGAACAACGGCACTGGCACTGACGCTGGGCACAGGGGCCTTTGCGCAGGAGGTGACATTGCGGATGCACCAGTTCCTGCCGGCGCAGGCCAATGTGCCCAAGAACGTGCTTGTGCCCTGGGCCGAGCGGGTGATGGAAGCCTCGGGTGGGCGGATCGAGATCCAGCATTTCCCGTCGATGCAATTGGGCGGCACGCCGCCGCAGCTGATCGATCAGGCGATTGATGGCGTGGCCGACATCATCTGGACCGTGGCGGGGTATACGCCGGGCCGCTTCCCGCGTGCCGAGGTGTTCGAGCTGCCGTTCACCATGACCGATGCGGGCGATATGTCGGCGGCCTATTGGGAACTGGCCGAAGAGCAGATGATGGATCAGGACTTTGCTGACTTCAAAGTGCTGGGGGTCTGGGTCCATGGCCCCGGCGTGATCCATTCCGCCGACCCGATCACCACACCGGGTGATCTGAACGGGGTCAAGCTGCGTGCGCCGACACGGGTGACGAACAAGCTTTTTACCAATCTTGGGGCGACCACCGTGGGTATGCCGGTTCCGGCAATCCCCGAGGCGCTGTCCAAGGGGGTGGTCGATGCGACCGTGATCCCGTGGGAGGTGACCGGTGCGTTGAAGGTGGCTGAATTGGTGGAGAACCACACCGAGTTCGAAGGGCCTGCGATCTATACCACGACGTTCATTTTCGCCATGAACAAGGCGAAGTACGAAAGCCTGCCGGATGACCTGAAGGCGGCCATCGATTCGCAGTCGGGGGCCGAGTTCAGCCGGATGGCGGGAACGCAGATGCAGTTGGACGATGCGCCGGGTCGCGAGGCGGCTTTGGACATGGGCAACAACCTGATCACAATTTCAGAGGCGGATGCAGGTCCGTGGCGCGAGGCGGCTGCCTCGACCACAGCCGAGTGGATTGCCGAGATGAACGACAAAGGCATTGACGGAAATGCTCTGATCGCGCGGGCGAAAGAGCTTTTGGACAAGCACAACACGCAGTAAAGCGTGGCGCGTCGCCCGGCCAAAGGGTTGGGCGACGCACAAGACGGCGAGGGGCAGAGCGGCATGAAGACGGCGATTGAGCGCCTCGCGCGGGGCATGGCGGTTCTTGGCGGTGTCGTGATGGTGGCCCTTGTGCTTCTAACCTGCGTGTCGGTTTTGGGGCGCGGTATGAACTCCATGGGACATTCCGGCTGGCTGACGGCGCTGGCACAGGGCTTTGCCGATTGGCTGATCGCCAGCGGCGTCGGGCCGGTGACAGGGGATTTCGAGCTGGTCGAAGCGGGGATCGCGTTTTCGATCTTCGCATTCCTGCCGATCTGCCAGCTTTATGCCGGGCATGCGACTGTGGATGTGTTCACGTCGCGGATGTCTGATAAGGCCAATGCGTGGCTGATCGCGTTCTGGGATGTTGTGCTGACGCTTGTGATCTGGCTGATCACGTGGCGATTGTTTGCCGGGTTGCTGGACAAGCTCGGGAATGGTGAGACGTCGTTCCTGCTGCAATTTCCGGTCTGGTGGGCCTATGCCGCCAGTTTCGTGGCCGCCTTGGTGGCCTCGGTGACTGCGCTTTATTGTTCTGTGGGGCGCGTGACCTATGCCGCCACTGGACGGTCGATCCTGCCAGCCTCGGGGGCGGATGCGGCATGAGCATGCTCGAACTTGGGTTCTGGTCCTTTCCGGTCTTGCTGGTGCTGATCTTTCTGCGCGCACCCATTGGGCTTGCGATGATGCTGTGCGGGATTGGCGGGCTTTGGATGGCGCTGGGCAGCCCGGATGTGGTGCTCGCGCGGCTGAAGTCCGAGACCTATTCGACGTTTTCCAGCTATTCTCTCTCGATTATTCCAATTTTCCTGCTCATGGGCCAGTTTGCGACCCTTTCGGGCATGTCGCAGGCGCTGTTCAAGGCGGCGGAGTCGTGGCTGGGGCACCGCAAGGGCGGCGTTGCCATGGCGTCGGTCGGGGCCTGTGCCGGGTTTGGCGCGATCTGCGGGTCGTCTCTGGCGACGGCGGCGACGATGAGCCGGGTGGCCTTGCCGGAGTTGCGGCGCAACGGGTATTCCGGAGGGTTTTCGACGGCAACGCTGGCGGCGGGGGGCACGCTGGGCATCCTGATCCCGCCTTCGGTGATCCTTGTGATCTATGCGATCCTGACGGAACAGAACATCGCCAAGCTGTTTCTGGCGGCGTTTATTCCGGGCGTTTTGGCCGCCATCGGCTACATGATCACGATTTCGCTTTATGTGCGACGGTATCCCGAGGCGGCGGGACATCGTGACCCGGTGCCCTATGCCGCGCGGGTGCGGGCGTTGATCGACGTGTGGCCTGTCTTGCTTGTGTTCGGGCTTGTTGTCGGTGGCATTTATCTAGGCTGGTTTACACCGACCGAGGGGGCGGCTGTGGGGGCCGCTGGCACTGGGCTGATTGCGCTGCTG
>Ga0213861_10001793_pt1 | contig 18815 bp, 13 predicted proteins | sample PICome_4_FD_160110 | JGI IMG/M metagenome (GOLD analysis project Ga0213861, IMG submission 160110) | Coastal seawater microbial communities near Pivers Island, North Carolina, United States - PICO131 | ecosystem: Environmental > Aquatic > Marine > Coastal | place: USA: North Carolina... | reverse complement strand
TGGTTCCACGTAAAGTTTTTCATTCGCTTGGCCTCAGGAGATGCATAGCTGCCTTCGCGTTCTTCTACGATCACTCCTGTATTGAAGTAGGGGTAGGCGATGTTTTCAAACTTATCGTCCAAAATCCATAACACGGGGTGGAAATCGGCCACAATCAGTTCACCACCAGATTTGAGGTAGGAAAAGGCGGCGTCCATCCAAGGTCTTACATCTGGATGCCATCCTAGTACACCATACGAGGCGAAAACCACATCGAATTCGCCCACGAGATCTGGTTGAATCTCACAAGCATCTGCGCAAATCCAATGTGCATTAATACCGCATTCAGCCGCGAGTTTCTCCGCTTGTTCAATGGCAACAGGACTAAAATCCAAGCCCCAAATTTCCTGTGCACCTAAGGTCTGCAATGAAAGAGTATCCTGTCCAAAATGACATTGCATGTGCAGCACTTTTTTACCCGTAAGGTTGGGCAGTAGGTCGCGCTCGATGGAGTGTAATGTCATGGGATTCTTGAGAAATGCTTTCGCATCGTAAAACTTGGATTGAGGATGAAGCGAAGCCCAATGATTCCACAATGCCAAGTTTGCTACTTTATGTTCTTCTGTGATTTTTGCCATCATCGTCCGTATTTCTCTAAGGCCTCCTGTCGTTCTTTTTCGCGCTCATATTCCTCATAACAGCTGAGGAGTGAGACTAGAAATTGGTAATCATTGAAGGTGCGAATCTCCGTCTCAGAGTACTTGCAATAGAACATAAAAGCCTCCATTTCAGCCTTTGGAATGCCCGTTAATTCTTCAATTATCTCTCGATTAGTTCCTTCTTCCAACTTTCGCCGGTAATAATCTTCTCGTTGTAATTCTCGGAGTGCCTGGAGTTGCCTTGGACGCTTACCGAAGCTGTAATATAGGAGGTCCAATGGATTGGCAAGGGTAGGAGCCACGGCTTGTGGTGTGCGAATATCTTTATTTGCTGGTACTCGAGGCGCTCCCTTAGGCATGGTTCTGGGATTATTCGAGGTAATTGCATAGATGCTCACTTCGTCGAGCAGGTAATTTCTTGGTATAAGCCGTATTTCCTGTTCATCCTTGATCACGGCGAGTAATGCACTATCGATCGCGAGATAGTAAAATTGGTATCCCACATTCGAAACAATTAGGGTATCGCCCTTGGAAACGGGTATTTCAAAATATCCGATTCCATTCGAGACGGTCCCGAAATACGTCTTGTTGTTTACCACGTAAGAATTTGGTAGCGCAAAAGATGAGTCTCGGTCTACAATCGTCCCTTTCAATACGTAACTTTGGGCGTGTGCTTGTGGAAGGCACATTCCCAAAAGGAACAAACAAACAATTACAAACTTTTTATAATACACAGTTCTCATGTCAGACGACGGTCAAAAGGTCATTTTTTCGATGTCAAAGGTGAGCAAGATCTTACCTCACAACAATAAGGCCATACTCAAGGACATCTACCTTTCATTTTTCTATGGAGCCAAAATAGGCATCTTAGGTTTAAACGGTTCGGGTAAATCCACACTTTTAAAAATCATTGCTGGCGTAGAAAAGAGCTACCAGGGGGATGTCGTTTTTGCACATGGCTATACTGTTGGGTATTTGGAGCAAGAACCGCAGCTAGAAGCAGGTAAGACGGTAATGGATATTGTTAAAGAAGGGGCTGCTGAAACCGTGGCTGTACTCGAGGAATACAATAGCATTAACGACCAATTTGGATTGCCAGAAGTCTACGAGAATCCAGATAAAATGGACGCTTTGATGGCGCGCCAAGCGGAGCTTCAAGATAAAATTGATGCGACCAATGCATGGGAATTGGACACCATGCTTACTCGCGCAATGGACGCATTAAACTGTCCACCTGCAGATCAACTCGTTGACCACCTATCGGGTGGGGAAGCACGTCGTGTAGCGCTCTGTCGTCTGCTCATTCAAACCCCTGACGTATTACTTCTGGATGAGCCAACCAACCACTTGGACGCGGAAAGTATTCTGTGGTTGGAGCAACACCTTCAACAGTACAAGGGAACGGTAATAGCCGTAACCCACGACCGCTACTTCCTCGATAATGTTGCCGGATGGATCTTGGAATTGGACCGAGGGGAGGGCATTCCTTGGAAAGGAAATTACAGCTCATGGTTGGATCAGAAGACCACTCGTTTGGCTCAAGAAGAAAAGCAAGCCTCAAAGCGACGTAAAACATTGGAGCGAGAACTAGAATGGGTTCGCATGAATCCAAAAGGACGTCAGAGCAAGAGCAAGGCACGTTTGAATAACTACGAATCCATGCTTGCACAGGAGGATAAAGAGAAAGAGAGCAAATTAGAGATTTTCATCCCTACCGGTCCTCGCTTGGGTACCAATGTGATTAATGCCAAAAACGTGCGCAAAGCATTTGGTGAGAAGTTACTCTATGAGGATTTGAATTTTACGCTACCGCCAGCAGGAATCGTTGGTATTGTAGGTCCCAATGGTGCGGGTAAGACCACCATTTTCAAAATGATCATGGACCAACTGCAGCCGGATGCTGGTAATTTCGAAGTAGGGGATACCGTTAAGATTTCCTATGTTGATCAAAGCCACGAAAAACTGAATCCGGAGAAAACAATTTTTGAAGTCATCGGTGATGGGACAGAGGAAGTTATGCTTGGAAATCAGCGCACCAATGCGCGCGCGTATTTGAGCAGGTTCAACTTTGCTGGAGGCGATCAAGGAAAAAAAGTGGGTGTACTTTCTGGGGGTGAACGCAACCGATTACACCTTGCTATGGCATTAAAAGAAGGGGGTAATGTATTACTTCTAGATGAGCCTACCAATGACCTTGATATCAACACATTACGCGCGCTCGAAGAGGCCCTTGATAACTTTGCGGGATGTGCAGTTATTATCTCTCACGATCGCTGGTTCTTGGACCGAGTTTGTACGCATATTTTGGCGTTCGAAGGAGAGTCTCAAGTCTATGCTTTTGAAGGTTCTTTCTCAGAATACGAGGAGAATAAGTTAAAACGATTGGGTCGAAGTGAACCAACGCGTTTCAAATACAAGAAACTGATGAAGAACGACTAAAAGAGTCGCTCTGAAAAAAATGAGGAAGCCCGCAAACACCATGCGGGCTTCTTTGTTATCTTAACGAACCTATCAAAGAAAAACCCGATGAGAATAAACCGTTCTGATGCTCAGCAAGAAACGCTCGAGCTTATTCGCCAAACTGCACAAGATTTTGCCGAAACACGCATAAAACCCCATGTAATGGAATGGGATGAAGCGCAACATTTCCCAGTGGACCTTTTTAAAGAAATGGGCCAATTAGGCTTTATGGGTGTGCTTGTTCCTGAGCAGTATGGAGGAGCAGGACTGGGTTACCAAGAATACATTACTATTATAGATGAAATTGCACAAGTCTGTGGTTCCATTGGACTTTCTGTTGCCGCACACAACAGCCTCTGTACGGGGCACATTCTTCAATTTGGCACAGAAGAGCAAAAGCAACGCTGGCTACCCAAATTGGCTACTGCTGAATGGATTGGCGCTTGGGGCCTAACAGAAACGGGCACTGGTTCTGATGCTGGAGGCATGGACACTACAGCCGTTCTCGACGGGGATCATTGGGTTTTAAATGGTTCGAAAAACTGGATCACTCACGCTATTTCTTCGGAAATCGCAGTCGTCATGGCGCGTACCGGTGAAAAAGGCGATAGCCACGGTATGAGCGCTTTTGTTATCGAAAAAGGCACTACTGGTTTCACTGCGGGGAACAAGGAAAATAAATTGGGCATGCGTGCCTCGGAAACAGCTGCACTCTATTTCGATAACTGTCGTATACCAAAGGAAAATATTCTCGGGAATAAAGGTGAGGGGTTCATTCAAGCCATGAAAATCCTCGACGGTGGTCGTATTTCCATAGCCGCCTTAAGCATCGGAATTGCTAAAGGTGCTAAAGCTGCTGCTGTGGCCTATGCAGACGAGCGCCAACAGTTCGGTAAGAAGATCCGTCAATTCCAGGGTGTGAGTTTCAAACTTGCAGACATGGCGACGAAGATCTACGGGGCTGAGCTTATGACAAGACATGCTGCTGCCTTGAAAGAAGAAGGCAAACCAATGACGCAAGAAAGTGCCATGGCGAAACTATATGCCTCAGAAATTTCTACAGAAGTTGCTAATGAAGCCGTCCAAGTTTTTGGAGGATATGGATACACGAAAGATTATCCTGTAGAGAAATTTTACCGCGATTGTAAATTATGCACTATCGGGGAGGGAACCTCTGAAATACAGAAGGTTGTTATTTCGAGAAATCTATACAAATAGGCTACTTATTGCGACGGCAACGCTCGCTGCAAAACTTTACTTCGTCCCAATTTTTCTCCCATTTTTTGCGCCATGCAAACGGTCGTTTACAAACGGGACAAACTTTTTCAGGTAAATGGGGTTTTTTGTGCATATGAATGATCAAACATTTTCAAACGAGCAAAGTTCGCCGAAAAGTCCTGGCTTAGATCAAAGGAGCATAGACCGCATCATAGAAATGGCATGGGAAGATCGTACACCCTTTGATGCCATTCTCGAACAATTCGGCATTGCTGAGTCAGATGTTATTAAACTGATGCGCCGTGAGATGAAACCCTCTTCTTTTCGCATGTGGAGAGCACGTGTACAAGGAAGGAGTACAAAACATAGAGCACTGCGCGGATTCAAAGTTGGACGCAATAAAAGCGACCAACAAAGACACATCACTTTGAACAAGATGTCAAAGCGAAAATAATATCTGTACAATCTCCTTAAAAACAATCTCTTATGTCGCTTACTCATTGTTAGTAAGCGCTGTGTTTTTGTGCTTTTAAGTATGAAATTATTACCCTATTTTCGATGTTCAACTATGTTGTTATGAAATTGAGACGAATTTTAACTGTTCTGGTATTCACGTTGATGGCTTTTCAGAGCCAAGCCACCCACATTATGGGGGGAGAAATCATCTGGGAATGTAGACCTAACGGTAAGTATAGATTTACCTTGGTAGTGTATCGCGATTGTGGTGGGACGACTTTGCCTACTTCAGCCCAAACCTTGGGCACCAATTGTGGTACGTCAATCTCATGTAGTTATATCACCACAGTGGATGTAGTGCCGTCTTGTTACACGGGTTCTACTTCTTGTTCTGGAGCGACATCAGGTTCAGGGAAAATGCAGAAATACATATACCGTTCCGCTGATATCCAATTGACGGGAACACCTCCAGCGGGTGGCTGGTATTTTACTTGGAGTAGCTGCTGTAGACCAACTTCTATTTCAAATATATCTTCACCATCTTCTGCGTCGTACATGCTCCGTGCAATTATGTATCCGTACACCCCACCTGGCAGTACTTCAGCACTAACAGCTACTACCGGGGGTAACCCAACTTGTTTTGACAGTTCACCAAACTTTTTGGAGGATCCACAAGTAATTTCATGTACCGGTGTAGATGTAGTCTACAATAACCTTGGTTATGACCCAGATTTGGATTCGTTATTCTACGATTGGTCTTATCCATGGGATGCATCGACCTTTTCGGCGAATCCGTCTTCGAACTCGGTAAACTTTGCGTCTGGATATTCTTACAACAGCCCTATGCCTTCTACAGGAAGCAGTACAGGGGCCGATATTGATAACGAAACAGGAGAGGTTACTTTCAACTCCGCTGTTGCGGGTTCATGGGCGACCTGTGTTAAGATTGAGGAATGGCGTTGTGGTCAGCTCATCGGGGAGGTATATCGTGATATTCCAATCGTTACCCTTTCATGTACACCACCGACAGGATTGTGTTCAGCGGCATTTGTGGATGAAGAACCTGAAATGTCTTTAACGATTGATTCCTCTCTAGCGAATCCAACGATCCTTACTCCCGTAACCAACCTTGCGGGGGATACCATTTATTACTACACGGAAGTATATCCAGGCGATACCGTACGATTTAAAATTTCTTCGGCAGATCCATATCCTAACCCAAACTGTTCGTCTCAGAACATTCAGTTTAAGGCTTCAGGTGGTAACTTAAGTTCTGCTGCAAACTACAGTAATCCGAATAACTGTTTGTTTAACCCGCCATGTGCAACATTATCCTCATTAAACCCTGGTAATGTGTTTACCTACCCGGGTATTAATAATGTCCAATTTAACTGGTATATTGACTGTAATCACCTGTTTTACCAACAGTATCAGTGTGGTGCATTGAAGTCGGAATATTCGTTCTACCTGCGAATGCAGGATGATCAATGTCCAATCAACCGATTTGCCTATAAGAAGGTGGTTGTGAAGGTTAAGAACTACATGCCAGAATTACCGGATATTGGAAATGCCTGTGTTTACCAAGATGACCTTGGGGTCAGCTTTGATTGGGTGGCGAATCCTGATACAGGTTTCAATTGGGATTACTACTTAATCAATCGTATCGATACATTGGGGAATACAGCGGTTATTGATACCATTTTCGACTGGGCAACTCAGACCTACACCGATGCAACTGCAGATCCTAATGCTGTGAACGGATATACTATTCAAGTAGCAGGAGGTTGTGGTCTTCTTTCAGATCCAACGGATACACTTCAGAATGTACGAGTTAACCTTCAAGCGTTCCCGCCACCGCCGAATTCTTCAGTTGCGGTACTAAACTGGAATACTTGGTTAAGAGGGGATACCAACACAGTATACGATGTATGGGTTGAAGCACCGATTAATTCAGGTTCTTGGGTACAGATTGGAAGTACAGATGACTTGACGTACACAGATTCAGTGGCGTTCTGTGGTGAGTGGTTGAACTACCAAGTACGTTATCATACGACATGTGAGAGCACCACTGACAGTGGATTCTTCTCCGATAAAACACCTCCATCACCAGTGGTCTTTGACAGCGTTACGGTGGCTAATGGAAATCTTGCCGCATTATCATGGGCCGGTTCTTCCGATAGCGATGTGGTGTTCTATCGTATTTACAGAAAGGATAATTCTGGTTTTTACCAACCCATTGATTCCATTTCAGCGGCAGATCACGCTACCTCCATGCCATGGATTTATGCACTATCAAACGCAGAGAATGAAAGTGAGACGTATCTAATTACCGCTGTCGATAGTTGTGGTAATCAGAGTTCGGTTGGGAACACTATTCCTTCCAGCACCATATTCTTGAACCTTGGTGTTGATCCATGTGATGGCTATGCACGAATTCGCTGGAACACCTACAAAGAATGGACTCAAACACAGCCCGCTGCTTACAACCTTTATGCAGATATCACCGATCCTTTAGGAGGAGTGATCACTGGGGTATTGCTAAAAGGAGGGAATCTTGACACGACCTTCAATCATTACGGTATTATTAATGGATATACCTACTGTTACTACGTAAGAGCAGTAGATACTACAGGTACTATTTCGTCAACTTCGAACCGTGTATGCAATAGCTCAGCAGTTGTTCAAGGTTCTAAAGTTCTTTACCTCGGTCGTGCATCCGTGAATTCTCAAAATGGAGTGGATCTGTATGCATATATCGACAAGGATGCGGACGTTATTGATTTCCAGATTCAACGTGCTGACGACCTCATCGGTCCATATTTGACCATTGGAACCGTTGCTAAACCCGCACTGGGTCCCTGGGAGGTTAAATTCATTGACTTTACCGGTGATCCAAATAGTCGCCGTTACTACTATAGAATAGCATCCCGTGATTCATGTGGTGCTATGGATACCATATCAAATCTAGGAACTAACGTTCTCTTAAATGTTGAAGCTATCGGTAACTTAACGAATCAATTGATGTGGACATCGTATCGAGATTTCGATGCTGGAGTAGATGTGTATGAAATTTACCGTTCCATAAATGGCGGTGGTTCGTATTCTCTTGCCGGTAGCACTAGTGATACGGCATTCTTAGATGATATCAAGCCGTTTTCAACTAGTAAGGGCAAGTTCTGTTATTATGTGAAGGCAGTTGCAAAAGATGGAATTATTCCTTGGAGGGATGAATTTGGCGAGAAATTCAATGCTCGTTCGAATGTCGCTTGTGCCGTACACAAAGCACGTTTATGGGTGCCAAGTGCTTTCAATCCTAAATCAGATGTTGTTGAAAACCGCATTTGGAAACCGCAAGGCGTCTTTGCTAGACCAGATAGTTACACATTGTTCATTCAAAACCGCTGGGGACAGGAAGTCTTCAGAACGAACGACCTGAATGAAGGTTGGGATGGTATGATTGGTGGTAACGAAGCCAAGATGGGAGTTTATACCTATTATATTAAGTACAGAAGCATTGAAGACGTGCCGATTGAAGAGCGCGGTAACTTCACCTTATTGTACTAATTGTTAAAAGAATATAAAACCTTTACGGGCGGCCACAGGCCGCCCGTTCTGTTTCATTTAAATTGCTTAATTTTGGGCGCAATTCAAATCGGAATTGCAATGCCTTACAACAACGACAAAGTCCTCAGTTTAGGTTTGACGTACGATGATGTACTTCTCGTACCGAATTACTCTGAAGTATTACCAAGAGATGTAGATTTAAGTTCCAAGTTCACTAGAAACATTGGGATGAAAACTCCAATTGTATCCGCAGCGATGGATACCGTTACCGAAAGCGCTATGGCTATTGCTATCGCCCAGGAGGGAGGTATTGGCGTTATTCATAAAAACATGACCATCGAACAACAAGCGATGGAGGTTCGCAAAGTGAAACGTGCAGAGAGCGGAATGATTTTAGATCCGGTTACCTTATCTAAGGACTCTACGGTGCGTGATGCCAAAGCGATGATGGCAGAGTTTAGAATTGGTGGTATCCCTATTACCGATGAGAATAAGGTCTTGGTCGGTATCATTACAAATCGTGATTTGCGCTTTGAAAAGGACAATGACCGTCTGATTAACGATGTTATGACCAAGGGCAATTTGATAACCACTAAGCCCAATGGTACAATGGAGGAAGCGGAAGCGATTCTCCAAGAACATAAAATTGAGAAACTACCAGTAGTTGATGAGAACTATAAGTTGGTCGGTTTGATCACATATCGAGATATCACTAAAATCAAGATTAAACCCAATGCGAATAAAGACCAATATGGTAGACTTCGCGTTGCAGCTGCAGTTGGGGTTACCCATGACGTAGTTGAACGTGTAGCGGCGCTTCATGAGAGCGGCGTGGATGCGGTTATTATTGATACTGCACACGGTCACACTAAGGGTGTGGTAACTGCATTAAAAAGCGTTAAAGCTAAATTTCCTTCATTAGACGTCGTTGTTGGAAACATTGCAACAGCCGAGGCAGCGTTGTATTTGATGGAGGCTGGTGCGGATGCTGTAAAAGTTGGAATTGGGCCAGGATCCATCTGTACAACTCGTATCGTGGCAGGTGTCGGTTATCCTCAGCTTAGTGCGGTTATGGAAGTCGCAAAAGCCATCCAAAATAGAATTCCAGTAATCGCAGATGGTGGTATTCGATTCACTGGTGATATCGTCAAAGCCATTGCTGCAGGAGCGGATAGTGTAATGCTCGGCTCAATGTTCGCTGGAACAAAAGAAAGCCCGGGTGAAACCGTTATTTACGAAGGGAGAAAGTATAAGACCTACCGAGGCATGGGTTCTGTGGAAGCAATGACCGACGGTTCAAAAGACCGTTACTTCCAAGATGTGGAGGACGATGTGAAAAAATTGGTACCTGAAGGTATCGTTGGCCGTGTGCCCTATAAAGGTGAAGTTGGTGAAGTGATGTACCAATTCATCGGTGGATTACGCGCTGGAATGGGCTATTGCGGTTCCAAAGACGTAAACACTTTAAAAGAAACTGCTCGTTTTGTACAAATTACCAGTGCAGGGATGTCTGAAAGTCACCCGCACAATGTGAGCATTACAAGAGAAGCACCTAACTACAGTAGATAAATGAAAAGAATCAGTTTTGTACTCCTTGCGGCGTTAGCAATGGGGTTGGGCGCAAATGCCCAAGAAAAATCCATCCTATTTGAAGTAGGAGATGCGGTTCAGGTCACTGCTGAAGAGTTTAAAGCAGTATATCAAAAGAACAAAGGAGTAGGAGCAGCGATTGATCCAAAAACTCCAGAAGAATACCTGGACCTGTACATTACATTCAAATTAAAAATTGCAGAAGCCTATGCGCAACAGCGCGACACAGCTTCTCAGTTTAAGAGTGAATTCGGAGGCTATAGAGCTCAGTTGGCAAAGCCTTACCTCAGTGATCAAGGAGCAGAGCAAGAATTGCTAGACGAGGCGTATGCGCGCATGAAAGAAGAGGTTCGTGCTGCACACATTATGATTGCCTTAGATGGTGATGCTCTTCCAGCCGATACGTTAAAAGTATACAACCAATTGTTAGAATTGCGTTCGACGATATTGAAAGGCAAATTGACGTTTGAAAATGCAGCTCGTACACAGAGTGCGGATACTTGGAGTGCGAAGCAAGGAGGAGATTTAGGTTTCTTTACTGCTTTTAGCATGGTTTACCCATTTGAATCGGCGGCTTACGGCCTTGAAATTGATGAGATTAGTATGCCTATTCGTTCTCAGTATGGCTATCACTTAATCAAATTATTGGATCGCCGACCTGCAAGTGGTACGGTGCGTGTACGTCATATTTTCTTTGGTTCAAACAGTGGCGCCGAGCCAGCTCAAGCCCAACGTGCAGAACGAAGTGCGAATGAAATCTATACGCGCTTGCAGAATGGCGAGAACTTCATGGATTTATTGGAATACAGTGAAGACCGCAGGACAAAAGATAAGATGGGTGAGTTACCGGAATTTGGAATCAATAAGATGATGCCAGCATTCGAAGACGCTGCTTTTGCCTTAGAAAATCCTGGCGATTATAGTGCACCTGTCCAAACGTCTATTGGTTGGCATGTAATCCAATTGATTGAAAAAAAGCCAATCGGTTCTTATGAATCATTGGAAAAGGAATTGTCTAGAAAAGTTAAGCGAGACAGTCGTAACACCATTGGTGCGAAGCGATTTGTGAAGCAATTGAAGCAAGATTACAACTTTAAAGTTGACGAGCGTGGCTATGCGTATGCTAAGAAGTTGGTTGATATGACTTCATTCGCTGCACATACTTGGGAAGTACCAAATCGATTCCAAGATAGAACGGTCGCTACTTTTGCTGATCAAAGTGTTAAGGTTGGTCAATTACTTGAGTTTTGGGCTCAAAACCAAAATGTCGAAGTAGGTGGAAAAGGCGATGAGTTCTTGCGTTTACAATTTAATACGCTCTGTAACGATAAGGTCGTAGCTTACGAGGACAGCCAGCTAGAACGCAAGCATGCGGATTTCAGAAACTTGGTTAGAGAATACAAAGAAGGTATTTTATTGTTTGATCTTACCCAGGATGAGGTTTGGGAAAAGGCCGCTAAGGACAGTTCAGGTATCGCCGATGAATACGAGTTGATTAAAGAAAATTTTCTTTGGGAAGATCGTATTACCTACAACTATTGGGTTTGCACTGAACAGCGCGATGCCAAGAAAATCGCGAAGTGGCTTGAAAAAGGCCGTAGAGACAAGGTCGATGAACTTCTTGAGAATCAAGATGCTCTGAATATTGCCTACGCTTCGGGTTTAGCTCAGCAAAAGGATGAACCCGTATTGCAAGAAATTTGGAACACCGATAAGGGTACCTATGGTCCAGTAGAACTTAGTAGTGGAGGTTTTGCCGTATTGTACGTGGAAGAGTTATTACCTGCAGGACCTAAAGCGTTGAATGAAATTAAGGGATTGGTGATCGCAAGCTACCAAGACCGACTTGAAAAAGCGTGGGTTGAGGCATTGAGTGAAAAGTTTGAAGTACGCATAAACGAAGAAGTTAAAGCTGCAGTTTTTGCTGAGTTGAACTAATGCGTAAACTCTTCTTAATAGCGTCGTTGGGGCTCCTTGTGGGCTGTGTGAATCAGGATTCAGATCCTGAGTTATTGGCACAGCTAGGGGCTTCGAAGCTCTATTTGGAAGATGTAAAGGAACGACTGCCAGCACCAGGCAGTATGGAGGTTGCCGATAGTACGTCGTATGTCAACTTAATCATTCGCAATTGGGCCAAGAATGAACTTCTTGTTCAGGCTGCAGAATTCAACTTGAGGACTGATTTACAGAATTTTGAAGATCTGGTCGAGCAGTACCGTAATGATTTGTTGAAGCATGCATATATCGATCGGTATATTAATCAACACCTTGATACAAACATTTCGGATAGTGAAATAGCGGCCTATTATGAAAATAACAAAGCCAATTTTGAACTAAAAGAGCGCATTGTTCAGGCGAAGTACCTGGCCGCACCGATTGGAGCACAAAAGGTAGATTTGGCGAAACGATGGTTTACCTCATCAAATCAGCAAGAGCGCTTTTTGGACTGGGCGGAGGTATTTGCGACCAAACAAAGTAATTATCAAGATTCAGTTTGGGTACCATTGGATGATTTTATTGATGAGATTCCGTTATCCGTAAGCAACCCATATTCCTTTTTTAATCGAACCAAGAAATTTTCATGTGAAGACACTGTTCTTGTGTATTTTGTGGAAGTAAACGACGTCCGATTTGAAGACAATTACAGCCCTCTAGAATACGTTTCTGAACGGATTCGAAAAGTGTTGCTAAATAAGCGCCGATTAAAATTAATCGAGCGTATTGAAGAAAACATAATTGAAGATGCAATTGAAGAAGGCACACTTATTATCTATTAGTTTATTCACCGTATTGGGACTTGCCGCACAAGCCCAACCTAAAACCGTCGATGGCGTCGCAGCAATCGTTGGGGGGGATATCATTCTGAAAAGTGAGATTGAAGAACAATACGACGTTTTCAATCGTCAAAATTTCGGTGAGTCGGTTAGTTACTGTGAAGTCTTCGAAGAATTACTGTTTCAGAAGCTATTGATACATCACGCAGAGATAGATTCAGTGACCGTTGGAGAAGATGAGGTTGAAGCTAACATGGACCGCAGAATCCAACAGTTGATCATGCAAATGGGTGATCAACAAAAACTTGAAGAGTTTTATGAGAAATCGGTGGTAGAAATCAAAGAAGAAATGCGCACGTTAATCAAGGAGCAATTGGTTGCGCAGCGCATGCAGATGACTATTGTCGAGGGCATTGAGGTTACGCCGTCTGAGGTTCGTTCGTTTTTCGAAAATCTTCCGCAGGACAGTGTACCATTGATTAATGCGGAAGTCGAAATTTCTCAAATCGTAAAATACCCGGAAGTAAGTAAAGAAGCTGAAGACGAGGTTATTGACAAGTTAGCTGGTCTAAAAGAGCGAATTGAAAATGGAACAAGTTTTTCATCCATGGCCATTCTCTACAGTGAAGATCCCGGATCGAATAAAAAAGGTGGCGAATACAAAGGCATTCAGCGCGGTGTATTCGTGAAGGAGTTTGAAGCAGTCGCATTTAATCTTAGAAAAGGGGAAATCAGCGATCCATTCAAAACGGAATTCGGTTACCACATTGTACAACTTTTAGAAAAGCGTGGGGAGGAATTGGACCTACGTCACATCCTTATTAAGCCGAAGTTGAGTCAAGAAGATTTGACGGAAGCTAAGAACTTCCTTGATAGCGTAGCGAGTGCAATAAACGCGGGAGAATTGGCCTTTGAAGACGCCGCCCGTTTGTACAGCGAGGATGAAAATACCCGTTTTAATGGGGGTAAGATGAGTAATTTCCAAAATGGAAATAACAAATTCGAAATCAGTCAACTTGACCGTGGCCTCTTTGGTGTAGTGAATACGCTGGAAGAAGGAGCACTTTCCGAATCCACATTCTTCGTTTCCGACGACCAACGTGAGGCATTTAGAATTGTTCGTATGGACGCAAAATATGAACCGCACCGCGCGAATCTAGACTTGGACTTTACGCGAATTAAAGGATTTGCATTGCAAGAAAAACAGGCACGTTTAGTTCAGGAATGGAAAGACGAGAAACTTTTAGAAACCTTCGTTAAGGTGAATTCTGGATACTATCCCTGCGATGACCAATTAAATTCTTGGAACTCCAACAATGACTGATACGCAAATCATAGCATTATTGGAGCAAGCGCCATCGAAACTCAAGGCGTTCAAGGAAGAAATCGCCAAATCAATCATAGGGCAGGAGGAGGCCGTTGATCTTATTGCCATGAGTTTATTGTGCAAAGGTCATAGTTTGCTCATTGGCGTTCCTGGTCTTGCAAAAACATTGTTGATTACATCGGTTGCCCAAGCTTTAGGATTGGATTTTTCTAGAATTCAGTTCACCCCGGATTTGATGCCATCGGATATCACCGGAACCGAGATGCTCAATGCGAATCGTGAGTTCGTATTCCATAAGGGACCCGTATTCGCCAATATTGTTCTTGCAGATGAGATCAATAGAACGCCACCAAAAACACAGGCGGCACTTCTGGAAGCGATGCAAGAGAAAAAAGTGAGCGTCGCGGGAAATACCATGTCATTGCCCAATCCATTTTTTGTACTCGCAACTCAGAATCCCATCGAGCAAGAAGGTACTTATCCTTTGCCTGAGGCTCAGCTTGATCGTTTTCTATTCAATATTAAAATGGACTATCCAACTGCCGCAGAGGAAGTTCAAGTAGTTCAATCGACTACCGGAGTGAATAGCGCCAACATAAATGCCATGATGTCTGCTGAAGATGTTTTGGCCCTGCAAGAAGCGGTGCGTGCTGTTCCAGTGACTCAAGATGTGGTTGAATATGCCGTGAATCTTGTGCGCAAGACACGACCCGGAACTGAAGGTGCTGCTCCGGTAAGCAATGAATATTTAAGTTGGGGAGCTGGCCCTCGTGCATCTCAGAGTTTAGTGCTAGCGGCGAAGGCCTTGGCGACGATGAAAGGCGAGGGAAGTCCTTCTGTTGCTCATATCAAAGCGGTAGCACGTCCCGTACTTCGCCATCGCCTAGCGGTAAACTATAAGGCCAAAGGTGAAGGGTTGGACACAGATGCCATCATCACTCAATTGCTCTAAGCTGTTAAGACGCGTTAAAATCTTCCCGGAAGCATTTTAATCCCTTTATTTTAGTGGTATGCTTGAAGTGTTGCTTTCGAAATTGCGCAAACATTCTTTGACGGCCATCTTAACGGCCGCCGTTTTGGGTGCGCTATACCTACAATTAAGCCTGCTTTCAGGTGAATTGGAATTGCAACGTCAGCAATACGAGACGAAGGTCGGGGAAGTAGCAACTCAATTGGATGCACGTGTCCGATTGCATGTTCGTAGAAAGAGTATGGGCGCCTTTAATAATCGGCCTTCTGGAGACAGTACGGTTACCATCAATACACCTATGGGGACTACGACCTTGCGTTGGTCTAGCGGGCAAGTTCAAAATGGACTGGGTTATGGAGGAATTGATTCAACCTTATTTGGCGGATTTTTTGACAACTTCCAGAGTTCTATGCCGTGGGAGGCTCAATTAAGTTACGATGAACTCGATAGTATTTTAGTTTCGGAGCTTAGGAAACAGGGTGTTAATGTAGAACCGAAATGGGCCATAGCTGAAAACGGCTATCTAAGTAGCTTGAGTTCTGAAGCGTTTGATGTACAGCTCGTTACCTTTAATTACATCATTGCTGAAAGCTTTTTCGGTCCCTCACGACAACTCCTCATCTACTTTCCAAAAGAAGGCTTCTTCCTCGCTAAACGCGTCTATTTAAGTTTATTAGCCGCGCTTTTGTTTGCGGTGGTCATTCTCTTTGCATTTTTCGGAGTACAACGTCAAGGCAAACGACAAAAACGTTTGGCAGATGTCAAAAGTGATTTCATCAATAACATGAGTCATGAGTTCAAAACACCTTTAGCAACAATCAATCTTGCTGTCGATTCGCTGATGAAGAATGGCGAGAAAATGAATGGCGATCAAATGCGTTCGTATCTAGAAATCATTAAGAGCGAGAACAAACGTATGAATGCGCAGATGGAGAGCGTGCTGCAAATGTCGATGATGGATAAAGAAGAGTTGACCCTGACCAAAGATTGGTTAAAACTCGATTTACTCGTACAAGAAGCCGTTGATCACTTCAAATTGAGTGTTCAGGATAGAGGTGGATGGATGGACCTCAATATTGAAGCCGGTAGCTATGATTTTAACGGCGATCAAACGCAGTTGAAAAGCGCTTTGACCAATCTCATTGACAATGCTATAAAGTACAGTGTAGAAGCACCTCAGGTAAGTATAAAACTCAATCAAAGTGGGGCGCATTACACCTGTTCTATTCGTGACCGAGGAATTGGAATGGATGAGGAGACACAAATCCAGGTATTTGATCGATTCTTCCGCGCTACTAAAGGAAATATTCATGATGTGAAAGGGCACGGTTTAGGCCTTTCGTTCGTTAAGGAAATAATTGAAAAGCACCGTGGAAGTATCCAGTTGGAAAGTACTTTACATGAGGGCACCACATTTACGATAAAACTGCCAAAGAGTTAAGTATGGAGAAGCAGCACATTTTATTGGTTGAAGACGATGTCAATTTCGGAAATCTATTACGAGACACGTTGATTTTCAATGACTTCGAAGTCACCTTAGAACGAGATGGAGTTCAGGGATTACGAGCGTTTAAACAAGGGACATTTGACTTGTGCATCTTCGATATCATGATGCCTAAAAAGGACGGCCTGACTTTAGCAACCGAAGTGAAGGAAATTGATAATGGTCAACCCTTGATTTTTTTAACTGCAAAGGGACAAAAAGAAGATATCATAGCAGGCTATTCGGCCGGTGCCGACGATTACTTGGTCAAGCCATTTGATACGGATGTACTCCTCTATAAAATTCAAGCCATCATTGGACGTAAGGCAGCAGAAACGGACGATGAGCCAGACGAGCTCACCTTGGGCAATTTCACGTTTTTCCCTAAAATCCGTCAACTTGAGCTAGGTAGTGAAAGCACACGTTTAAGTCCTAAGGAAAGTGAACTTTTGAAGTTGATGATTGCCTATAAAAATCAATTGTTACCTCGATCAAAGGCGCTGTTGAAGATTTGGAAAGAGGACAACTATTTTACGGGGCGTTCAATGGATGTCTATGTGGCAAAGCTTCGTAAATACTTAAAATCTGACGAGCGTTTGCGAATAGAAAATGTGCACGGTGAAGGCTTCCGATTGGTTGATGAGAGCTAAATCTCTTTTCTTCCTGGATTCGTGTGCCGCTCGAGTATGCGGACAGATTCGATTCTAGAATTCTTCGATTTTTTGGTAGAATACAATAGATCGCTGGCGTGCTTTCTTGCACGTTGCAGGTTAACAATGGGTGCTCTAGGATAATTTCCGGTTTGCCAACCCTCCATGGCCCATTGCATAGGAGGTATTTTCCAAGGCTCGTGGATGTATTCCTCAGGGATGTCGCGCAACTCAGGAATCCACTCTTTAATAAAAACTCCTTTAGGATCGTGGTCCTGACTTTGTTTGATTGGATTGTAAATACGAATCGTATTAACGCCTGTATACCCGCTTTGCATTTGAAATTGTGGGTAATGAATGCCGGGTTCAAAATCGGTAAATAGCCCCGCTAAATAATCGGCTCCCGGTTTAAATGGTAGCCATAAGTATTGGCTGTAGAAGCTCACCACCATAGCGCGCATTCTGAAATTTAAGTATCCGGTCTGAGTGAGGCAACGCATGCAAGCATCTACCAAAGGAACGCCTGTTAAACCGTCTTTCCATGCTTGAAATTTATGGGTATCCATTTCTTTTGAGGCATCCACGGGAACAAAAGCTCGATTGATAGGAATGTGTTCGTATTCTACTTCACTTTCGAATTTTTGCATAAAATGACTTTGCCATCGCAATCGGTCTTGGAAAGCTTTGAGATTGCGTTTACTACCAGGAACTTCTAAATCTCGAGAACGTTGAAAAACTTGGCGTACCGACAAGTTGCCCCAAGCGAGATGAGGCGATATTCTCGAGCAACCCTTTCTGCTTTCCTTGGGTTTGGAAATGCTCCTGGCATAGGAGGTGATGCGTTCAAGTAAAAAACTTTGAAGGACTTTTTCTGAACGTGCTAAACCCCCGCGCTGAAAGTAGTTTGGTGGCAGTTCGGGAGCTGTTGCTGACCAATGTGGGAAAGGGTTGGGAAGGCATAATGAGGAGAATGCATCCCTAGGACTGCGTGGGGCAGGGGCATGTATTTCCGCATACCAATTTTTAAGCCAATGCCTTCTGTTTTTCAGACCTCTTGCCACCCCAAATGTGGGGTACTCATGCCAGTCGATTCCATGACTTTGAAACCATTGTTTAACCGCTTTATCACGATCATAGGTCCACTGAATGCCGATTTCCTCATGGCTGAAGACCCCTTTGATGTCGTAATGGTCTTGGACCGCCGCAAAGAAGTCTAATGCTTCTGCTTCAATGGCATGAACAGCGGTTTTCTCAAGCGTGTGATTAAGCGATTCGATAGAGTCCCAAACAAACTGCCATTGCCGTGGTGTATGTTGTGGTTGTTCCCATTGAGTAGGCTCTTTGAGGTATAGGGCGAGGATGGGTAGACCTTGGTCCACCGCCGCGCAAAGCGCGGCGTGGTCCTCAAGTCTTAGATCGCGTTTGAACCAAAGTATGTTTATGGCCGTGCGAGACACGTCTAGATAACGCTTTGACCACCGTCTACATGGACGATTTGTCCGGTCATCCAGCTGCTTTTATCTGAGAGAAGAAATGCCGCCATTTCAGCGATATCTTCGACCTCACCGACGCGTTTCATTGGGTTGTTGGCACCAATGGATTCTTTCTTTTCGGGCGTTGATAGTAGTCGCCCTGCAAGAGGAGTATCCGTAAGTGATGGAGCAATTGCATTAATTCTGGCCTTG
>Ga0213861_10001792_pt1 | contig 18819 bp, 15 predicted proteins | sample PICome_4_FD_160110 | JGI IMG/M metagenome (GOLD analysis project Ga0213861, IMG submission 160110) | Coastal seawater microbial communities near Pivers Island, North Carolina, United States - PICO131 | ecosystem: Environmental > Aquatic > Marine > Coastal | place: USA: North Carolina... | reverse complement strand
TTATTAATTATAAAACATAATCTAAATAAAATGTAAATAATATATAAATAAAAATTTAATTATTAAAAAAAATAATTATTAAAACTTATTAAAACTTATTAAATGAATCAAATATCAAAAGTAATAGTATTTATAACATTTATTATTGTATGTACTTTAATTACATCTATTATTATAGAACAAAGTGAATTATTTTTAGAATACAGAGTTTCTAAAACAAATAATAAAACATATGGAATACAAGAAACATTTAATGAAAATAGTAAAGCGTTAGAATTACTCGCAAAATTACACGATGAAATGAATTTATTTGTTGCTGAATTACATAAAAATTATCCTACAGATGAAAGAGTCATAAGATTAGTCAAAGGTATTGAAAAAATGAAAATTGAAGAAGCACCGAATGACGATGGTAGTTCATATACAATAAATAAGGGAGAATTAATGGCTTTATGTTTAAGACATAAAAAAGGAGACCATCCTTTTCACGATTATAATACATTACAATTTGTAATGATACACGAACTTGCACATATTGCAAGTGTAAGTGAAGGACATAATCAAGAATTTATAAATAATTTTAGATTTCTATTGAGACAAGCAAACACACTCGGTTATTATGAACCTGTAAATTATTCTCACGCACCTATTTATTATTGCGGAATTAAAGTTACAAATAATCCATTTTATTAATCATCATTAATAAATGGTGGTTTTAAATCTAAATAATTTAATGAACGTTGAAATGCTTTCTTTTCTTGAACGGTTTCATAAGTATTACCACATACTTGTAATCCTCCCGCTCTTCCTTTACTACCTTTATTGCCTTTATTACCCATTGGTCCTTGTGGTCCTCTTTGAAATTTAACTTTACTAAATGACATAATTATAAAAATTAATATCATTATATTAACTATTATACTAATACCAAATAATTTAATTGATGTTAAATATTTACTACCAGCAAATAATACATCTAAAAATTTTAAACCTATTACTCCTATTATTAAAATGACAATAGCTATTATAATAAATATTGGTGTAAATAATTCTTGAAATGATGCCATCTTTATTTATAAATCTAATATAACACTTTATCTTACTTTATAATAATATTATAATATTTTATAATATTTTATATTTTATTATATTATAATATTAATAATAATATTGATAATAATGTTGATAATAATATAAATAAGCTAAATTATAACATAATTTTTTTATTTTACTCATAATACTCATAATACTCATAATACTCATAATACTCATAATACTCATAATACTTTAGATGTAACATCATTTAAATATGAATTCATATTATTATATATTTCTATTAAACCTTTAACACGTGTAGTTGTAAATTCTTCTAAATTGCTATTACTTATTTTATCATTATAATTATCAATATGACCACACAATTGACCTATTTTAGATAACATTAAAGACTGATATTGATTAATATTTAATATTACTGGTTCAAATTTTTCATAATTATCACTTATTTTATCCGTTAATTTAAAATAAATATTTTTAACTTCAGTAAATAATTTAATTACTTCTTCTCGCTCTCTATCCAGAGCAAATGTTCCTAAACATTCATCTTTTATAGTATATGCAGGCTGTGAAGGAGGCATACACATTTTACATACTCTTAATAGCATTTCTTGAATTGAATTCATAAATACACCACCTTGAGCTACACCATCACTATCAACAGCAACCTTTGTTTCAAGACCATTTTCAAATATAATATTAATAAGGTCTAAAAGAGTATTTATATTTTCAATTTGAACTGGTATTGTTAATAATTTAGTTTGTGCTGTTTCATACACTTTAAGAATCATACTTGGTAAATGTTTCTCATTTTTTTCATTATATTGTATTCTTTTTTTTCCTTGTAATGTAAAATTGGCTTTTCTCATTAATTCTTCATTGTATTCTTTATAGTGTTTCTTTGTTTTAACAATTTTATTCATTAAATCACCTAATGTAGATGTAGATGTATTTATTGATTTAAACTCTGGAACACTATTACGATAACGATTAATATAATAAACTATATCTTGTAATAATTCAATCTCATAATATTTACATAATATTAAAGCTGTTACTATCTTTGGTATTTCAATTTGTGTTAATTTATAAGCTATAGTTTTTTTTACTGTTGAACTTATATAACCATATTTATTTAAAGAATTATCAATATCATTAATTATATTATATACTACTGAATTATTAACTAAATTATTTTGTGAATTACAATTTGTAATAAAAGAATTCATAGGTGTTCTCCATACACTAAATATTTCTATTTCATTTAAAGGTTCATTTTCTATTAAATATGATTCTGTTTGTGAATAATCAATATTTTTTTTTTCATCTTTAACATCTATATTACCTACATACACAAACACTAATATTAAATCATTAGGATCTACAACATCTAAACATTTCATACTAACTGTTGGAGATTCATTCACTTTTGGTTGATTTATACCAAAACGACATATATCTCCTAACGCAGTGTATTTAACTTCCTCACTTTCCCCCTCAAAGTTTCTTTCATTTATACTTTGACCGTTTGGTCTCCATATTGTATAAGTATCAACATCACCAGTGCTTTCATTATGTGATTTAAATGATACTAATTGAGTATAATTACTTGGATATAAAATATTACCATCTAACATAAATGAATTTAATTCCATTTTATCTTCTAAACCTCCATAAATACTATCACCCAGAGGAAGATATCCAACTTTACCATTTGGATTTCTAAATGTGCCATATGTTTTTGATGATGCTTTTGTTATTTCATTAATTGCTTTAATTAATAAAACGGCAATACTATTTGTATTCATTAAAGAATTAAAATTATCTATCGCAATTGATTGTGTTGTTGATTTTGATAATATTATATTATTTACAAATGAATCATAATCAATATTATTACCTTTTTCTAAAATATCATTAAAATATTTTTCTTTGTTAAATATTGGTATAAATGCTTTTACTTTTTTATCTAATCTACATATTACATTAGATTGTCTTACTTTTTGAATATAAATATTATTTTTACAAAAATTACAACTTACAGATTTACCTTTTTTACCAATGCGACCTTTACCACCAGATTTTCCTTGATCTCCTTTATAAGTTCCTTTATTTGAATTATAATACAAAAAAATGACAAGTATGGATACTAAATTTAATACAGCAACAAATATAAACCACGAAAAGCCACCTCTCATTGTTGATATATCAAAAATATCACGTAAAAAATAAGCACCTACACATAAAGCAATTATTAATACTATTATAATACCTATTTGTAATTCTAATGGTATTGGAACTTCAAAATCAGATATATCATTTACAAAAATAGATAATGTATCAAACATTTTATTTTATAGTTTTTTGATTTTATAGTTTTTTGATTTTATAGTTTTTTGATTTTATTTTATATATTTTATTATGTTTGATTTAGTATAACTATATTAAATATATATATTTTCTTATAAAAACATAAAAATAAAAGTAAATATATAAAATTAATATGAAATTATTTTTTAATTATATAATAATTTACAAAGTGATTATAATTTATCTATAAATAATATATTATTATATATATAAATATATAGTCTTATAAAAACTAATAAATTATGAATTTATATAATATTATAATTTCAAGTATTTTATATAGTTTATTATTATTATTAATAGAAGGTATTGTGTTTTTTACAGTATTAACTACTATTTTTGATAATCTTTCAGAAACTATTATAAATAATTTATTACTACAACTAAATAATTTTTTTAATTTAAATTATAATTTATTTTATCCAGTTATAAATAATGAAACTGAGATAGATTTTAATAATGAAACTGATTTATTTAAAACATTAGGAATTAAATTATATACTGTTGGAACAATGAGTGAACCAATCAAAGAAGAACAAAAACAAATAAACTTTAATAAATTAAAATCTTATATATTTTATAGTTTAATTATATTAGGTTTTATTATACTAATTATTTCAATTATTTATATAAATAATAAATTTTACAATAAATTGTCAAATAATAATATTACTAAAAGTATTATTTCATATAATTTAATTATATCTATAGTATTATTTATAATATTTATAATATCAGTAAGTTTTGTAGTTTTTAAAAATCTTACAAATAATATTGATACAAATGAAATTCAAATAAAAATAATAAATACTATAATAAATTTATTAAATAATTAAAATTAATATTTTAATACATAATATTTATTATATTTTTTAATATTAATATATTAATAAAAAAATAATAATTAAACTATATAATATATAATAAATTACTTTAGTTAAATAAATTAGATATTAATTTAATTTTATAATATGGAATTTAAAAAATATGGTTTATCTTGGGATATATCAAGTATTACCACAAATGTTACCACAACTATTTCTAATGTATCTTCTAAAGTTATAAAAGAAATTAATCAAATAGATTTTATAAATCCAAATGTATTGATTGATATATATATAAAATTTATAATAATCGCAAGTATTTTTTATATATTATATAAATATTTTTTGATTGATATAACTATTAATAATATGTATAAATTAATAAACAGCAAGCTTGATATATATGTACCTACTCTAAAAAAAATAAAAGAAAAAAATAAATTAATATTTGATAGAATAAATAATTTTATGATAAACCGTTCTAATAAACTTAAGAATTTACCACAAAATAAAGATAGTAAGATTAATGATACAAATATAATAATTATTTTTGTAACAATGATACTATCATTATTTATAATTATTGCGGGAATAATATATTTAACAAATGGGTATAATAATATTAATTTTATTAATATAGGTTATAGTATATTATTTAACTTAATATTTATTATATTATCACAATTTATATTATTTTATGTAATTTATTCATTTATTGATCCAATTAAAATCTATAAATTTTTTTATTATAATTATAATATAAAACCTGTTAATCCTATAATAAATGATGGTGATATTTCTGCTCCAACAAATATACCTTCTATATTATTACAAGATGAAAAATTAAAATTAATAGATAAAAATAATCAACCTATTATAATAAATTCAAAAAAAATAGGTATTATTTATGTATATACGATTATATTTATTTGTATATTTATATTTACATTATTATTATCTATAATAAATTATTTAATTATTTATAATAATTATAAAATAAATAGTAGTATTTTTCCATTCACCCAGTTATCATTAATTATATATACATTAATTAGTTGTTTTTCATTAATAATATTAATTATATTATTAATATTATTATTTAATATTATTTAATTAATAAAATATAATTATATTTAATAATATTAGATATATAAATATATATAAAAAAATATAATGAATAATTTAACATCATTATTTAGTTCAATAATAGCATCAATTCTTGTAACTTTATTTGAAGGTATATTTTTATTTGTAATATTAATACCAGTAATTAATAAACTTTCTCATCGCATTGGATTTAAAATAAATTATGAATTATATTTAAAAAAAAATAAAAAACAATATTTTGAATCCTCAATTAAACGTCCTAACTATAATGATTTATATATATTTAACAAAGAGAAAGGGTATTATGTTATAAATTCAAAGTATAAAGAGGAAATGGAAATATTTTGGGATAAAAGAGATAATGAATATTTTTCATATAAAAATATATTTACACCTACAGAAAAAACTATCTTAAAATATGGTGCTGTTGATGAAGAATTGTTTTTAAAAACACAAAAAAATATACCATATGTTATGTATGCTTTAATTATGTTAGTATTAGTTATAGGATTAGTAATTATAGTTATTATAGCTAAAAAATATAAAATTGATATTGATTATAAAATTTCACTAATTGTTTCAGTAATATCATTTATTTTAATATGTGGATTCGCAAGTACTATATTATGGTTTTCTGTTTTTGCACAATCCTATAAATTAGATATTAATAAAAGTTTATTTAAATCTTTATTAGATACTTATGTTAATTTATAATTATGTTAATTTATAATTATGTTAATTTATAATTATGTTAATTTATAATTATGTTAATTTATAATTATGTTAATTTATAATTATGTTAATTTATAAAAATAAAATCTAATGAATTAATTAAGTAATAAAAAATAGTTATGGATAAACCAGTATATATTTTTGTTATTTTAATAAATGTATATATAGTATATATAATATTCTCTATATATTTTTATGTTATATTCAGGTATTTTTTACACGGAATTGAAAAAAATGGTATTATACATTTTTTTAATAAACATGTTGACTTTTATAAACCTGTAATTAAATTAACAAAAGAATATTCGAAAACCAATGTTGAAGAAGTAATACAATTACTTCAAAAAGAAATTAATAACTCAAAAGCTATTGATGAATCAAGTGATTTTACAGTAGGAACAATTGCGCTTGTTACAAGTATATCAATTTTATCTATTATTGTTATAGTCTATTTTTATATATATTATAAAGAAATAACAGCACAAATTACACTAATGAGTATTATATCTACATTTATTCTAAATTTTATTTTAATAATAGGTGGTGAATTAACTTTCTTATATATAGTTTATTCTAATATTGATGTTATCAATATTCAAAAAATTTTAAATATACAATAAATTAATATTAAACTATACAAATATTTTATTCTTTTTTCAAATTTAATTTCTTTTTAGCTTTAACTTCTTTTGGTTTAGCTTCTTTTGGTTTAGCTTCTTTTGGTTTAGCTTCTTTTTTAGGTTTAACTTCTTTTGCACTTTTATTACGACCACCTCTTTTAGGTTTATCTTTATTTTTTTCAATGACTTCTAAAGCCTGTTCCAGAGTAACAGTTTCATAGACATCTTTTAATTTTTTAGGTAAAGGTATATTTTGGTCGGCTTTATATTTAATATATGGACCATAATACCCAACTTTAATTATAATGTCCGTATTTAAAGTAATATCTTTCTTTTCATTTTCAGCCTTACTAATCTTTGCTTGTTCATAATAATCTAAAATAGTTTTTGCTTCTTCAAAAGTAATAGTATCTGGTTCTATTATACAATTCTTATTAATTTTCATATAATTATCAATACTGTAATTAGAATTATTATAAGAAATATAAATATTTTTAGCCTTTTTAATAATAATATCATTTTCTTTATATGAACCTAAATTTTTTGGATAAATTAATAAACTTAATGCTTTATCCAGAGTCATCTTTTCAAAAGAAGATGTAAAACTCGCAAAACGTGCTAATTTTTTATCAGGATTTTCTTCTATAATCAAAAATCCATTTTTAGATTTTATAACAACAATAGGAATGTTGTTTTGCGGATTTAAACCTAATGAACGCCGTGAATCAGAATCAGCCTTTGGGTCAGCAGATTTAAGTGTTTTACGACTTTTTAATTCTTGAGTGAGGGTGTTGATTATAGGAGTTAAATTAGTATATAATAAATGTATGACATCATATAATTTTATTTTACCTTCTGAAATAGAATCTAACATAGACTCTATTTTTGCAGTATATTGATAATCCATGAGTTCTACAAAGTTTTTACATAAAAATTCGTTAATCATAATACCTAAAGAAGTAGGAACTAATTTATTTTTATCACCTGGTAAATTAGTTTTTTTATTTTCTATTTTAATTTTATCTGGAAATTCATATTTTAATGATATAATATTAACTTGTTTTTGTGGTAAATTTTTCTTTTCTACATATTGTTTCTCTTGAATTTTTGTAAGGGTAGCTGCAAATGTAGAAGGACGACCCAGGTTTATAGATTCCATCATTTTAATTAAAGATGCTTCTGTATATCTTACAATTGGTTTTGTATATTTCTGTATTGTATTCATACTTTGAGCAAAAACTTCTTGATTTTCTTTTAAAGAATTAAATATTTTTTCTAAATAATCTGAATTAGGTATATTTTCTATATTATCTGTATTATCTGCATTATCCTGTTCTTCTTCTGATTGTTGTAATTCATCTTCTGGTATAACTTCTAAATCACCTAATACATTTTTAATAACTTTTTTTTTATGCATATTCATACATTCTAAAAAACCTAAAAATGTATTTTTTTCATGTTTTCCTACAAAAGTAAGAGTATTAGTATTTTTTTCAACATGTTCTTTTTTAGTATCTTTCTTTGATTTTTTTTTAGATTTAGTTATATCATTAGTATTCACATCATTAGTATTCACATCATTAGTTTTTACATCATTATGATTTTCTTCATTTATAAGTTTAATAGTTAATAAATCAAATTCTGATGGTGACATTTGACTAGATATAGTTTTTCTAAATATCATCTGGTATAACCTATTATGTTGGGCATTTAATCCATCTACTCCTAAAACTGATTCTTTATTTACGTCGGTTACTCTACAGCATTCGTGAGCCCCCTGTATATTTGTAGATTTTGCCTTATATTCCATATATCTATAATATTTATCGCCCCATTTATTTTTAATATATTTTTCTATACTTTTCATTGCATCAGGAGCAATAGCTATACTATCTGTTCTCATATATGTAATACAACCTGCTTCATACAGTTTTTGTGAAAGTGCCATGGTTACCTGTGGACTGTATCCTAACTTACATGAACTATCTTGTTGTAATGTGCTTGTTGTATATGCTGGAGAAGGATTTCTTTTACCATTACTTTTACTAATACTTTTAATAATAAATTTAGCTGTTCCATCAGAACATTTTTTATAAAGATTTTCTATTATAGATTGGTCTTGTATATTATTTTCACAAGTTGTTAATATATAATTAGTGTTTGAATTATTATATGATTTAGATGATTTAGATGATTTAATAAGTTCTTTTTTATCCAGAATAAAATTAGCATCTAAATGAAAATATGGTGTAGAATTGAATTTTTCAATTTCATTTTCTCTTTCTATAACTAATTTAATAACTGGGCTCATTACACGACCTGCTGACAAAGTATATGAATTGAATTGTGCCCACACTGTCGGCGAGACCGTGTAGCCTATGAGTCGGTCTGCAATGACACGAGCTAAATAACTATCTTTTTCATTTTCATCAATTAGAACAGGTTTTTTAATAGCTTCTTTAATTGCTTTTTCTGTAATTTCATTAAATAAAATCCTTTTACGATTTTCTGGTTTTACGCCTAAAATATTGAATATATGCATAGAAATTCCACACCCTTCCCTATCGTGGTCACTAGCTAATAGTATACTATTACAAGATTTATATAATTTTTTTATATTAGCAATAACATCTTTTTTTGAAGGTGATTCTATAAATTCTGCTGTGTATGTTTGTAAATCTATACCTAATTTTTTTTTAGGGATTTCAGTAACATGACCACAAGATGATGTAATAATATATTCAGTATTAGATAAATACTTCTCCAGGTACTTCACTTTAGATGGAGATTCTAAAATTATTAGGCATTTTTTTGACATTTTAAGTTTATTAGATAAATAATATATTTTATTTTTAAATTTTAAATTCAATTTTTAAAAATAATAAAGTTTATTATAATATTTAATTGAAATATATTTTATATTTTTCATCATTAATAAAATTTTCCCAAAGTGTTCTAATATTGTCATATTTCATTTTTTCTTTTTTTTTAATATAATTGGTTTGTGTGTTTTGTATCCATGTTCCAATACTCTTTATATTTTTATCTATACTTTTAGAAGATGGTTTAATTTTATTAGTATCAATATATATTTTTAATTTATTTAAATCAAATACAAATTTTTCTAAAATTGTTGGTAATTGAAAATATTTTTTATATTTTTCATCATTAATAAAATTAGTCCATAATTCATATATATTTTCATATTTCATACTGTGTAATTTTTTAACATAATTTAATTGACAATGACCTATAAATTTACCAAGACTTTTAATATATTTATCTTTACTTTCATGTGCTGGTCTTTTTTTATTTGTATCAATATATATTTTGACTTTATTTAAATTCATATTAAAAATTTCTAATTTTGTTGGTAATAAAATATACTCTTTATATCTTATATCATTTATAAATTCTTCCCAAAGTTTTCTAATATTTTCATATTTCATATTGTCTTTTTTTTTAATATAATTATTATTTTTTTGTCCTATCCACTGTGCAATACTTTTAATATCTTTATCTTTACTTCCTTCTGATGGTCTTTTTTTATTTATATCAATATAGTTTTTTAATTTATTTAAATTGGTATTAAAAATATCTATTATTGAAGGTAATTGTATATATTTTTTATATCTTATATCATTAATAAATTCTTCCCAAAGTTTTCTAATATTTGCATCTTTCATAATGTGTATTTTTTTATCATAATTTTTTTTTGTATAACCTATCCATATACCCATACTTTTTATAAATTTATCTTTATTATTTTGATTTGGTTTTTTATTATTCTCATCTATATATTTCTTTAATTCTTCTAATCTTTTAATAAATATTTCTCTACTATTTTTCATTTTCCCCATACTATTAAAAATCATATTAAATCTTAACTCAATATCATTACTATTATTATTTTCTTCTTCATCGTCTTCGTCATCTTCTTCATCATCATCAAGTTTATCATCAACAGTATCAATAGATATATAACCTCCCAAACTTTTACTTTCATAAGATTTTTTAATTTTAAAATCATTTTTTGCCATCACTTTCAAAAAATTATTTATACTATCTTCATCACCTTTTTCTGCAAAAGGTAAAATAATATTAGCAATTGTTTTTTCTTTATGTAATCTTAAACAACGACCAATAATTTGTATTAATGTTTTAGAATTAGAAGGCAGATGCATAAATACAACACCTTTTGTAATATGTGCGTTAAATCCTTCTACCAATATTCTAACATTAACTAAAAATGGTATTTTACCTTCTTTATACTCTTTAAGTATTTTATTACGTTTAATTTTACCAGTATTACAATCAATATACTCACAACATCCTTTTAGTATAGTATTCATTAATTTATTAATAATATTACCTTCTTTTTGTGAATTACAATATATTATAATATTTCTATAATTTTTAATTAGATATTTACACACAGATTTATTAGTTGGATCATCATTAAATATAGGTATATGAATAGTATAATCACATAGATACTTTTTTTCAATCATTTCTCGTAAATCTTTCTTATAATAAGTAATACCTTCTTGAATATCAATAGTAGCAGATAAATAAACAACATTATTATATCTAGATAATGATGATATCTCATCTATAAATGATTTACTAATTTCAACATCTTCAACTACTTCGTCTTTTTCATCATTATTTTTGCGTGCGGGATTTTCTAAATCCTGCTCTTCATCATCATTATCATTATCATTATCATTATCATTATCATTATCATCTTCTAAATTATCTTCATCATTACCACTTTCATTATTTTCTAATTCATCTCTAGAAACATCTTCACTAGACTCTATTTCTTCATTATTATCATCCTGTAAATAAATTTCTGGTTCCTTAATATGATGTGCTTCATCAATAAATATTTTTTCAAAACTTTTAGCATACTCTTTCACTACATTAATACTATTATATACACAAATATAAATATATTTTTTATCATCATAAACATTTTCACCATCACCAATACATTGAACGCTACGAGATAATTTTGGAAAATGCACTTTCAAATCATCTCTAATCTGCTCCATTAAAATTATTCTAGGAACTAATATTAAATATTTAGTCTTTTCTTTTAATGAATGTAAAATTATTAAATTTTTACCTGTTCCAGTAGGAAGACAAATAACTAAATTAGCTTTAGTTTCCATTATTAAGTTTTTACATTTAATTTGATAATCTCTAAAAGTTATTTTATTTTGAATTGAATCATCATTACTTACTAAAGGTGGTTTTTCTAGTAATGTTTTACAATAGGTAATCATTTCATTTCTATCATATGTTTTATCTTTGAATGATTTTTTACGACAATCAAAATGTTTAGATAAATTACAATCACTATTACGTGTAATAATCATCTTTTTCCATCTAATTGATAAAATATCATCTTCATTAGTATATACATTGCTACCAAAAAATGTAGCACACTCTTTCCAATTTAGATTAGTATTAGATTGTCTTAATTTACATTGGACTATAGTATCTATTAAATTACAAGCATCAATACCTGTATCTGTTCTAGACATTTGGTGTAATTCTTTAAAATCTGGATTAATATCATCATATTCATAAAACTTTTGTTTATATTCATTCATTAACATAATACATGAATAATATTCAAATATTTTAGCTAAATCATTATTAGTAAGTAATTCATTTGTTTTACCAGAATCAATTAAACTTTTATATCTATCATAAATATATTTATTATATATTAAAATAACTTTTTCAATAGAGAAATGTTCCATTTTTATTTCTAACTATATGTATAATTTTTATTATATCTATATTTTCAATTTTATGTTTAAATTTAATTTTTAAAAAGTTAAAATATTATTCCTATCTCTAATAATTTTCTAATTCTGGTGTGCTAAATCTAACAACAATTAGAAAACTATCAGAATTAGTAAAAAAATTTTTTAAAAGTTATTTTTAGTTAAGTTTTTTTTAAAAACTTAGTTTTAGATTTCAATTTAGATTTATGTTTAGTTTTAGATTTAGATAAATAACCTTTACCTTTTTGGGTTCTTGAAGATGAAAGTGACGATGAGCGAGGTAAGTGTTTAGTGTATTTAGAGGATGTGGATCGCGAATCGTGTTTTAATTTAAGTGTAGGTTTAGGGCTAGTAAATAAATCTATTTTTGTAATATCAAATAATTCTTTAACATGTGTTCTAAATTCTGCTGGTGTTGTTTTATATATAGCTGAAGTAGTACTTGTATTATCATCTAATAATTTAAAACAAAAAATAGTAGGATTAGAATTTATTGATTTTATGTCTATAGAATTATGACACTTTGAACAACATAAATATAATATAATTTTAAAAGTTAATATACCTATACTATGTAAAAAATCACATAAATTATGTGTATCTTCTATTTCATCTATACTATCAGTAGCATACTTATAATCATTGTCATGGTGACAATTACTATGTGATTTACGAAAAAAAATCATAGGTTGATTTTTATTTTGTAATATAGTTAATAAATTTTGTATTCTTATTAACATATCAGATTCAAAAACACTATTTTCACTATAATTTTTTCTGTGTTGAAATGAAACATTTAACATATTTCTTTTAAGCGTATTAGTATTGTGTATAGTAGTATCGTTAAAATAGTCTTCTAGAGAGTCTAAAGTTAATTCATCTTTTTTACTATAAAAATAGTCAATAATAGGAGTAACTTCTTTTAATAAAACTGTATCAAAAGGTAAATCAGGGTTATAATATCCAGATAATTGTGATTTGCGTGGTCTATCTAACGAACCCCCTTAACATTGTAGATGGTCCACAATCAAATCCTGTAGGTATTATTATTGGTATTTTAATATCTAAAGGAGTTTTTATAATTTGAGCATAATTATCATCTTTTATATTTATAGCCATTTTATAATTATTTATTATTATTAATTAATATTTTATTTTATATTTAAAAATAAATATAAAAATAAATAGTATAAATACTAACTACTAACTATTAAATAATATATAACTATTATCATTATTATAATGCCAGAAGTTATTGAAGTTCGTAAATTTGCTGATATATTATCTGAAAATGTAATAGGTAAAACTATAACTCATATAAATCTACTTAAAGGACGTTATAAAAAAAAAGCATTTGATGGTTATACTGATTTAATTAAAGCATTACCATTAAAAATAGAGGCAATACAAACAAAAGGTAAATTTACATATATGACATTTGTTAGTGATAATGTTAAGAATGATAATGTTAATAATGATACTGTTAGTGATAATAAAAAATTTTATTTATTTAATACATTAGGATTATCTGGTGGATGGACTTTAAAAAGTGATAAAAAAAGTAATTTTGTTAAATGTAAAAATTGTAATTATATAGAAAAAGAAATAAAAATAGAAAAAGAAAATGAAAATAAAACAGAAAAACATATTTTCACTTATCCATCAATGTTAGATTATATTTCTAAAAATAGTGAAACACAATGGATTGAAAATGATTTAAACCATTTAAATGTAGAATTTATAACAAACCATAAAAATATATCTTTTTATTTCTATGACCAATTAAGTTTTGGAACATTAAAAGCCGTTGATTGTAATACTAATGGTGAAACTATATTAGAAAAAAAATTAAAAGAATTGGGACCCGATATATTAGATGATAAAACAACTTTTGAATTATTTAAAAAACAGATTAGAAAGAAAGTAAATGAAAACAAAGCCATTGGGAATGTAATTGTGAATCAAAAAATGATATCTGGTATAGGTAATTATTTACGTGCCGATTCTTTATGGATGGCTAAATTATCACCTTTTCGTAAAGTTCAAGATATAAGTGATGATGAATTAAAACTATTATATGATAGTATTATAGGTTTAATATGGGGGGATTATGATTATAAATTTGCTATTAAACAAAAGTATATTGAACCTTCTCTAAAATTACCTCATCATTATAATAGAGATTTTTTTATTTATAATCACACAAAAGATATTTATAATAATACAGTTACAAAAGAACAATTGTTTGAAGGAAGCCAAAAACGATTTATTTATTGGGTTAAAACTATACAAGTATAAATTTTTTAGTTTATAATTTTATAGTTTTTTTTGTTATTTTATAGTTTTTTTTGTTATTTTATAGTTTTTTTTTGTTATTTTATAGTTTTTTTTTGTTATTTTATAGTTTTTTTTGTTATTTTTAGACAAAATAGAAAAAGTAGAAAAAATTGTTTTATAATTTAATAATTATTTTTATTATATTTCAATTTTTGAAGTATTTGTTGTTTGTTTACGACATTTCTGTATTGTAAAAATGGCTTGGCAAATGCATATGTGCCAAACGAATGAGGCTTATAAGTTTGGAGACCGTTATGTGGAAGGAAGTTTTGAATTTTATGTTACGGTGGGCAACGAAAAATTTTTACCTATTAATGTGAAGGCTGGAGCTCTCACAGATTTGCCCGTGGAGTTTTCTTTCAAGGACGGAAACTGTGTCGTCACCAGTATAGGCAGTGATCGTAGATTCTTATATGGTGATACCAAAGACATGATGATAAACTTAATGAAAGAAAAAAAACTTGTCTTTCCTAAGAATTTCCGGTCAACACTTTCAATGGTGGTTGGAGCTCACAATCAGAAACTTGCTGATGTGGAAGAAGCCGAACGCCAAGCCCAAGTCGCAGTTGCAGCCGCTTTAAAGAGCCAAGAGATGAGTAATGCTCGAACTACGTCAATGCAGCGCACAGGAAATCCCTGGACTAAGCCTGCATCGACTCCTGCTTCGGCTTCTGCTCCTGCTTCGGCTCATGCTCCTGCTTCGGAAACGGATGGTTTTACGCTAGTCGTGAAAAAGAAACCGCTGAGCCTGATTGAAAAAGCACAAGCCGCCGAGATTGAAGCCGCGCGTGTTGAAGCCGCGCGTGTTGAAGCCGAGCGCATCGAAGCCGAGCGCATCGAAGCCAAGCGCATCGAAGCCAAGCGCATCGAAGCCGAGCGCATCGAAGCCAAGCGCATCGAAGCCGAGCGCATCGAAGCCGAGCGCATCGAAGCCGCTGCCGCTGCTGATGCTAAGGCTGCTGCTGAAGAAGCACGAGCTAATGCTGAAAAGCTTGCTGAAGCCGAACGTGTTGAAGCCGCAGCGGAAGCTAAGAAAGCTAAGAAAGCGGCTAATAAAGCGGCAAAGAAAGCGGCAAAGAAAGCGGCATCTGCCCCCGCGGAGAAACCCTCTACCTATGTGGAAGATTCATTTCACCACGTGGAGCAAGAACGCTCCCCTACTCCTACTCTTTCTTCTATCCAAGAAGAGAGTAATACTGTGGAGGTGGAAGAGGAAGAGGAAGACTCTGACCCCGTGGTTGAAGCCCCTTCCCCCGTGGAGGAAGTCCCTACCACCGTGGTGGAAGTCTCTGCCCCCGTGGTAGAGGAAGTCCCTGTCCCCGTGGAGGTGGAAGTCCCTGTCCCCGTGGAGGAAGTCCCTGTCACCGTGGTGGAAGCCCATGAAGCCTCGGATAATGTAGTATTTCAGTGGTTTAGGCACAATCCTATTCCGCCTGCGCTTATATGTTCAAAATATTACTCTAATCCAAAGTCGTGTATATGTACAGGTACGTGTGGCCTTCCTCACATGGATGGTCCTACACGCGACGAAAATTCCCGTACACGCAACCAACAGGGGTTGCCGCCTCTCACATACCCTGTATCCAATTGTATACGCGCTTTTTTGCAACGTACCTACAATTGTATTGATATCGACCCTGAAGTGCTAAACATTCTTAGTCTTCAAATGATGTATCAGCGATTTAATAGCAACAAAAATAAAACTGAGGTTTCTTTTGATGCTGTCAAAAAATTATCGCTACGGGTCAACTCTATTGGGGTAAATGCGGAAGAAATTGGTGAGTTCAAAAAGTTCTTCAACAATGCTTTTATGGCATTGATAAGAATGACTGAGCAAACTATGGCAGGTCATATACTGACACTAAATAGTTTTATGGCCAAATTTCAGAAGTTTGAGGCTCCTATTTTGGCTGAAGCCGCGCGGGTTGAAGCCGCGCGGGTTGAAGCCGCTACCGAAGCTGCTGAAAAGCTTGCTGCTGACGAAGCTGCTGCCGAAGAAGCACAAGCTGCTGCAGACACCAAGGCTGCCGAAGAAGCACAAGCTGCTGCTGATTCGCTTGCCAAATATGCAAGCAACGCTGCCGAAGCTGCCTTACAGCTTGAGGCTGAAGCCATCGCCGAAGCTGCTGCCGACGCCAAAGCAGAAGCCATCGCATTGTTGAAAGCAAAGATTCTATCTCTAGAATCTGACCTCAATGTAGCTTTAGAAAATCGTGAGGAAGCAAAAAAGGAGTTGCAATTTGCCATTAATTGTAATGGCATATTTGATAAATGGAATGACACACTCACGTCTGAAATTGAAACTCTTACCGCAAAGAATGGCGCGCTCCGTGCTGAGAATGAATCTCTTAGTGCTGAGAATGGCGCGCTCCGTGCTGAGATTGAATATCTCAAAACTCGTGATACTAATGTCAAAGCAATCGATGGGAGTGTGAGTCAATTGATCAAGAAATTTTCGATTGCTTCCTCAACAACTCGCACTCCCACTCGTATAGAGTCGGAGGTTTAAATCCCTTTACTACAAATACTTACTATATCTTTCATAGATAGACTAAATGTTTGTAATAAAAGGATTTACTTTTAATCTTTAATACCATCTTAGATTAAAAAAAAAACAAAAAAACAATTACATCGTTTTTTTTTTATTAAAAATAATTTTTTTTTATTAAAAAATTGATTTTTTATTTTTTACATTATATAATTATTATAAAATTATTTACCAGCGTAGAACATTTACGTTTTTAAGTGCGATTTTGATATTTTGAGTAAAAACAATTTGTATTTAAAAAAACAAAAAAATGGAAACTGATAAAATTTGTGCCTTTTGGCATAAAAATCAATTTGGAAATATTGTTATTAAATTTGAAAAAGGTCCCATCATTGGTTATGTTAATTGCCTTAATGATGGAAAATATCAATTTATTGTAACTCCTGAATTTAAATTTAATAAAACTTTATTTTCGCATATTCTTGCAAAATTTGGTATTATTTTAACTGAAAGCACGAATTTACAAGATAGTTTTAATAAGTATTTATATAAATGTGTAACCACAAATGATATTGCTGCGAATATTAGTATGATGTTAACACCTTTAAATAAAAAAGGTTCTATTCTTACTAATTTTGTTGAAGTATTGACACCTTATAATTTATTTATTGGAACCTTATTACAAAAAGAAAATGGATTTAAAATTAATAATGAAGCCACTTTAACTTATTGTATGAAAAATGAAATTCTTACCAAAGATGATAAACCAAACATTTTACAGTTTTGGCGACTTTTATTTGAAACTTTTGATAGTTCAGATTTTGAAAAAATGAAAATTAAAGTTGAAACTCATGAAGACCCAAAAGTTGAAGTTAAAGTTGAAACTCGCAAAGATCCAAAAGTTGAAGTTGAAGTTGAAGTTGAAGATGAAGATGAAGATGAAGATGAAGATGAAGTTGAAGATGAAATTGAAACTTGCGAAGAACCACAACAAAACATTCAATTAACTGTTGATGAATGTAAATTACTTATATTTAGTTCTGAAATTACCAATAGTTCTTGGGCTTCGCATATACTTGGAACTTCTATTCAATATACTAATAAAAATCAAGAAATAATTGATGCTATTAATCTTATTCAAAAAATTTTGGTTTATTATAATCAAAAAGACTTTAATGTAACTCGGGTTCTTTTTAATAAATATTATTAAAACATTTTTTAAAAAATTTATTAAAACATTTATTAATAAAATGAAATAAATTTAATTTATTTAAATTTTAATTTTTTTTATAAATATTATTATTCAATAATTAATTTAAAAATTGAATTTAAATATATAATAATTTAAACATATATTGAATTTATATTAATATAAATTAAATAAATTTATAATTTAAATAAAATGGACGATAGTAATGATGATACATTCCAACTTGTAGAGAATAAAAAAAAAAATAATTTTAAATTAAAACTAAGAAATGATA
>Ga0213861_10001789_pt1 | contig 18833 bp, 19 predicted proteins | sample PICome_4_FD_160110 | JGI IMG/M metagenome (GOLD analysis project Ga0213861, IMG submission 160110) | Coastal seawater microbial communities near Pivers Island, North Carolina, United States - PICO131 | ecosystem: Environmental > Aquatic > Marine > Coastal | place: USA: North Carolina... | reverse complement strand
CGCCAAGCGATGCCAGGACTTGTGCCCGCTGAGGGTACTTGCTGTCTTTGGGATCTGCCAATGCGTGGTGGATATTCGATCAACACTGATACCAGTAAAACCAAATTTGCGACTGAGCTGGTACATAACGGCGGGACAGGTGGCCGCTGTGGTAAAGACGGGTTGTCTGCGACGGCATTCCCCAGCGGGGTTATGGGATCATTGGTCGAGATAACGGAGAGCGTTTCACCACTTATCATTTGGCGGCGCGAATATTGCCAAGATTCAGCTGGTGCAGGCGAGTTTCGTGGCGGCTTAGGCCAAGTTCTAGAAATATCGAGCAGTGAAGATGCCCCTATTTCATTGTTTGCGGCATTGGACCGTATTCATCATGCTCCTCGCGGTCGTGAGGGTGGCAAAAACGGTGAGCTTGGCTCTCTGACGTTGAGCAATGGCGACACGCTGCGCTCAAAGGGCGAGCAGATCATACCGGCAGGGCAACGCATGACAGTGTTAACTCCGGGCGGTGCAGGATATGGCGATCCAAAAAACCGAGACCTCGCTCGCATTGCGCAAGACCTCGAATTTGGCCTCATTAGCCCAGAGGCTGCCATGTTAGACTACGGTACCCAAACAATTGAGGATGAATAGCCATGACTGAGAAACTGCAACCCGAAACACTTGCGGCGACCGCTTTGGGCTGGATCGACCCTGAAACCGATGCAATGGCTTCCCCTTTGCACCCCTCAACGTCATTCTTGCGTGACCCTACGGACTTGGATCGCACAGGGCGCATGTTCACGCGCGACGATAACCCTACCTTTGCGCAGCCCGAGGCGTTAATCAACGCATTAGAAGGTGGCGCTGGTTGCCTGTTGTTTGCGTCGGGCATGGCGGCGATCACGTCTGTTTTTCAGCGACTTCAGCCCGGTGATCATGTGATCTTGCCTAAACTTGTCTACTCGGGGCTGCGTGACTGGATAAACACGCATGGGCTTCGGTGGGGACTTGAAGTTACCTATGTCGACGGATGTACGGCTGCTTGTATTGATGCTGCGATAAAGCAGGACAAAACCAAGGTGGTCTGGCTGGAGACGCCTAGCAATCCGACATGGACCATCACCGATATCGCTGAAGTTTCTGCGATCGCGCATGCGGCAGGTGCCTTGGTTGCAATCGACAATACCGTTGCCACCCCTATTCTGACACGCCCCATAGAGCATGGTGCGGATATCATCCTGCATTCCTGCTCAAAATATATGAACGGCCATGGTGATCTTATCGCTGGTGCGGTTGTCATCGCAAAAGGTCATGAGGATCTGCTTGGCGACATTCAAAACATTAGAAACGAATACGGTGGAGTGCTAGGCAGTTTTGAAGCATGGCTTTTGTTGCGCGGGATGCGCACCCTTGCTGTGCGCGTGAAAAACGCGTCGACAAGTGCCCTTAAAATTGCTCGGTTTTTGGATCAAAATGACTTGGTGCAGCAGGTCCTATATCCTGGTTTAGAAACTCATCCCGGTCATGTCATTGCGGCAAAGCAAATGGTTGGCGGATTTGGCGGCATGTTGTCCTTTCGCGTGAAAGGCGGTGAACGCGCTGCAAAGCTCTTTGCCAGCAAGGTTCAAGTGTTCCGGCAGGCGATTTCGTTTGGCAGCACCGAGTCTGTCATTGAGCATCGCGCGGGAATGGAGAAACCGGATTCATTGACGCCAAGGGACATGTTGCGCGTCTCTGTCGGGCTTGAGCACATAGACGATTTGATCACAGATTTGCAGCATGCTATCAATGTGGTGCAACAGGATTCAGCAAAGGGCCAAAAAAATGCTCGATAAAATTAACTATGCCCCCAGAACAAAACGCATTGGCCTAATCGTGCCATCATCCAACACCAACGCCGAACCCGATTGCCTGTTGTTATGTCCAAATGGTATCACGATCCATAGCGCGCGTAGTGGCGGATACGATGTGGACGCCATCCCCGATTCAACTGAGATGCGTAAATTTGTGCGCCAATCACTTGATCAAAACTGCAAAGATCTCATGGACGCACGCGTCGACTTGATCGCCTATGGCTGCACCTCTGCAACGCTGTCAGATGGTCCTTCGTTTGACGCCGCGTTTTGCAACAAGCTGACTGAAATGACGGGCCGTCCCGCTGTGACCACTGCCGGCGCCCTTGTTGAGGCTATTCAGTACGTTGGTGCCAAACAAGTTGCGTTTACGTCGCCCTATGTGAAAACCCTGAGCCAAGAGGCTGTAAGCTATCTCACTGACAGCGGTATTGATGTCGTCAATGAAGTGAGTTTCAATCAAGAACTGAACAGTCTTGAACAGAACGCGCTCACACCTCAAGACGCATATGATAAGGCTTTGAAAGCAGACCATCCCGAGGCCCAAGCTATCGTTATTTCCTGCACAGATTACCGCGCATTAGAAGCTGTTCCAGCGATTGAAAAGACGTTGGGCAAACCGGTCATAACCAGCAATCAAGCGTTGATGTTTGCATGCCTCTCACGCCTTGATGCGCCGCTATGGGGTTTAACGGCAGGTGGGTATTTGTTTACAGACTCAGGTAGGAACAGATGAGCATCGCAAAACGCTTGAATGAATTGGGGGTGATCTTGCCTCCCACTCCAAAGCCCGCTGCGCATTATGCGCCTTGAGTTGTGAACAATAAAAATATGTATCCTGCGGGTCAGAGGCCCAAAGATGGGACAGTTCTAAAATATAAGAGCCAGCTTGGCACGGATCTAAGCACAGATCAAAGATATGATGCAGCAAAGCTTTGTGCGTTTCGTTTAGTCAGTGTTCTACATGCAGCCGCCCATGGGCTTGAGAACGATGAACATATTCTGAAACTCATCGTCTTCGTCAATATAGGACTATAGGTCTTAGAGCATCCGCAGGTGGTGAACGGGGTCTCTGACCTGCTACTTGAATTTTTTGGAGACGCAGGGGTACAAGCTCTATCCGCAATTGGGGCTACTTCGTTACTGGGCAATGGAACTATCGAAGTCGAAAATGATTGCATAGATTTCATAAATAGCTGATGATAAAATCAATTGTCCCTATTTGGTTTTAGACCCCATGAACATCGAAGCTATAAATACGTTTTTACTGCTTTCTGAGACTGGGAATTTTAGCCGCGTCGCTGAAAAATCCAACCTTACGCAATCTACGGTCAGTGCACGTATCAAGGTTTTGGAAAAAACTCTAAACGTGAAGCTTTTTGAACGGACCTCTTCAGGGGTTTTGTTAACGGAAGCAGGTCAAAAATTTCACAAATACGCCGCCTCCATGCTCGAGATATGGCAACAAGGACGCCAAGAAATGGTGCGCTCATCTAGCCCAAAAAAAACGGTTGGGTTGGGGCTACATATGACAATGTGGCGTCGCTTTATGCCAGAATGGCTGGTTTGGATGGAAAAACATCACCCTGATTTTGCGTTCCATGTAGAGGCTGATTATTCAGAGCGTCTGGTCGACTATATCTCTCAAGGTATTCTTGGTTTGGCCATAACACACATGCCGTCAGCTTTGCCGGGATTGGTCGTAGAACCCTTTATGGAAGACGAACTCGTTATGGTCTCGCGCAATGCGTGCGATTTCGCATCCTGTGATCCAGTCAACTACATTTTTGTTGATTGGAGCTATGGGTACCGCGAGGAACACCAAGAAAAGTTACCCGAATTTGCTACCTCAAATATGAACATTGGATATGGAGAAATTGCTTTAGAGTACCTTCGGATTAGCGATTGTTATTCGTACATGCCGCGCGCCTATGTTTCCGACGATCTCGCCAGTAATAGGTTGCATATGGTTAAGGATGCCCCAGTGCTGAACCGCCCATCCTATTTGGTCTATTCAAAACACCCGAGTAATCCCGAGGTGATCAATTCAGCAGTAATTGGGCTTCGCGCTGTAAATACGAGGCTTGATCAAGGACTGTAGGGTGAAAGAAACCAGCAACCAGTCATACTCCAATGTCTACAGAGTATTGTCAGACAAACTTGACATCCCATTGGTTTCCTCTAGTTTTATTATCCACAAAGTTTAGTGCGACCAATACCTTATCTCATATGTCAGGCGACACCAAAATTAGGTACCAACCAATGGGATGTCAAGTTTATCTGACAATACCGGCCGCTTCAGCCCAGATCAATTTCCCGAGTGTTAGAATCTCATTTGTTACGCGGCCAGGTATCGCCAACGCGGTAGCCTTCGGGCCATGGATCGCATGGGTCCAGCATGTGCTGATGCGTCCCCGTGACCCAGCCGCGCCCACTAATTTGTGGTCGAATTGCCATTGTTTCGCCAACCTTTGTTTGGCCCAGAATTTTGCCATGAAACTCGGAACCGATAATCGATACGCCGGTCAAATGGTCACCAACGGCCATTTCACCTTTGGCGTGCAGTAACGCCATCCGAGCAGATACTGCAGTTCCTGTTGGCGAGCGGTCCAGCTTTCCGGGCTGAATGGAGACAACCGATTTTGCTCGGAGCCCGACCGCGTCGCGTTCCAGCGGGCCTGCAAAGAGACAAAAGGAATGGTGCTGCCATTCGGCTTGCGTGGGATGATTGAACTTCAGTTGCTCATTCGCCGCATTGGTGATTTTCACACCAAGCTGAGCCAAGGTTTGAGCCTCATCCACCTCTAGTGCGATCCCTAGCAATGTTGGGTCAACGACGACAAAGCTATCACCGCCGAATGCGGTATCAACCGAGAGGGCATTGTCAGACAAACTTGACGGTGTTGTGGATAGTCCTTAATTTTTTATGAATGAATTTAAACTGATGCCTAAACTCATTTGCCTGACGACACCCTTAAGGCTTTTGTATTAGCTATCTTTAGCCTGCATTTTAATTCTAGATTGGCCTAAGTTAGGGTGTAACAATCCTGCTAGGCTCCAAGCCCCAAATAGAGCAATGCCACTTAATGCAAACACTCCATTGAGTGGAGTAAATAATAAAACAATCCATGCTGCTCCTGGTGTTAAAATTCCAGATACATCTCTATAGCTAGAATAAATTGCTGACATCTCTGTACGTTCAGATGGCTTCACGGCCAATAAAAAAGGGAGACCAGCACTGACATCTAACAATATCAAAAAAAATGACCCACACATAAGAGCTGCAACAGCAAATATAGGTATTCCTGCAGTTATATAGGCTAAAATAAACAATATTGCGCTTGCTAAAAATCCTGTACGAACTGCAATTTTTATAGATTTTCTTTTTATCCAGCGTAGCATCAGGGGGGTAATGAATAATGCTGAATTGGTAAGCGATAGTAAGGATCCACCCAGTTCTTCACTCAGTCCGTTTTCAACAGCAAAAATTGGAAGATAAACTACATAAACCCACCATCCACTTGAGCGAACTACTGCAAATGTCCACCCGGACACTAAGCGGCGACGCCTTAAAAATTTAGGAAAATAGGCTAGTGAGTTGGTGGGGGATGCAATAGATTTCACTATTAATTTTCCATTACCAAGCCGCATGAAGAGAAACATTCCTAACATCCCAAAGGTCGCAAAAGTAGCAATCAAAAATGGAGCTGGTTCCCACCATTTAAATAAAAATACACCTAAAACTGGACCAACAGTCCAACCTAGTGCTGAATAAAACATTCGAGAAGTTTCACAATTCCCCAGTTCAATCTTTGATATGTAATCTAAAACATAAGCATTGAAACAAACAAAGGTTAGGACTACTGCCACAGTATTTAATAGTAAGCCAATTACTATTGCAGTAGCAGTTCCAAGTATTGCTAAAAGGCTACCAATAGCGAACATTAAGACACCAACAATATATACCCATCTGCGTGGTAAATATCTCGTTACTATTGGAACTAAAAGACCAGCAATCAGAGATGTAATTCCAATAATAAAATAAATTAATGACACCATTTGGGCATCTTGTAATGTGCGAAACATCAATAGTGGAAAAACTGAAATCAAAATACCTCGGGCTACTGCTTCAAATGCCGCTAGCATTGCAAAGCCACGAACAGAAGGTGCAGGTGCGTGGCGAAGCCATTCGGGAATTCGGCGTTCATGCATGGATATTCTCTATATAAATATTTCGTAAAGCTTTATTTATTTCTATTAAAAAGCTGTATGCATTGGTTTGCTAAATGCGACCTTGATTGTGTCGCTCATGTGAGATTTTAAGATATTAATATATTAAATATTATTAGTGAGGTTACGTTGCAATCGGTAAGCTCCAAAACTTCCATGAAATGGAAGGTTTTAGATATTAAACCATTGTAACGATCTCGGTGTGGTTTATTTGCTTCTGGTGTTGATGGGTATTCTTAAAGACTTTGTCTGACAACACTTTTTAAACAACGAGTTTGCCCAAGAAATCGTCACAAGATAATAATTGTTGTTTTGAAATAAACTCGTCTGCCTGATGCCCTTGGCCTGACATTGAGCCAGGGCCACACACTATAGTTGGCACGCCCATCTGTGAAAGTATCCCGGCCTCAGTCCCAAAATCAACTTTTATTTTATCTGTATTTGTAATGGAAATGAGCTTCTTGATGAGTTCATGATTGGATTTCATTTCAAAATATGGATAAGCGTTGATTATTTCAATGCCGACAGCTTGTACCCCATTATTTTTTTCAAAACGGCGGGCGATAGCATCAATATGAATGATTAAATCATCAGTATTTTGTGCTTCAAGATGCCTAATTTCAAATAACATTTCGGCATGATTTGGTACTATATTTAAAGCTTCACCGCCTGAAAGCTTTCCAACATGAATAGTGGTATATGGAATATCATAATCAAAATCAAATGGTCCTGATTTAGCGAGTTGATTTTGCATATTCCTTAAACCAGACATGAAATCTGCCGCAATATGCAATGCATTGTCAAATTGTGGTGCGAGTGAGGAATGTCCAGCTTGACCAGTAAAAGTTGCACGATAAGCAGTTTTACCTTTGTGGCCCAAAGCGATTTTCATTTCAGTTGGCTCACCAACAATACAAAGCTGTGGTGCACGTAATAACGGTGCCAATTGTGCTTTCATTTGTTGTAAACCCACGCATCCAATCTCTTCGTCATATGAAATAAGCAGCGCAAGTGGTTTGGAGAGTTTTTTATCATTGATACGGGAAGCCAAGGCGAGCATGGAAGCCAAAAATCCCTTCATATCTGTTGTGCCGCGACCATAATATCGATCGCCCGCAGTGGTTAATTTAAAAGGTGGATATGTCCACTTTTGACCCTCAACTGTTACAACATCTGAGTGTGCTGAAAGAAGTAAGCCGCCTTCAATCGCTGGCCCAATCTCGGCGTAAATTCCAGCCTTTGTACCGCAAGGCGCATGCAAACGGGTCACACGAAATTCAAACTGAACAAGAAATTTTTCAACGAAATCAATTAGCTCTAAGTTACTCTTAGTGTTGGTGGTTTCAAACGAAACCAAAGTATCGAGGATTTCTAATGTTTTTGTCACTTCATTTCCTCACGGCATAGGTCTAAAAAAGCTGAGTAGATGCGGCGGGTTGTCAACCCTTTGAGTGAGAGTAATCCGACTGGTAAAGGTGGCACTTCACTTTCCAGTGGTACAAATATCAATGGTTTGCCATCTGGAGCATGTGTGCCTATGGGCCTGTAATTAATTACTGAATAGCCAAATCCATTTGCAACAAGACTTCTCGCCACAGCAAGATCTTTTGTACGTTCTGCTATTATAGGCCTTGGCCCCGTTCGACTAAAAAATGATAAAAAATAGTCAGAGCTAAGGGGTAAATCCAGAAGAACCATTGCGTGACCAGTGAGCTGTTCTACCGTTAGTATTTTATTGTTTGCAAGCGGGTGGTCAGGTGCAAGCATAACAAATGGGGGTAGAGATTTTATTGCTTGAAACTCTAAGTCTTTGGGTAAATCTATTGCATAACTTATAGCCAGATCGATATCACCTTGACGTAAAGCAGTAAAAATTTCTGATTGCGTTAACTCGCTTTGACTCAATTTTACTGCAGGATGTGCGGCCTCAAAGCTACGCCGCAGTTTTGGGACAACAATTTGTGCAAAAGAAACCAAACACCCAAGTTGCAGATGGCCTTGAATAGAATGGGAAACCATACCAGCCATACGCGTAAGTTCGGACGCATCGTTTAAAACTATCTCGGCTTGAGTTGACAGGGTGCGACCAGCTTCAGTCAAAGATAACCCTTGTGGGCGTCTGCGAACAAACAAAGCAGCACCAAGATCTTTTTCAAGTTGAGAAAGTGCTGTCGAAATTGAAGGTGAGGACACGTTTAAAATACGACTTGTGGCTGCGATGCTACCTGTTTGAGCAGTTACAGTAAAATATTCAAGCTGACGTAAGGTAAATCGTAGTTGCATTTAGGTATGTTGACGCAGATGGAAATGTCTGTCAATCGTCACCAGGAACACCATAAGATGGGGCCTCTCGTGGGTCAATTGCACGTTGGACATAGGCGTCAAGTTGAGGTTTGTAAATATCCCATGCATTTGCTACCTCTTCGATCGGGCAATTTTTAGTCCAGTCACACCGTAAATCAGCAATAGGCCAAGTCATCTTATCTACAATCTTCATACCTGCCGAATGAACTGGCCCCGCTTCGCCACCGGCAGCTAAACCTGACCGCATAGCTGCAATTAGCCTATCTCCAATATGCCCATCAGATGAAATGAATCCATCAACGATTGCTTGGGGGACTCTATCATTGGCTAAAAGGTTTCCGCCCGCAGCAACGTCTTTTCCCTCAGCTTGCGTCCAAATGCCGAGTGAGTTTGGTCCAGAATGAATGGATGTTAAGCCTTCATTATCAATTACTAGAACTTGTCTATATTCAATGAATTTTCCGATTGATTTAATATCTTGTATGGTTTGCGCAGCAGATAATCCCGTTTGCATTAAATCAAGTGCAAGAGGCCCAAGCGTTGGATCTGTAACGTTTTGTGATGCGACCGCACCAACTTTTGCACGGGCATACGAACATCGAGCCGCAACAGCGGGTGAAGAAGATGAAATGGCGATGCCAAACATACCAGTTTTAGCGCAACGAGCAACGAGTGAAAATGTCATGCTGGTATTACCGCTGTACCATCAATTTCAACAAGCCATTCAGGTCGTGCGAGCGCCTGCACAACGAGACCTGTTGATACAGGGTAAACTCCCTTAATGTATTCTCCCATCGTGCGATAGACCGCCTCACGATGGCGTACATCTGTGATGTATACAACAACTTTAACAAGATGACTCATATCACCTCCGGCTTCCTCAATAAGTTGTTTAATGTTTTGCATAACTTTGTGTGTTTGTTCGATTGGGTCATGACTTCTTATGTTAATCGCATTATCTAGATTTTGGGGACATTGACCTCTCAACCAGACGATCTTATCAGAAGCATTAGTCACTACTGCCTGACATAGATCATTATCAAGATTTTGCTCTGGGTAAGTTTCAGCGGTATTGAATTTGCGGATACGCGTATGTGTCATTTCTATTCCTATGTTTGGTAGTGAGCGGCAAGCCAAAGTTGAAAATCACGAATTGTTCCCTCATAGTCGTCTTCTGCCAAAGGCCCTGAACCTGCATGATAAGAGCTGAGTGAAACTTGTAACCGTTCAAGTTTTTCACGATCTTCTTGGTTCACTTTTTGCCAAAGAGCAACCCGATCAGCAATCGTGCTTTCATCAAGGTCATTGCTGTAGGTTGAAAGTGTCCACTTCACTTTGATCTGTCCTGCATTGAGAGGGAATATGCTTAATGAGACTAAAAGGCTAGCTGCTTGGCTTGCGACCTGAGTTGGGAAAATCGAAAACAATGTTGAGCGTAGGCGCTCATCTTCTGTCAGATTTGGTCCGCCAAGTCCGCGTTGCGGAGTATTTTTTGGGTAATTTGCTGCATAAGAAGTAAATCCATACCCAGTCAAAAGTTTGCGAGCGAGACCTGTAGGTGTGTAATCATGAAGAGTTTCAGGATGTACGACTGAAAGATGATATCCTTCCATAAAGTTCTCAACAAGGCATTTCCAATTAGTATTCCAGATCTCCTCTTCGACATGGGCAAGTTTGAATTTTTCAGTCTCGTAATTTGAAAGCAAATCAGTGAGGCTAGGGTGCTCAAACGGTTTGACTTCTGCGCTTAAGTTTACATAAATGAAACCATTCCAAATGTGGCTATTGTGCCTATACAGACCACAATTTTTAGATTCAAAGCCAGCATTTTTCATCCTTGGTGCGCGTAAAAGTATGCCATCAAGATCGTATGTCCAAGCATGGTAAGAACAAATGAAACGTTTTGTACTACCTGTACCCTCAGCAAGTGGCATCCCGCGATGGCGGCATACATTAGCTAGAACTACTATTTCAGCATCGCTTTGACGCACAATAAGCAAAGGTTCATTTAAAAGCTGAGCAGTGAAGAAATCTCCTGAATTAGGGATTTCATCAACACGTCCAAGGCTATGCCATCCGCGGCGCAAGATTGTTTCTACTTCCTCATGAAAATATTCTTCATCCGTATAAAACGCTCCTGGAATACCCATTGCGCGATCGGATGGTAAAGATGCAATATCTTGAAGAATGGTTGAAAGTGATGACATTGCTAATCCTCCATAATAAAATTTGGTTTAAATGAAGAATCCATTCGGCTCATTAAATATTGTGCAAAATCAAAATTTGGGCGTTCAAGATGAGATAAATGGCCTGGTTTAGCACCATCTGATGAAAGGCCACGAAAGACTTTTTCTGTACACCCCTTGTCTTCAATATTCACTTGATCAAGTAAAGATTTTAGGTCGCTTAAATTTTTTTGAGCTTCTTTGTCGTCTTTATAATCATTAGACATCCCACCGCCAAAGCGGATGTGAACCTTAGAGGGTCCCTTTGGGTGGAGGCTCAGATACCAAAAATACCCAGGTGTGAGCGTAATAAGTAAACTAGGATATATTGCTAAAAGATAAGTTGTACGCCGCTCTTCACCCTTGAGACGGTTATTATCTTGATGTGCCATTGCAATTCGTAAAGACTTGTCTTTTAAGATCGTATGATAATTAAATGCCTTACGTCCCGGTGGACAAATCATCTCATCAAGCTTGGATAAGCCTCCAATTGTGCCAGCATGGCAAACCGGTAAATGATAACTCTCCATAAAATTCTCGGCTAAAATTTTCCAATTGGTATCCCATAAATGTTCTTCAAAAAAGGTTTCAGAATAGTTACTCATGTCGTAACCCTTAACCAATTGTTCTACCTCAACGAGTTCTTTGGAAACTGGCTTTGCATCCGGATTAAGATTAATAAACACCCAGCCAAGCCATTCTTCGCAAGCAATTGTAGGTAATCTGTATTGATTTTTACAAAAGGCCTTGTTTGCGTTCATGGCGGGTGCTCCGCGCAAACTTCCATCCAAATTATAGGTCCAGGCATGGTATGGGCAGACTATAACTTTAGCCGATCCACGCCCACTTAGTAAGGTGGACATTCGATGTCGACATACATTTGACATTGCACGAAGATTGTTATCGTGATCGCGAAGTATAATCACTGGCTGTTCTGCAAGATCACAAGTTACATAATCACCAGGCTTTGCTAAAGCGCTCGCTCTACCTACGCAAAACCAATCTTTTTTGAAGATTTGTTCAAGCTCTGCTTTGTTAAATTCTTGCGAGGTGTAAACTTGAGGTGGCATAGCTCGAGATTCTTCAAATGATGTAGATACATTCGCACGCAAAGCGTCAATTTGAACTTGTGCTGGATGGTCAATGTTCATTTATTACTCCTTTGTCACAAAGCTACCGGACGGTAATTACGATAATTACGCTGTATCTCTATTTGGTCAGCAATATATGCAGCATCATGCCAAACGCCCCAAATGAATGTGGATCCGCGGCGTGATTGCCAAGGAAGACCTAAAAAATACAACCCAGGTTCAGGTGAAACTCCACGTTGATGGAAAGGCGCTCCGTTGGTGTTGAAGGCACGAGGAAGATTGATCCAGCTAAAATCTTGTTCATATCCAGTAGCCCAAATAATGTTATGAATACCCTCTTTTTCGATGTCTAACTCAAGAATTGGATTCTTGAGACATTGAGGGTTCTTTAGAAGAATATGCGCTTTTGGTTCTTCTGGTAAATCTATACCAAATTTTTCAAGGTAAGCATCAGCTTTTGCTAGTAGATCTAGATAATTTGCATCACCATCAGCAATATTTTTTTTCAGATCATTACTTATAATTAGTTTGCCGTTTTTGTAGTCAGAAGCACGGCCAAGTAGCACCATTCCATCATGGGCAAATTTGCGAAAATCAACTGTTTTCCCACCCTGAGCACCACTAACCGAAATGGTTACATGTTCTGTTCCAGGTGTTTTAGCTGATAAATCCCACAATCCTAACACGCCAAGCCACCAACAGTAATCTCTGTTTCTGTAGGATCGGGGTGGGCGGTCATGTGGTCCAACACATAAAAATACTTTACGTCCGGCGCGTTGAAGTTCATCAGCGATTTGACTACCGGAGGACCCTGCACCAATAACTAGTATAGCACCTTTATTAAGTTGATCTGGGTTTCTATAATCGGCGGAATGTAATTGAGTTATTTCTGATCTATCTGGAATAATTTTTGGGAAGATTGGTCGCTGAAATGCTCCAGTTGCACAAATCACGTTCTGCGCTTCAATTGCGCCTTGAGAGGTTTCAACAATAAGACCAGCACGCCCGTCAATACGCTTAGCAGAATGAACCTCAACTCCTGTACGAATAGGGGCTTTATGTTTCATAGCAAAATTATTTAATGCATCAGCCACCTCATCTTTGGGTGGGAAACCTTCAGGTCCAGTTTGCGGGAATTCCATGCCTGGGAAACAATCATGCCATGCTGGACCGTTGGCAACGAGTGAATCCCATCGCCGTGAGCGCCAGCTTTCAGCAATCCGATCACGTTCAATGACCAAGTGATCTATCCCATAGCGCGATAAATTAGCACTAGCGGCAATTCCAGCTTGTCCCGCTCCAATTATGAGTGTGTTTATGCGTTCGACCATTTTTTTTTTCAGTATTTTCATACTAGTTTGCAGATATTAAATCTTTGAAAAAGTAAAAAAAATCTATGATCAACTTAGTTTTTTCCTAAGTTCAATTTAAATCTGTTCAAACATCTGTAATTATCATTAAATACGCGTTTACTTGTTCAAACAGCACCGTTTATAGAATTAGCAGATTGGCCTACGACAGTTGTATAGATTGGACGCGTTCAGGCCAGATGATGGTCTTTTGTCCGCAATCCGTGAGGCTGGAACAAGCCAGCACCACCTTTGGCTGGGCAGTATGTGTATTGGTGCGCAACTGGGTGCTGCTTCGTCTTATTCGGTGTTTGAGGTGATCGGGGTGAAGGATCGGCAGGCTCTACTGCTGGGTGCTTTCTTCTATCAGCTGCATCACCTTTACTACGACTGCAATTACGGCAATGGCTAGCCACAAATGGTTTGACACTTTCCAAGACAGATCTGAAGACGCGACACGTCTTACAAGAAACCCTAAGCGCACAATGCATAACTGACAGGCTGAGAGACTTTTTAAAGGGTATTGTAAGACAAACTTGACGTAATATTGCTTGCTCCCTAATCTTTAAGGTTAGAGTATTATTTTTTAAAAAAACTTTGAAAAATTACTTAAGGCTTTTTAACCATTGAGCGTATTAGCATAATCTGATGCTCCAGTTCGCATGTTTAACAGCGCCTTCGGTTATGCTATGTCAGCCATTTGAGAAGTATCGGTACAATGAGGCTTGTAAGCAGAGCATTGAGTGCCATGGCAATTCCTGCATAAGCGCCGGCAATCGGGTTAACCTTAAACGCCCGAGCGGTGCCAATCCCATGGGCTGCGACACCAGCAGCGAAACCGCGCGCCTGCCAATCGGTGATACTGAGGATATTCATCAACGGCGTAACGATGATTGCACCAATGATGCCGGTGAGAATAACCAAAACTGCCGTCAAAGTTGGAATGCCGCCGATTGCTTCTGAGATGCCCAAAGCAACTGGAGCTGTGGTGGATTTCGGAGCCAATGAGAGCAATACATTCATTGGCAGATCAAAAGCCTGTGCCAATAAAATAGCTGATCCTGCCGCTACTGCAGAGCCGGCCACAAGGGCGCATAAAATCGGAACAACGGATTTTTGTATTGTGGCGCGGTTGTCCCAAAGAGGCAGGGCCAGAGCGACGGTTGCGGGCCCAAGAAGAAAATGGATAAATTGGGCGCCCTCGAAATAGGTGCCATAATTAGTGTTTGTAAAAATAAGTATTGGTGAGAGTAGAGCAACGGAAATAAGCACCGGATTGGCCCAAGGTGGGTTGCGCAACCTCTCAGAAACCTTCTCGGCAACTAGATATGCGCCAATAGTTGCTGTGAGCCAGAGTAAGGGTGTGGTAGACAGATAGCTCCAAAGGTTCACAAAATTATTCATTTTACCCATCTCATCATAAGCCGTTTCATGGCGATAAAAGTGGCAACGGTTACAAGCATCGACAGAACAGTGGAAAGCGTTAATATAACAAGCAAAGCGACCCAATCAGACGATAAAACCTCTAAATTCCATATGACTCCCACACCGGCTGGCACAAACATTAAAGAAAGATGGGCCAAGATCACTTGGATTGTAGGGCGCAAACTGCTGGACAATGTTGGTAGCAAGGCCAATGCTGCAAGCAAAATAACCAAACCTAGGACAGGTCCGGGTATAGGTAGTCCTAATCCACGCGCAATAAATTCACCTGCTAGTTGACAACCAAGAAGTAATCCCAAAGTTTGAAGCATAATCGACAAAACCCTTTGTTTGCAAAATAAAATATAAAATGCCTGAAATTATTCAGGAATATTTATAAATTATTATTTACCATAATTTGGCCTTACAATTGAAGAAAAAAGTTTTTCTAGTCTATGTGAATGTAAAGTGATGGGAATCAAAAATAAAAATCTTTTAGGTTTCTAAGATACTGTTCTCACATTTTTTTAGTTTGGGCAGCACGAATTCACATTTAGACTACATCTCTATAAAATGTTTAACCAAACCGCCATCCACATAATACGAAAGAAGCCCACAAGATTTTATATTGATTATCTTTATTAAGTAATCCAAACTATGTTAATAATATAACTAAAATTTGAGGTTTTAGAAAACTCGTATTTGAGTGGACCGTCTTTTATGGAGATCAAATTGGATTGGGATGATCGGTATTCGATAGATGATTATTTATTTGGTCAAAAGCCAGCGCAAGCGTTACTGCGAAATGAAAAATACTTAGTGCCTAAAGGTAAAACACTATTGATTGCGGACGGCGAGGGACGAAATTCTGTTTACCTTGCTAAAAGAGGCTTCAAAGTTACATCATCGGATAACTCGGTTGTTGCCCAGGAAAAGGCTAAAACTTTAGCGGATAGTCACGGCGTAAAGGTATATTTCAAGTTAGAGGATTTTTTTGATATTGATTGGTCAAAGGAACAGTATGATAATATTGTTGGTATCTGTTTTCAGTTTATCCCACCTGAATTAATTGAAGAAGTATTTAAAGGATTCCGCTCAGCAACAAAAAAAGGTGGAACAATATTGATTCACGGGTACACTCCCAAACAAATAAAATATGGTACTGGTGGACCTAAAGATGTGTCTTTGATGTATACAGAAAAGACTTTTACCCGTTCATTTAATATTTCAGAAATTCATTTGCTGGAAGAATATGAAGCTACCATATCAGAAGGTCCTGGCCACAGTGGAAAATCTTCTATGATTGATTTCGTTGCGCAGTTATGAACGCGTAAAGCCATCTACAAAATCTGATGCTTGATCTACTCAGTCAGGCGATACAGCCATCTGCTTCCCCAGATTGTAAACTAGCCCATAATACGGTTTTAATTGTTAAATAAACAAATCATTTCCAAACGACAATTACTTGTCGTTTCCGACAAGACAGGCTGTTCAAGCATAACTATAATTTTACAATATCTAATCTGATTTGTTTAAATCAGATTTGTCATTAAACTTTCTGTATGTGGAGTAAATCCGTGTATTATCTTAATAGTTGGAATAAATGCTTTGGATATTAAAGATGAGCAAAATGTCGATAAGATTGTGCCAGCAGGATCTTCACGTCGTGGCGGTCGAAGCAATCGATTAAATAGATCAACGGCAAGTCAATCTACATCCACACATGGCCCATTGGAAGCGCGAAATATTCCAGAATATGGACTTTTAAATGAGGATGCTTTGGTCGCTTTAGAGACACAAGCTGATTGGATTTTAAAAGAAATTGGCGTTGAGTTTCGTGGTGATAAAGTTGCTTTAGATCTGTTCCGTAGAGCTGGGGCAGATGTTCAAGGAGAGCGTGTACGTTTCGACAAAGGCCATGCGCGTACACTGTGCTCAACAGCACCAACTTCATATAAGCTCCACGGACGCGACCCAAAACACACAGTAACTTTGGGTGGCAAAAACATTGTTTTAATGCCAGGTTATGGATCACCTTTTGTAACAGATTTAAACAATGGCCGTCGTTATGCTTCACTAGCAGATTTTCATAACTTCGTTAAAATGACTTACAGCACCCCATGGTTGCACCATTCTGGTGGTACCGTTTGTGAACCAGTTGATATTCCAGTTAATAAACGTCATTTGGACATGGTTTATGCGCATCTTCGTTTCTCAACCAAGCCATTTATGGGTGGCGTGACTTCAGCGTCGCGCGCCCAAGACAGCATAGACATGGCGAAACTTGTCTTTGGTAATAGCTTTGTGCAGGAAAACGCGGTAATTCAGGCTAATATTAATGTAAACTCACCTTTAATTTATGATGATACAATGTCAGCTGCTTTAAGAATTTATGCAGCTGAAAACCAATGCGTTGCCGTATCGCCTGCCATTTTTGGTGGCGCAATGGGTCCTGTATCCCAGCCTGCTGTTATCGCACAAACTTTAGCAGAAGGGATGGTTGGTATTGCTTTGACCCAATTAGTACGCGAAGGGTGCCCAACAATATTAGGCAGCTTCCATTCCACAATGAATCTAAAATCTGGCGCACTGACATTTGGCACACCAGAGGCAAATATGGCAACAATGGCATTATCACAATTGGTGAAACGCCTTGGTATTCCTGTTCGCTCAGGTGGTGGACAAGTAACTTCTTCCAATGCTGCTGACGGGCAAGCGATGCAAGACAGTACAAGCTCTATGTGGGCGACAATGATTTCTGGCGCTAACCAAGTCTGGCACTCCGCCGGATGGTTGGAAGGCGGCCTAACGATGTCATATGAAAAATTTGTATTGGATTTGGATCATTGTGGAATGTTGATGCAAATGATGAAAGGAATCCAAGTGAATGAAGAAACTTTAGCGAAGGAATCCTATTATGAAAGTGGGCCTGGCGAAAACTTCTTATCAACAGCCCATACACTACGTAATTTTGCCACGGCAAATTACCAATCAAGCTTACCTGATACTGGGCCATATGAAACATGGTCCGAAAATGGTTCACTAACCGCTGCAGAACGTGCGAATGGAATCTGGAAAACTATGTTGGCAAATTATGAAATGCCACATATGGACGAAAGTGTTGACGAAGCGCTCAAAGATTTTATGGCACGTCGCAAAGAGTCGATGCCAGATGAATGGTACTAACTCTTAAAAGGAATTTGCGTTCATAATAGATCTGGCAACACCAGCTACCGTCATAACTCAAATTGGTGATTGTTGGACTGCAGATTAATTTTTACATTTTATCTTTTTAAGGTTTTACTTTGCTCAACCTTAAAACGTGTTACACATGTCCCCAACTGCAGTTAGTTTACTATAGACTTTTCATCTAATACTCTAGAATTTATTCCTACGTAATATTAGAAAGAATCGTATCGATGTCCCCAGCTAAAGTTACCCACGAAAATAAACGTGGATGGATAATTCCAATCGGGGGGGGGGACAAAAAAGTTAAATCTTCGACCATCATGCAACGGTTTGTTGAGCTCAGTGGCGGCTCTAGTTCTCAAATGGTTATTATACCGACGGCCTCGCAGCTTGACACAGCTGGCGAGCGCACACGAGATGTATTTCAAGAATTGGGTGTAAGTGAAATAGAGATTTTGGACCTTGAAACTCGTGCGGATTGCAATGATCCCAGGTTAATCGAAAAACTAGATAATGCTACAGGAATATTTTTCACTGGTGGGAACCAGCTTCGTTTGGCCACAACAATTGGCGGTACAGATGCTGCAAAATCTTTTCGTGCGGGAAATGCACGCGGTATTCATATCGCAGGAACATCAGCTGGTGCAGCGTTTGTGTGCGAACATATGATCGCTATTGGTAAATCGGGGGGTACGCCAAAACGCGGAATGGCATCTTTATCACCAGGGCTAGGATTAACAAATCGTGTAATTGTAGATCAGCATTTTCGTGAAAGAGATCGGCTTGGTAGGCTTTTGACGGCACTTGCGTATAATCCTTTTGCAACTGGCATAGGTGTTGACGAGGATACGGCTGCGTTTATTGGGCCCGACGATGTGATCGAGGTATTTGGTAGTGGTGGTTTAACTGTTGTTGATCCATCTGGAATTGAATTTTCATCAATGGCAGATGCAGGTATGGGCCAGCCAGTAGGATTGATTGGCGTACAATTACACATCTTATTGGCCGGCGATCGCTATGACTTGAAGACACAAATAGCATACTCTGGTGGAATGGCTAAATAATCCATTTATCGACTTAATTACTAGGAGAATTATAATGAAGATATTTGAGACATCAATTTTTCGAGGTCCTAACGTTTACGCAAAATTCCCTGTTATTAGACATGTTGTTGATATTGGTATTCTTGAA
>Ga0213861_10001788_pt1 | contig 18837 bp, 18 predicted proteins | sample PICome_4_FD_160110 | JGI IMG/M metagenome (GOLD analysis project Ga0213861, IMG submission 160110) | Coastal seawater microbial communities near Pivers Island, North Carolina, United States - PICO131 | ecosystem: Environmental > Aquatic > Marine > Coastal | place: USA: North Carolina... | reverse complement strand
CTCTTAACGCCTAGAGGAATCTCTTCTAAAACAAAACTTACAATTAACTTTATGAAAAAAAAATTACGTGAATATGACGAACTAAAAACTGAAATTTATGACGAAGACATCACTGATTTTAAAAAACAACCTTTAAAAAAAATTGATCATAATTTATTATAATGAGTCGACTTGGCCATAATAAACCACCAATAGCTTTAGACCCAAAAGAGACTATTAAAAAAAATATTAATAGAAGAAAACTTATTGTGGATGATAGAATAAGTTTGTATAAGGGCTTCCCTTTGCCCACATGGGTAGAATTAAGTTTAATTGATGTTTGTAATCGAGCTTGTAGTTTTTGCCCAAAATCTGATGATAAAGTAGCTCCAGATACTTATCAAAAAATGTCGAAGAATTTGATTGATAAATTGCATGATGATTTAAAAAAAATGAAATACAAAGGCTCAATAGCTTTATGTGGATATGGAGAACCCTTACTACACAAAGATATAGAATATATTGTAGATAAATTATCAAGAGTGGCAGACATTGAGATTGTAACTAACGGTGATCCTCTTAATCACAAGATGATAACTAAGTTGTATGAAGCAAATGCAGCAAGATTGCTAATTAGTATGTACGACGGCCCTGAACAAATTCAAAAATTTAAAGATATGATAAAAAAATCAGGTGTACCTGAGGAATTCGCTATACTAAGAGACAGATGGTATACAAAAACAGAAAATTTTGGTGTAAAATTAACAAATAGGGCTGGAACAATAAAAACAGGCAATCAAATAGCTAATGATGTTCATACCACCTGCTATTATCCTTCATATCAATTATTAATTGACTGGAATGGAGATGTGTTTTTATGTCCGCAAGATTGGCAAAGACGACAAACCATGGGAAATATGATGCAAGACGAAGTTTTTAATATTTGGACTTCAAAGATTATGAAAAAATACAGAGTGAATTTATTGAAAGGTAAAAGATGTAATAATCCTTGCAATTCATGTAACGCCCAAGGGACTTTGCTAGGCATTAATCATGCTCAAAAATGGCGTGAAATATATAAAGTTTAAATTTTGACTAATTATTTTAAAAAAATTATTTATCCCATTAACACTCAAGAAATTAAAAAACTGGTTATTATTTTTATTTTAACAATTTTAGCTGCAATTTTGGAATTAGTAGGAATTGGAATTATAATACCAATATTAAATATATTTGCTGGAAATAACTTTCTAAAGTATGCAAATTATTTTGAATTTCTAACAAATATAAGAAAAGAAGAAATTCTAAGTTTGTTACTAATACTATTAATTTTTGTTTATTTTTTAAAATTTTTTTTATTAAAAACATTAATTTATAAACAAAATGATTTAAGTCACCGATTGTTTACAAATATTTCTAGAAAGATCTTCAAAAATTATTTATATGAAAACTTTGAGTTTCATTTAAAAAAAAATTCATCAGAATTAATTAGAAATATTCAAGGGGAATCAAATCTATTTAGTTTTGGAATTATATTTCCATTAGTAAGACTTTTATCTGAAATTTTAATTTTTTTTTCAATTTGCACATTATTAATTGTTTATAATTGGCAGTCCTCAATAATAACAATAGTTTTAATGTCTTCTGTTGGGTTTTTTTTGCTAAAATTTACGAATAAAAAATTAAAACAATGGGGGAAAAAAAGACAATTACACTCAGAACTTGTACTCAAACAATTACAACAGAGTTTTAGTGGTATAAAAGAAATTATTCTAAATAATTTAGAGAAAATTTTTTTAGATAAATTTCATTACCATAATTTAGAAAATGCTATTGCAGGAAGAAATAAAGATACAACCGTGCAATTGCCAAGGTTAATTTTAGAATTAGTTGGTGTAACAACATTTATAATTTTAACTATTTTTTTATTAAGTGCAGGTAAAACTATTTCAGAGACCTTTGTAACAATAGGAGTATTTTTTTTTGCTGCTACTAGGCTATTACCGTCTATTTCTAAAATTGCCCAATCAGTTCAGACGATAAAATTTAACGCTGTCGTTGTTGATTTAATTTATTCAGAATTAAAAGATTTTGAAAACAACAAGAATAATAGAGAGTATAAAACATCACAAAAAAATAACTTTGAATTTAAAAATATTAATTTTGAAAATGTAAGCTTTTCATATTTTGAAAGGGATATAAAAGTTCTAAATGATATAAATATTGAAATAATAAAAGGTGATAAAATAGGAGTTGTTGGAAAAACAGGAAGTGGAAAATCAACATTTTTAAATCTTCTTTGTGGACTGCTAAAACCTAATCAGGGTAAAATAAAAATTAATACCAATATTGATTTAAAAGAAAGTTTATTTTTTTGGCAAAAAAAAATTGCTTACGTACCACAAAATGTATCAATATTAGATGAGAGTATCTTATTTAATATAGCTTTAGAAAATGATTTAAATAAAATAAACCTAGAAAAAATAAATGAAATTTTAAAAACTGTAGATTTATATGATTATATTTACAGTTTACAAAAAAATATTTATGAATTGGCGGGAGAAAATGGAAAAAATTTTTCTGGTGGTCAATGTCAACGAATAGGTATTGCAAGAGCGCTTTATAAGAATGTGGAAATAATAGTTTTAGATGAAGCAACAAGTGCTTTGGATGAAATAACTGAAACTAAAATTTTAGAAAAAATTTTTGAGAAAAAAGCCTTCACTATAGTAACAATTTCACACAGAAAAAATTCTGTAAAAGATTGTAATAAAATTTTTGAAATTAAAGATAAAACTTTAAAACAAAAAAATTTAGATAATTAAAAATGGAACAATTAAGATTAGGGAATTTCTAAAATTATGATTAAAGAATTTAAAAAATATCTATCTTTGATATTTAAAATAATTTTTGAAGAGAAAATTCACAAAGAGCTAACCCTTAAAGCAAAAATATTATCATTTAAAAATAAGAGTCTAAAAAATATTAAAGATTTATCTGAAGTTGAATTTCAAGTTTATTCTCAATGGGGTGAAGATGGTATAATAGATTGGTTAATAAATAAATTTCCAGAAATTTCAAAAAGTTTTCTTGAAATTGGCACCGAAAATTATAAAGAGGCAAATACTCGATTTTTATTATCTAATAATAATTGGAATGGATTTTTAATAGAAGCAGACAAGGCTGCTGTTAAAGATATCAAATCACAGAGAATCTTTTGGAAACATAACTTAAGAGTAGAAAATGAATTTATAACTAAAGATAATATCAATGAAATTGTAAAGAAAATTAATGTTCCAAAAAAGCTTGGTTTGTTAAGTTTGGATGTTGATGGTGTTGATTACTGGATACTGAATAATTTATCGTTTTTAAAACCCTCAATAGTAGTTTGTGAATACAATTCTTTGTTTGGCCAAAAAAAATCTGTGACAGTGCCCTATAAGAAAAATTTTATAAGATCAGAAGAACATTATAGCAATCTTTTCTATGGTGCATCCATTAAAGCGTTTATAGACATGATGAAGAAAAAAAATTATTTTTTTATAGGAACAAACTCAGCTGGAAATAATGCTTTTTTTATTGAAAAAAAACTTTGGAATAAAGCTAGAAAACTTATAATCGAAAAGAAAGTCTTTGTGTCAAAATTTAGAGAAAGTAGGAATGCAAAAGGTAAACTAAATTTTTTAGATAAAAAAAAATGCTTAGAAGTTATCAAAAATAAACATATGATAGATTTAAAAGACAATAGAAAAAAAAGAATACATGAATTAAAGTTATTTAATTAAATATGAAAAATTCACTTATAGAAATAAAAAATAAAAAAATTCTTTATGCTTTAATTATTAAAAAAAAAAGAAGATTTATTAAAAAAGGAGTCGATTTTTTAACTAAAGATCAAGATCTACTGCAATTAGGATTCATTAATCATAAAAAAAATCATCATATTAAATCTCATATACATTTAAAAAAACCTAGAGTAATTAACTATTGTACAGAAGTTCTTTTAATTGAAAAAGGTAAAGTTAAAATTAAATTTTTTGATAATAAAAATTCTGACATTAAAAAAGATAAAATATTAAATAAAGGAGATATTATTATTCTTTTTCAAGGGGGACACGGCTTCAAGTTTTTTAAAAAAACACAAATTATTGAAATAAAACAAGGACCTTACGTTGAAGGTAAAGATAAAAAAATTATAGAGAAATAGATTGTCTAAATATAAAAAATTTATTCCAGTTAACACTCCACTTATAAATAGTGAAGACGCTTTATCAGTTTCAAAATCAATTAAGTCAGGATGGATTTCTTCAGAAGGACCAAACGTTAAAGAATTTGAAAAAAAAATTGCAAAATTCTTAGATCGTAAATTTGGATGCACTGTTAGCAGTGGAACGGCTGCACTAGAAATTGCAATTAAATCTTTGAACTTAAATAAAAATGATGAAGTGATAATGCCAACCTTTACAATCATTTCTAATGCCATGGCAATAGTTAAAAGTTCAGCAAGACCAGTTTTAGTTGATATAGATCTAAACACATGGAATATCAAAATTGAAGATATTGAAAAAAAAATTACAAAAAAAACAAAGTGCTTAATGATACCACATATATATGGCCTATCGAATGATATGGACAAGATATTAAAAATAACAAAAAAATATAAGTTATTTTTAATTGAAGACGCTGCTGAGGTTTTGGGATTAAAGTATAAAAATAAAAAATGTGGAACCTTTGGAGATATTAGTATTTTAAGTTTTTATGCTAACAAACATATAACCACTGGTGAAGGTGGAATGTTATTAACAAATAACTACAAACTAAATGAAAAATTTAAAGATTATAGGAATTTATGCTTCGGTTCAAAAAAAAACAGATTTAATCATCATGATATTAGCTGGAACTATAGATATACAAATATACAAGCTACACTAGGACTTAGCCAATTAAAAAGAATTAACAAGATAGTTAAAAAAAAATATCAAATTGGAAACTATTATTACAAACATTTTAAAAATATTAAAAATATAATTTTACAACCTAATAAACTCACATATTGCAAAAATATTTATTGGGTTTTTGGTATAGTAATAAAAAACAATAAAAAAATTAAAATTGATGAAGTGGTTAAAAAGCTTAAAAACAAAAATATAGGAACTCGACCTTTTTTTTGGCCTATGCATTTACAGGATGCACTCAAAAACAAAGGTTATTTCAAAAATATAAGTTTACCTAACTCAGAGTTTATTGCTAAAAATGGATTTTATTTACCATCTGGACTTGGATTAACTTCAGCAGAATTAAAATTTGTTAAAGATGCAGTAATAAATATCTTGAAATAATATATAAGCATAAATAAATGAAAATTGGTATTTACTTAGAAGGATCCCCAGAAATGGGTGGAGGTTTTTTTCAATCATTAAAATCATCTCTATTATTACTTGATATCAAAGAGCATAATCAAAAAATAGAGCTGATTATTACAAATAAAAAAACTGAAATATATCTTAAGAAAAAAAATATACAAAATAAATTATTTAAGCTTAATAAAGCGTTTGGTTATTTCTCTCAGCTATTTGAAGTAGATTGTTTAAAGGATATATTAAATAAAATTAAAATAAATCATCCATTTTATAATTTTATTAAAAAAAATAAATATGATCTGGTTATATTTTTAGGACCATCTCAAATGTGTAAATTTTGTAAGGAAGTTTCTTTTATTTCAAATATTTGGGATTTAGATCATAAAAAAAATAGTCAGTTTCCAGAACATAATTTAAATAATATTTATGAACAAAAAGAAAAATTACTAAAAGAAATAGTTTCAAGGGCATTCAAAATATTAGTACCACACGAATCTAACAAAAGTGATTTAATAAATTACTACAAAGCTGATAAAAATAGAGTAATTACACAAAACTTTATTCCTATGTTGCCAACTATTTATAATGAAAATAAGCATGATGTAAAACTATATAAAAATCTATTTGATAATTTTAAACTACCAAAAGATAAGATAATTATTTTTTACCCTGCACAATTTTGGGCACATAAAAATCACAAATATATCATTGATGCTGCAGAAATTCTTAAAAAAGAAAATAATGAAAAATATTTATTTGTTTTCTGTGGAGGAAAAAAAGAAAACTTTAAATATATAAAAAATTTAATAATAAAAAAGCAACTAGACAATAGTATTAAAATATTTAATTATATAAGCGACAATGAGGTAATATCATTTTATTTAAATTCTGATGGCGTTATTATGCCCACATATTGTGGCCCTACAAACCTCCCATTGTATGAGTCTTTTTACTTTAAAAAAATAATCTTTTATACAGAGGACCTGATACCAAATGATAGAATTAATGATCATTTAATTAAAATTGACATATCTTCTCCTACTGATTTGTGTAAAAAATTACAAATATATTCTGATACTAAAAAAATAGATGAAATGGTAGAAGATAACTATGATTTTTATAAGTTAATTTGTAATGAAAATGATTTCAAAGATACTTATAAAAAATTACTAGATGATTTTTCCTACCTTTCTAGAAGGTGGAAATAAAATCATAACTATCAAATGTTAACATTGTTAAAAAAAATAAAATGAAAATATTTATATATTTGGGTTATCCTAGATCAGCAAGCACTTATATGCAAAAAAATTATTTTTCTAACAATAAAGAAATAAATTATATTGGAAGAAAAATAAATTATGGAAAAGAAGATTATAATTTTTATAATGTATTAGAAAAAATAATTAGGTATTCAGAAAATGATTTTTTTAGTAATAGGAAAAAATTACTACTACAATTAAAAAAAATAAAATTTTCAAAAAAAAAAAAAATTTAATTTCTGAAGAAGGCTTACTATGCCAATTTTATTGGCGAAATAATGATGTTTATAGAACTTTAACTAGAATCATTTCTTTATTTGATGAGTTAAAAATTAAATGTAATTTTATTACAACTATTAGAAATCAACCAGAATGTATTGAGTCTATTTATCAATATTTTTATAGTAGTTATTTTAAAAAAAATTTTAATAGTTTAGATAATTTTTTAAAATTAAAAAAATCTAAAAACAAAAAAATTTTATATTCATTTAATTATTTAAAACTATTTAAGTTTTTTAAAAAAAGAAATAAAAAAATTTTATTTCTTTTGTTTGAAGATTTAAAAAACAATGAAGATAAAATTAAAATTAAACTTAAAAATTTTCTTGATTTAAAATATCAATTAAAAGCAGAATCTAAAGAAATTACAAACAATAGAGAAAATATTTTCTTCAAATATAAGATTAATTATAAAATTATTATAAAAAGTATGAAAAATTTATTTAACTTTAAAAAATATATAATAGCTTACAAAAAGTATCTAAGAATAAAATATGACTTGTATGCCCTAAAAAATTTTAAGCTAACCATTGTTCAAAAAAAAAAAATTTACAATATTTATATTTTACAAAATAAAAAACTATCAAAATATATAGAATTAAATGATAAATATTTGATATTTAAAAAAAATTAAAACTTAATTAAATAAATTAATTTTTTTAAAACAAATTTTAAAATTCCATTTGTAAAAATTAAGAAGACAAAAAATAAATTTTGCTTATTATGAATCCTTATATGGCACTCTTCTAAAAGATGATTTATAAAAGACACTTTGCTTGAATAACCACCTTTAGATACTACTCCAATTATTTTTTTTTTATCTGTTGATCCTCCAATAATCTTTTTGTTGATTATTAACCTATAGTAGAGGTCATAATCTGCTGAATGTTTAAATTTTGTGTTAAGTAATCCATATTTTTGATAAATTTTTCTTTTTAAAAAAAAACCAGTTGAATGACTGGTTGCAAAATCAAAATTATATATTAACTTTTTTGGACTTACCCCATATTTTAAAATTGAAGTATTTGTGTAATGTCTTAAAACTGTTCCAAATAAATAATTAAAATTTTTATTATTTTTAAATGATTCACTAACAACCTTTAACGCATTAGATTTTAAAATATCTCCACTATTTACAAAAACTAAAATTTCTCCTTTAGCTAATTTAATCCCCTTATTCATTGCAAAGTAAATGCCTTTATCTTTTTCAGACAAAAGATAGTGTATCTTATTTTTATATTTATTAATCTTTTCAAGGGTTTTGTCTTTAGACTTACCATCTATTAATATGTACTCAAAATTCTTATAATTTTGCGAAATTATACTTTTAATAGTTTTTTGAATATTGGTTTCATCGTTCTTAACAACAGTAATAATTGAAAAATAGGGTTTTTTTAATTTTTTTTTTTTCATATATAATTTATATATTCTTAATAAACATATATTAAATAAATATAATTAAATATTTCACAAATTAAATGTCAATAAAAATTGGTATCACTGGTCGCACTGGTAGTCTAGGAAGAGAAATAATTAGATCAAAGTTTGGCTTTAACTATTCATTTTATGATGGTGATATAAGAAATAAAAATAAAGTATCAAGATGGATAAAAAGTAAAAAATTCGATGCAATAATTCATTTAGCAGCAATAGTACCAATCAAGCTAGTTAATAGTAATAAAAAAAAAGCTTATGAAGTTAATTATATAGCCACTAAAAATATTACCGACGAAGTAAAAAAAAATAAGATAAAATGGTTTTTTTTTGCCTCCACATCTCATGTATATTTATCAACAACAAAAAAGATTACTGAAAAGTCAACGGTAAATCCAATTTCATATTATGGCAAAACAAAGTTATTGGCAGAGAGGTATATAATTAAAAAATTAGAAAAAAGTGATAGCATATATTGTATTGGACGAATATTTAGCACAACTAATAAAAATCAAAAAAATAACTATTTAATACCAGATCTAAAGAAAAAAATAAAAAATTCTAAGAGAAAAACTATTTTACAAAATTTAAGTCATTATAGAGATTTTATTTCAATGAAAGATATTTCAAAAATTATTTTCTGTTTATATGATAGAAAATTTAAAGGAATAATTAACATTGCTTCAGGCAAAGCAATATATTTGAAAGATATTGCTATTTATATATCAGAATATTATAACAAAAGAATTGAATTCAAAGATAATATTAAAAAAACTTATTTAGTGGCAAATATTAATAAATTAAAAAGAATATATAAGAAAAATTTAATAAGAAATTTTAAGGAATTAATATTTTAATAAATAAAAATTTTATCAATTGGCAAATAAAAACTATATATCCATTCTAATTACAAATTATAATAAAGAAAATTTTTTATATAAAACTCTGTATGCAGCCTCTAGTCAAAGTTTTAAAAATTATGAAATAATAATTTTTGATGATTGTTCTACAGATAAGTCAATTAAAGTCATTAAAAAATTTAAAAAAGTAAAATTAATAACCAATAAATTTAAAAAAAAGAAATCAGGCCCACTAAATCAAATCAATGGTGTTGTTGAGTGCTTTAAAAGATCAAAAGGTAATATAATTTGCTTATTAGATGGAGATGATATTTTTAAAAAAAATAAACTCTCTAATATTGATCAATTTTTTAGGAAAAATAAAAAACTAAATTGTGTATTTGATATTCCAATAAATACTCATGCACAATTTAGTTTAAAAAATAAATTAATTAATTACTCAATATGGTCAACTATTTTTCCTACTAGCTGTATTTCATTAAGGAGAAATTCACTTATAAATTTTTTTAAAAATGCTAATAAAGATAATTTTTCCCATCTAGAAATAGATGCCAGGTTAAGTATTTTTTTTAAATTTTATATGAATGAATATAATATTCTTAACAAAAAACTAACATATTATAATTATGATCAAAATGGTATTACAGCCAATATTAAAAAGTATTCAAAGATATGGTGGATAAGAAGGTCGGAAGCGTTTACTTACTTGAGAATTATAATGAAAAAAAAAAAAATATCTTTTGTTTTAAGCTTTGATTATTATCTTACTAGTTTTTTTACATTTTTAGTAAAATAGAGAGTATAATTTAATTTATATCATGCTTTTTGTCTACTTTCCGTTGCTTTTGTTTTCCATACTAGGTTATGGTTTTTTTGTAAGTATTAAGTTTATTAAATTTAAAAAATCTAATCTTGGTTATCAGGGAATAGTAGGAATATTTTCATTATTATTAATTTCTTACGCAAGTATACAATTCATTGCACATGGTATTATATTCAATTTTTTAGTTTTATTGATTGGGCTATATTTATTTTTAGCAAATTTTAAAAAAATGAATATAGATAAAAAAAGTTTTAAATTACTTTTTTTAATATTCTTATTATCTTTAGTTTTTATATTAGTAGGAAAAAATCATGATGATTTTTTTTATTATCATTTTCCATATATTTTAACTTTAACTGAATATGTACACCCTTTAGGCCTAGGCAACATGAACCATGGTTTTAAAACACATTCTTCAATATTTTTATTATCATCTTTATTTCATTTACCAGGAGCTAAATATAATTTATTTCATTTAGCACCCGCCTATATTTTAATATTTTCTAACTATATAATCTTAAAATTAATTTTTAACAAAGAAATTAAAAAAAATTATAATTTTATTACATATTTAAGTTTATCTTCATTAGTTTTTATTAATATTTTTTTTTATAGATTAGGAGAACATGGAACAGATAGATCTGCAATGATTTTAATCATCTTGTTAGTAACAAATTTACTTTATTTTATTAATAAAAAAAAAAACGAAATAGATGATAACTTTTTAAAAATTTTTACTATAATTTTTACAATTATTATTTCCTTAAAAACTTACTATTTAATTTATGCTATTCTTTTTATTCCATTAGCTATTCATGTCTTTAATAAAACGAAGTCATTAAAATTATTTTTTAATCTTAATTTATTTCTTTGTTTTTTATTATTTACATTTGTGTTGTTGACAAATTTTTTTAACACAGGGTGTCTTTTGTTCCCAGAAAAAAGGACTTGTTTTTTTAGTGCATCTTGGTCTTTAAAGTTAGATACTGTTGAATATTTGAGAATTCACTATGAAAACTGGGCAAAAGCAGGATCGGGTGCAGGGTATAGTTTAAATGATAAAGATAAATTAAGTTATATAACAAATTTAAATTGGGTAGATAATTGGATAGATAAATATTTTTTTAACAAAGTATCTGATTTAATTTATTCATTGAGCTTTGTTTCTTTAATATTTATTCTATTATTTAAAAGATCAAAATCTCAAATAAAATTTAATAGGGAATATAAAGTTATCTTTTTATTATTGATGATGATTTTTGTAGCATGGTTCATGCTACATCCATCTCTAAGGTATGGCGGATATCATTTATTTTTTTTCTTATTTTTTGTTCCACTGAGCATATTTTTAGAAAAATTTAATAGTAATATAAAAAATATAAATAATAAAATTACAATAATAGTGATGGTTACAGTCCTTATATTTTATGGTAGAAATATTAGTAGGCTAATTAAGGAATATAAGGTTTATTCTTATAAACCTTATATTAGCGTTAATTACCCACTTCATAAAGATGGTTTTAGATATAAAGAGATAATAAAAAAAAAAATTAAAGCAAATAAAGCCATAGAATTATATAAAAACAGGTATATATTTTTTAAATAATTTAAATGCATTTTTTATTTAAAATTATTGACTTTTTTTATAAAAAAAAAAATACTCCTTTTTAAAAAAAAAAATTTCAAAGAATATTGATACTTTGATTGATGTGGGTGCTCATAATGGAGATACAATCAGTGAATTTTTAAAAATTTTTCAAATAAAAAATATATATGCTTTTGAACCAAGTAAAAGAAATTTTAAAGAATTAAAAAAAAAAACTGAACTGATAGAAAAACAAAATTCTGTAAAAATAAAAATATACCAATGTGGCCTTGGAGAAAAGAAAGAGGTTATGCAACTTACAGAAATAGCTGATGGCGTATCAAATACATTTCACAATCTAAATATGAGTTCTAAATATTTAAAAAAAAAAAGATTTATCACAACTTTTTTTGGAATTGAAAAATTTATCAAAGATAAGGTTCCAACAAAAATTATTCCATTAAAAGAGATTATAAAATCGGAAAAAATAGAGCGAATTGACTTGATTAAAATTGATACTGAAGGGTTTGAGTATAATACGCTTGTTGGGATGGACAGAGAGATAAAAAAAGTCAGGTTTGTATTATTTGAACATCATTTTGATAATATGATAATCAAAAACTATAAGTTTAAAGATATCCACACATTATTAATAGATAATGGATTTCAAAAAGTTTATAAAATTAAGATGCCATTTAGAAAAAGCTTTGATTATATCTATGAAAATCAATTAGCGTTTTAAAAAAAATTATGAAAACTGTATTTTACTGGTCACCATGTTTATCAAAAGTTGGCACGGTTAAGTCAACTTTAAATTCAGCATTGGCATTGTCTAAATATACCAAAGAAGAATATAAAATTAAAATCATCAATACTTGTGGCGAATGGGATGAATACTCAGAGATTTTTAAGGAAAATGGAATTGAATTAATTGAATTTAAATTCAAGTATTTTTCTTATTTACCAAAATACGGATTTATCAAAAGCAGAATTTCATATCTTGTAATAATTTTATTTTCATTTTTTCCTCTCTTAAAAATATTAAAAAAAGAAAAACCAGAATTTATTATATTGCATTTACTAACATCTTTACCATTAATGTTAAATAATTTTTTTAAATTTAAGACAAAATTTATATTAAGAATTTCTGGGTACCCAAAACTAAATCTAATAAGAAAATTTATATGGAAAATTTCTTCAAAGAATATTTTTAAAATAACATGCCCAACTAAAGATTTGTTAGCTTATTTAAAAAATAAGAATATTTTTGACACAGAAAAAATATTTTATCTACAAGACTCGATTATAAATGTTAAGGATTTTAATGAAAAAATTAAATCCAAAAATAAAATTTTATTAAATAAAGTTAATAATTATAACAATTATTTTTTAGCAGTTGGAAGACTAACTAAACAAAAAAATTATCAATATTTAATTTCTGAATTTTCAAATTATTTGAAAATAAAAAAAGATGCAGTCCTATTAATTATTGGTGATGGTGAGGAAAAAAAAAAACTTTTAAAATTGATAAAGATAAGCAACGCTTCTAATAATATTTTCATTTTAAGTCAGATAAGAAATGTTTACCCTTTTATGAAAAAAGCTAGAGCCCTTATATTATCATCTTTATGGGAGGAGGTAGGCTTTGTAATTGTAGAAGCAGCTTTTTGTAATTTATTTGTGATCTCAAGTGATTGTCCGAATGGTCCTAAAGAATTTTTAGAAGATGGTAATGCTGGGTTTTTATTTCAAAGCAATAAAAAAAATGAACTAGTTAAAAAAATAGAAACATTTGATAATGAAGAAAAAAATTTACACAAAATGAAGTTAAAAGCAAAAAAAAACTCACTAAAATATTCATTGTTTAGACATTATTTGACTTTAAACAAAATATTAATAAATGAAAACTAAACACAAAATCTTATTTGCTAAAATAATTTTTTTTTTTATTTCTAAATTTAAGAAAAAAAATATTAAAATTATAAAAAATAAAATTTTGTGGGATCTTGATTTATCAGAGGGTATAGATTTAAGCATTTATATATTTGGAAAATTTGAATTTGAAATAATAAAAGCAATAGCAAAACATAAACTTTCTCAAAAACCAGTTTTTTTTGATATTGGAGCAAACATTGGGGTTCAGACATTGCAACTTTGTGATTACTTTAAAAATTGCACAATTCATTCTTTTGAGCCAACAAATTATGCGTATAATAAATTGTATAATAACGTCATTTTAAACCCAAAATTAAAAAAAAGAATTATTTTAAACCAAACATTTTTAACAAATAAAAAAAAAGCTATACCAAAAAAAATTTACTCTAGTTGGAGTTTAATAAACAAAAAAAATTTACATCAAAAGCATCTTGGCTCACTTAAGAGCACGAATAATGCTAATACATTTAGATTAGATGATTATATAACTAAATATAAAATTAAAAAAATTGATTTTATCAAATTAGATGTTGATGGATATGAGTTAGAAGTTTTAAAAAGTGGATATAAGTTTTTAAAAAAAAATAGGACCCCAATTATTTTTGAAGTGGCACCATACTTATATAAAGAACATAATTATTCAAAAAGTGATTTAGTTAATTTATTTGTAGAACTGAAATATTCATTTTATAATATAAATAATTTAAAAAAAATTAAGAATATTGATAAATTTATCTCATCTATTTCAGATGGAGAGAGCACAACATTAATTGCCAAATAGAATATGTCATTAGTGAGTATAATAATACCCTATTATAAAAAAGAGCTTTATTTAGAACAATCTATTAGATCTATATTAAATCAAACATATCAAAATTTTGAAATAATCTTAATCAATGATGATCCTGAAAATAAAATTTTTATAAGTAAATTTTCTAAATTAGATCATCGTATAAAGTTGGTTCATAATGAGAATAATCTGGGCGCAGGATTATCTCGAAATAAAGGTTTAGAAATTGCAAATGGGGAATATATTGCTTTTTGTGACTCCGATGATTTATGGAAAAATAATAAAATTGAATTTCAAATAGAATTGATGAAACGTTTAAATTTTACATTTAGTTTTACAGACTACGATATAATTGATGAAAATAATAATTTTATTAAATCTAGGAAAGCACCAAGTTATGTTGATTTTCAAAAACTAAGAAGTTCTTGTGATATTGGTTTATCAACAGTTATGATTAGAAAAGATATTTTTAAAAATGTTGAATATAGATTTGCAAATCTTAGAACTAAAGAAGACTATGTGTTGTGGTTGAAGTTAGCCAAAGATGGGATAACTATGAAAAGCATCCAGGAAAATTTAACAAGTTGGAGGAAAAGTAAAAACTCATTATCTTCTTCAGTTATTCAAAAAATTGTAGATGGATACAAGGTTTATAGGATTTATTTAAAATATAGCAGATTAAGATCTTTATATCACTTAGTAATTCTCTCTATTAACTTTATTCTTAAAAATTAATATGATTTTTATTTATTTATTAGCATTGATAATTTTTATATTATTTACAAATAAATTTTTATTAAAAAATAATATATTAATAAATGAAACGGGTGATATTCATCAAAAATTTTCTTCAAAATCTTCTGTACCTTTAACTGGTGGTATCTTTATTTTTTTAGGATTCCTTTTTTATTACAAAGGAATTTATTCTTTCATACTTTTTTCATTCATAATACTTATTTTGGGAATTTTATCTGACCTTAAATTAGTAAGGTCTGCAAAAAAAAAATTATTATTACAAATTGTTATTATTTTATTTTATGTAATTTTTAATGATATTCAATTAACTGATACTAGAATTAATTTTTTAGATATGATTTTAAAGAACAATTATACAAATTATTTCTTTGTCACTTTTTGTATTTTAATTATTGTAAATGGTTCAAATTTTATAGATGGCATGAATACGTTGTGTATTGGATACTATCTTTTAATAAATTCAGTTATTTATTATTTAAAATATAATGATTTAATATTTTTAGAAGATATATCAGTTTTTTACACTCTTACCATCATGTTATTAGCTTTCATAATAAATTTAAAAAATAAGTTTTTTTTAGGGGACTCTGGTGCATACTTAATTGGTTTTAGTTTCTCAATATTGTTAATTAATATTTATAAATGGAATCCTAATATTTCTCCTTTTTTTATAATTTTATTACTTTGGTATCCCAGTTATGAAAATTTATTTTCAATTTATAGAAAAAATATTTTAAAAAAATCAGCAATGTGTCCAGATGCTAAGCATATGCATCAATTAATTTTTTTCTTCATAAGAAAAAAATATAAATTTACATCCTTTGTCACAAATATTTTTACAGCGCAATTAATTAATTTTTATAATTTATTAATTATGTTGATTGCCTTGAATTTTATTAGTAACTCAAAAATTCAAATATCTTTAATTGTATTTAATATTATGTTTTATAATTTAATATATTTAAATTTTTTTAAATACAAATATAAAAAAAGTTTTAATTTAAAATAAATAATAATATTTTAATGTTATGTTTATTTCTTGGTATTATATTTAAAGTTATGCTATCAATTTAAATGGTTAAATTTTGATGAAAAAAAAAATTGCATTAATTTTTGGAGTTACGGGTCAAGACGGTTCTTATTTATCTTCTTTTTTAATAAATAAAGGATATCTTGTTCACGGTGTTAAAAGAAGATCTTCCTCTCTTAATACAACTAGAATAGATCATATTTATCAAGACCCATATGAAAGAAAAAGAAATTTTTTTTTGCACTATGGAGATGTTACTGATGCAATATCAGTTTCAAGTTTAATAAAGAAAATTAAACCAACAGAAATATATAATCTAGCCGCTCAATCTCATGTAGCAGTTTCTTTTGAAGTGCCTGAATATACGGCCAATGCAGATGCTATTGGAGCACTGAGAATATTAGAAGCTATTAAGTTTCATGGATTTGAAAAAATTACAAAATTTTATCAGGCAGGAACATCAGAAATGTTTGGAAAAGTTATGGAAGTTCCACAGACAGAAAAAACACCTTTTTATCCAAGAAGTCCGTATGGTGTAGCAAAAGTTTATGCTCATTTTATAACGATTAATTATAGAGAGGCTTATAATATTTTTGCCTGCAATGGGATATTATTTAATCATGAGAGCCCTGTAAGAGGTGAAACTTTTGTAACTAGAAAAATTGTAATTGGACTTTGTAAAATTAAACTAAAAAAAATGAAAACGTTAAGACTTGGAAATTTAGATGCAAAAAGAGATTGGGGGCATGCAAAAGATTATGTCGAAGCAATGTGGAAAATGCTTCAAAGAAAAACACCCTCAGACTATGTTATATCAACTGGCAAACAGTATACGGTAAAACAATTTGTCAATTTAGTTTTAAACAGACTAAATATTAAGTTTGTTTGGAGGGGCAATGGTATTAATGAAAAATGTTTTGACACAATGGGCAATTGCATAGTTGCATGTGACAAGGAGTATTTCAGACCATTAGAAGTGGATACTTTATTAGGCAATTCGCGTAAAGCAAATAAAGAGCTGAATTGGAAACCAAAAATTTCTTTAAAAGAGCTCGTAAACGAAATGGTTGATTTTGATTTAAAAAGATTAACTAATGATTAATCTAAATTCAAAAATTTATATTGCAGGTCATAAAGGTTTGGTTGGTAGTGCAATTTTTAGGCAATTAAAAAAAAAAGGATATAAAAAAATTCTAACAGCAGATAAATCAAAATTAGATCTTACAAATCAATCAAAAGTTTATAATTTTTTAAAAAAAGAAAAACCAAAATTTATTTTTATAGCTGCAGCAAAAGTAGGTGGAATATATTCAAATAGCAAGTATCCTGCTGAATTTATCCATAACAATTTAATTATACAAAATAATATTATTCACTCAGCATATCTATGTAATATAAAGGATTTAATTTTTTTAGGTTCAAGTTGTGTTTATCCTAAGCTTTGTAAACAACCTATTAAAGAGGATTACTTACTTAACGGTCCTCTTGAAAAAACTAATGAAGCGTATGCAGTAGCTAAAATTGCAGGTATAAAAATGTGTGAAAGTTATAACCTTCAATTTAAAACAAATTATAAATGCTTAATGCCTACTAATACTTTTGGGCCCAATGATAATTATGATGCTCTGAATTCACATTTCTTTCCATCACTAATAAAAAAGATTCATGAAATTAAAATTATGGGTAAAAAAGAATTAACAATCTGGGGTGATGGTTCACCTAAAAGAGAAGTAGTGTATGTAGATGATATTGCTGATGCATGTATTTATTTTATGAAAAAACGATTTAAACAAACAACACTTAATATTGGCACTGGTAAAGATCGCTCTATTGAACAATATGCAAGAATTATTTTAAATTTAATTTTACCCAATAAAAAAATAAAAATTAAATATGATAAATCAAAACCTAATGGAACACCTAGAAAAGTAATGGATGTTTCGTTAGCAAAAAAATATGGATGGAAATCAAAGACAGATTTAAAAGATGCTATTAAGATGACTTATAATGACTATTTATCTAAAAATTATTGTTAAACAAAGATTTTCTTTTCTTTACAATATCAATATTCTTGAGTATAAAAATGCGCCGGTGATTATTGCGAAGGGGTAATACCCGATCCCATTCCGAACTCGGAAGTCAAGCCCTTCAGCGCCAATGGTACTTTGTCTTAAGACACGGAAGAGTAGGACATTGCCGGCTAAAAAAAATATTATGAAAATTAAAAGCTCGTTAAAATCACTAAAAAAAAGAGACCTTAATTCTAAACTTGTTAGAAGAAGAGGTAGAGTTTATATAATAAACAAAACAAACCCAAAGTTTAAAGCAAGACAGAAGTAGTTTTTATGGATAACCAAGACCATAAAAATACTTGGAATAACTTCACAAAATTTGTCTTGTGGGGAACTGTCGCTGTTATAGGTGTTTTAGTTTTAATGGCAATATTCTTGCTATAAAGTTCTCATATGAGAATCGCTTCAGTTTTAGAAAATCAAAAAATTGAGAGAAGAATTGCAATTACTCCTGAGATTGCAAAAAAATATATAGCTCTTGGTTTTGAAATTTCTTTGACCACCAAGTACGGTGAACACTTAGGCTTTAATGATAGTGAGTATAAAGATATGGGTGTTGAAATTTCTTCTAACGAAACAGAAATATTAAGTAAAGCTAATATTATTATTCAGTTAAGCTTATTATCTGATGAAAACCTCTCAAATTTAAAAGAAAACCAAACGCTTATTGGAGTA
>Ga0213861_10001787_pt1 | contig 18844 bp, 16 predicted proteins | sample PICome_4_FD_160110 | JGI IMG/M metagenome (GOLD analysis project Ga0213861, IMG submission 160110) | Coastal seawater microbial communities near Pivers Island, North Carolina, United States - PICO131 | ecosystem: Environmental > Aquatic > Marine > Coastal | place: USA: North Carolina... | reverse complement strand
CAGCCGGTATAGTTCGAAATCACCCTTTTGTTGATGGAAACAAAAGAGTGGGGTTTTTAGCCTCATTGATCTTTTTAGGCTTAAATAAGTTATCTCTTACCGCAAGCGAAGCAATGTCGACTCAAGCAGTTATAAATCTTGTTACCGGTGAAATCACAGAGCAAGATTTCGCTCAGTGGCTTCGCGAGAATATCAAACCTGTCTCCCATTAAGTATCGACAAGTTAACTTTGAACACCAGAAGAATCCAAAGTCTATAAATCATGCTACGACACTGCGCTAATCATTGAACGCACCGATCCTAAGGTTTCGATAGTGCTCAGCTCGAACCAGATACCTTCCTACGTTGAACAAATTTTAAACAGCGGCATGAATGGTATTAATGTAATGAACCATACATTAATACCAAGGTGTCGATAGCATCGACATGAAAATAGCTTATGTTGATATTTTTCACTTTTATCGACACGTTGTTTTGTAGAGTACAGAATTTTCAAGACCGGCCAATTAAACGGCCAAAAACTTACTGGATATAAAAATTTATTATATATAACAAAAATTTAAGTTATTTTTATATCGGCCAAACTATTTCGATTTTTTCACTTGGACGGAGATGAATTTTCATCTGGCCGCAATTACTAATATTTCTGCTGATCGGCCAAAAAATCGGCCAAAATTCCTTCTAAGTGTATAAGTATCTAATTATTTCAATATAATAGATACTTATGAAATCGGCCAAATCTATAACTGAAAGTCCCAACCGCATAGAACCAGCTCGGCTAGCAGCTGTTCCAGAGAAAGTGAATGATCTGGTAGCAGAGCTATCAGCGGCCACTTCTGCTCTAGGCAGCCGCCTGCATGTTCAAACTGCCGCGAATCTAGCGGACTTGGTTCGAACGATGAACTGCTACTACAGCAACCTTATTGAGGGCCACAACACTAGGCCTAGAGATATAGAGCGCGCATTAGCTGGTGATTTCGATTCAGATAAAAATCGCCGCAACCTCCAAGTTGAAGCAGCTGCTCATATTCAAGTGCAAAGAAAAATTGATTCACTGTTCGCTAACGGTGAGCTGCCCGACCCGGCATCTGCTGAATTCATTCGGTGGCTACACAAAGAATTTTATCTCGATGCATCGACAGAGATGTTAACAATAGACAATGAGAGTTCATCTTTTCTTATGACCCCTGGCGAATGGCGATCGCTTCCGGAGCATGACAATGCTGTAGGCCGACACATTCCACCCAGCAGTGATCGCATAGTTGATTTCATGACCTATTTTGAAGAAAAGTACTGCTTCAAAAACTTAGGTGCGGGAGCTCGGATACTAGCAATGGCCAGTGGCCACCACCGCTTTAACTACATCCACCCGTTTCCTGATGGTAACGGACGAGTGTCACGATTGATGAGTCATGCTATGGGCTTAAGCGCAGGGATTGGCGCTCACGGTCTCTGGTCAATCTCGCGCGGTTTAGCTCGCGGCATTGATAGCCGAAGCGAATATAAAACTAAGATGGATTACGCAGACACTCCACGCCAAGGTGATCTTGATGGCAGAGGCAACTTATCTGAGAAAGCCTTAATCGACTTTGTGACATGGTTCCTAACAGTAAGCCTTGATCAAGTAGAGTTCATGTCTAGCTTATTCGATTTAAGTAAGCTTAGCGGGCGATTACAACGATACGTCGAAAGAAGCGAAGAGCTAAAACCTGAAGCAAATAATTTGCTACAAGAAGCATTGTTGCGTGGAGAGTTTGAGAGAGGTGAAACACAACGTATTACCGGCTTGCCTGAAAGAACCGCAAGACGTATTCTAAACTCCGTTATCGATCAAGGCCTTCTTGCATCAGAAACACCTAAATCATCTGTGTCGCTGAGGTTTTCATCAAAAAGCTTAGATGACCTGTTTCCAAAACTCTATTTGGAAAATTAAGCCAGATTAAAACGGCACACTGGCGGCACAGTGCTCAATGGGGTATCGCCAAGTTAACTGCTTGAATTTAAGGTACAGCCAGACCGCGTAACTGATGATGTCCGGGGGAAATCGATGTCGTTTATATATTTTCATCTGACCATTCTAGCAAGAAGTGTCAGTTAACTTGGCGGTACCGTCCTAGTCCTTAGCGTCTGCGAATATCTCTTCGTACATCGCTTCGATTTGAATGACCTCATCGTCGGTCAGGGCGGTAAATTCTTTTTCACGGCGCTTCTTTGGCAACTTGCCGTTATTTTGACGTATGAACATGATCAGGTCCTGCGCGAGACGGTCGGGCATTTCGATCGTCTCCATTATCTCGCGCTGCATCTCGTCATGACGGCGCAGATACTTGATTTCCTCCGGCAGATCATGCTCGACTGTGCGTGCGACGCACTCATATAGAAACTCTGCTACTTCCGTGCAATCGAAATACCGGTACAGATCACCTGTCTCGTTTACAACATGGACATTGCGTTCCGGCGTTTTCTGCCAGTCGATATATTCCATTAGTGGCCCGGAATGGTTCTGCAACACCGTCTGATAATCATTGATACGATCCAGCATGACCGAAGATACCGGAAACACCATGCCCGGTGGCGCAAAATTTCGCTCGGCCAGGACGTGATGGATCAGGCAGCGATGGACACGGCTGTTACCGTCTTCAAAGGGGTGCATGTAGACAAAGCCGAACGCGGTCGCAGCGGCCTGTAATGCCGGGTCTATCGCGTTCTCGCGCATACGTTCGTTGGCTGCCACCAATCCGTCGATCAGCGTTTCCATGTCGTCGGGTCGTGCGCCGATGAACTCGGGTAGGGGGTCGCCATATTGGTCGCGTTCACCAAGAAATACACCATCCTTGCGCAATCCTGCTTTTACAAACCGCATATCTTCTATCACAACATTTTGCAGACGCACCAGTTCTTCAAGACGCAGATTGTTCTTACCGGCTTACATGACGGCACGGCCCCACCGCTCAAGACGGTTTCGGGGCGGGCGCTCGCCCTCGATCTCAAAACTTGCCCGGTTGTCCGCCAGCAGCAGGAAGCTTGCGGCTCGCGCGATGAGTTGCGCGGCAAGTGCGTCTGCCCTGGGATCAACTTTTGGTATTTTCGTATTGGTGGCATTAATCCCCTTCGCCACGGAGTTGATACTGGTGTTCGGCGCACTGGAAATGCTTATGCTCATTCTATGGGGACTTGCATTAGTTTCCACTCTAGTCCGTAGCTCACCATTGAGGGGCTTAGCTGCGGCGGTAATGGGTCTTGCGGTTTCGGCTATCGGCCTAGATTATAACACTGCCGAGCCACGTATGACCTATGAAAGTCTTTTTTTACTGGATGGGCCACCAGTAGTGATAATTTTTCTCAGCATGTTTGCAGTTGCTGAGGTACTAGATCTTGCCCATAAAAGTCAAAGCTCTGTATCGCGTAAATATGGCCATGAACAACTTCTTGGCAGTGTGAAGGAAGGGTTGTTTTCAGTACTGCATAACTTTGGGCTATTTCTACGTTGTTCCGTTATCGGGACTGTGGTGGGAATTATTCCAGGCATTGGCTCGTTGGTCGCCGGATTCGTGGCCTACAGTCATGCTGCAAATACACCCGGTGGCCGATTCGGCAGGGGCGATGTTCGGGGTGTGCTCGCCCCGGAAGCGGCTAACGATGCCAAAGATGGTGGATCTCTGGTTCCTTTACTTGCATTCGGTATTCCCGGCGGTGTCACATCCGCTATGTTCCTCGAGGTTCTCCACAGTCATGGAATTGCTCCTGGCCGATCCCTGATGACACAGAATATCGTGTTGGTTTTTGTGTTAATTTGGTCGCTATTTCTGTCCAATTGGTTGACTTCCATTGTTGGTCTCTCTGGCGTGCGTTGGTTTGCCAGGATAACGACTCTTAAGGCCAAATATCTGGCCCCGGTTATCTTGCTGCTTATTGCCATCAGCGCCTATGGTTACCGAGGATCGTTGATTGATCTCTGGATCTGTATGGGGTGTGGTCTAGTTGGTTGGTATATGAAACATAACCATTGGCCACGTGTTCCGTTTGTCATCGCACTGGTGCTGGGTGAACACCTTGAATCAAACCTGTTACTAGCAATACGACTGGTGGAACTGGATCGCCTAGGGTTATCCGGTCATCCGGTCGCGCTGGGTATTGGTTTGTTGGCAATTTCCGCGTTGCTGCTACCGGTTATGAAAGGTAAGTATATTGCACAACGTAAGTTCGGTGTTGAGTCAACACCCGTAATATCCATTGTGTTTCTTTTTTATTGGCAAGCTTGGCGTGGCAGTTACCTGCTATCAGTGTCAGCGCCCGCCAGTTTCCTATGTTGGCCATCGGTCTTGCGGCTGTCTTTATGATTTGGATTCTGCTGCGGGATCTAAAACTTAGGGCGTCCGGAAAAGACGATTCTAGACTTAACAATCTGCCCTAGAACTTGATAGGTATTATTCTGGGTATGCCGTTGTGTTGTAGTCGGACCGGTTGTTGGGCCGACACTTTTTATCAGTTGGTATAGCTGGCGTCACTTTGATTATACGAAGAATACTGTTGCGACTCTGACTATCGCGTTTGCTTCTTTCAGTTATGTTGTGGTGGTTATGGTTATGGAAAAAACGTTAACATTCGGTATTTTGGAGCCGATACGGAGATTGTTCTAGATGCTAGCCGAGCCGTCACAACGTAAGGTATATGTGGTCATGGTCGCGGATCTGTTTCACTATGGTCACGTGGAGTTTCTCAAACATGCAAGAGCGTTTGGCAATTATTTGATTGTCGGTCTACTGACGGATGAAAGGGTTAAGCAGTACAAGCGATTGCCAATAATGAACCTGGAGGAACGTATGTGGGTGATCGAGTCGTGCCGTTACGTTGACGAAGTTGTGATTCATCAGAGCCAACGGTCGGTGGAATGGTTTAAGGCGCAGGGTATCGTCGCCAGAGTGCACGCAGTGGGTACCGAGACTGATCGTGCCCGCAAAGCAAATCGACTCAATCGCCCCGGGTTACCGCCAAAATTTGAGATACCATATCAAAAGGATATTTCAACCACGGCAATTATTCGGCGGATTAAAAGTAGAAATTTTAATTAGGTGGTCCAACGCGATAAGTACCGACAAAAATTCTGGGGACATATATGAATACCTCCCTTGAAGTCAACGCTGGTTTTGCTAGCAATGAGTAATTGCAGACATATATCCGGCTATTAATAGGTCGGGCGAATCGCCAGACCAAGCCTTAATGTGATTCGCTACCTGCACACCTTAACACGATATCGGCTATGATTAAGCCAGCGTCCCCGTCAGGTATGTGTAGGTTCGATTATTTCATTTCAGGTTTTCACCAACATTGCGCAACACTGGGTAAGAAGTTAACAGTTAATTGTAATAAGTACTTGGTTCTTAGGTCTAAGCTGACAAATAATGAGCTGGTAACGCCTCCGTGCCTTTGTTTAGTGCCACCCATACCATGCGGGCTGTTTTATTAGCCACAGCAACAATCGCCTTATGCTTTCCTCGGCGTAGAGCCACTGATTTTGCCCAGCAACTTAGTGTATCTTCTCGTAGCTTGGCCCAATTGAGCACCGCTCTAGCACCATATATCAACAAGAAGCGTAATTGCGTGTTACCTCGTTTACTGATGCCACTTAATTGCACGCGACCACCTGTACCATATTGTTTCGGCACCAGCCCAAGCCAAGCTGATAGCTGACGCGCATTTTTGAACTGACTCCCATTGCCAATAGCTGCGTATAAAGACAAGGCGTTGCTGTGGCTTCGAGTTCATCCATGCCGTACAGTAGATACATTCTCAAGCCTGAGGGGATTTTTATGCATCGAAATGCTATTAATGAGTTAACCTCGGAAATAATAGTTTCGTATTGTGTCACCGGATCTCGTCGATAATATACACAGGATGCATTTCTGCGGATTCAGAGAGTTAACTTGTCGATGCCTGTGCATGCTGTTATTTACACTCTATTTAATCTTGGACGCCATGTCGTTGGGGCTGAGCATTACCGAACACTTAGGACAGGTTCGTTTAGAGATTGGAATGTGGTAGTAGCCTGATGATAATCGGGCTACTTTGGTTTTTTTTGACGAACTTAATTTGACAGTCGCAGTTTGAGAATTAAACAAATAATATGACTTTTGAAAGCTTTAGCCGCCCATTCCCGACTTTACGCCAGGTGGTTCGTGATTTTGGTTCGACCTATGCAATCAATGGGTTAATTGGTTTTATTTTCGCCGCATCAGGACCCGTGGCAATCATTCTTACGATGGGTAGTCGAGGAGGCCTTAACCAATTACAAATTTCCTCATGGATTTTTGGCGCATTTTTTATCAACTCGATCCTGAGTATTTTATTTTGCCTGCTGTATCGGAAACCAATGGTCTTTTTCTGGAGTATTCCCGGCACTGTCCTTGTTGGCGCGGCTTTGACTCACCTGAGTTTTCCCGAAGTTGTCGGTGCGTTCTTCTTAACCGGCCTGCTGATGCTTGCCCTGGGGCTTAGTGGGTGGGTTCGAAACGCCATGAATATCGTTCCCATGCCAATCGTTATGGCGATGGTCGCTGGGGTGTTTCTACAATTCGGCCTTGATCTTATCATGGCATTTCGTGATGGTTTCGCGATTGCGGCACCTATGTGTGCTGTATTTATCTTGTTGACCTGTTTGGTTACTGTTAGTCGAGTAATGCCACCATTAATTGGTGCATTACTGGCTGGTATTGCCGCGGTAGCGTTTACAGGTGGAATAGATCTGGGCGCTGAGTCGTTGTCACTGTTTGTCGCCCCTGTTTTGATCCAACCAGAATTTTCCCTTGCTGCCACGGTTGAACTGGTTCTGCCACTAGCTATCACAGTAATCGTTGTCCAAAACGGTCAGGGAATAGCCATTTTAAAGTCCGTCCGTCATGATCCGCCTGTTAGTGCAATAACCACTGCATGCGGTGGATTTTCTCTATTAACCGCCCTGACTGGCACTGTGACTACCTGTTTAACCGGTCCAGTCAACGCCCTGATTTCCTCATCGGGAGAACATCATCGACAGTACACTGCAGGTATTTTTGTAAGCCTGTTAGGTCTTCTATTTGGGCTTTTCTCTTCAGTTTTCACGACGTTGATGCTGGCTACACCGCCGGTATTCATTGCCGCACTAGCTGGTCTGGCTATGTTGCGTGTGTTACAGAATTCCATGACTACTGCATTCGGTGGAAAATGCACGCTTGGTGCACTTGTTACGTTTCTTATAACCCTGGCTGATATACCAATACTGACTCTTGGCGCACCCTTTTGGGGGCTTCTAATTGGTTGTGCTTTATCATGGCTGCTTGAACGAGATGATTATAAAAACTCCATATCAAGGTAGGGGGAAAAGGTCACCTTTTTTAATGTAATTTACTCTTTTGATCATAAACCTTAAGAAATTAGTTGAATCACGAAAGCATGCACAACAAGGTTTTGCACATTTTTTGACGCTTAGTTGATTTTTCCAAGTTAAATGCAACCATGAACTATCAAAAATTTATTCATAATCTGTAGTGGCGAGATGTTCCGGCCGACACCCAAAACATGCGTATTCCGGTGAAAAAAAAGTCAAAAAGTCAGGACATCCATCGAGTCAAAAGTCGAGGAATTCTATTGTGTCACCGGATCTCGGAGCACCACCGCAGGTCGATCTCTTTCACTGACTAATAGCAATGGACTGCGGTCTTATGTAATAAGACTGCAAGGATGGATTCGCCCATTATTCGAGGCTGCCGTGAACTCAGAGAGTTAACTTGGCGATACTGAGAAAACAGCCACTGGTTCTGAGATGCCTTTTAGTGATGGGTAACCTATAACTTCCGTATTGTTTTTATCAATGATTGCATCTCTTGTGGCGTTGTCGATCAAAATTGAACAATTTTCGATTTTGGTGTGCGCTTCCAGACGGGCCGCAAGATTCACTTTATCACCTATGCAAGTATAGGTTGCACGATCTTGTGTTCCAGCATATCCCGCAATCACTTCTCCAGTGGCAATACCTATTCCGATATTGATTTCTGGTTTATCAATCGCCACGCGCCCAACGTTGAATTTGTCTAAAAGATGGATCATAACCTTCGCCGCGGCTACGGCACAATCGGCATGATTTTCCAGAGGTTTGGGCGCGCCAAACAGCACCATCAATCCGTCTCCAATCATCATGGTGACTATGCCTCCATGGCTTTCAATGGCCTCAAACATCAGAGAATAATATGTGTTGAGTAACTCGATAGTTTCTTCAGGTGGCTGACTTTCCGAAAGGGAGGTAAAGCCACGAATGTCACAGAACAGCACTGAAACGTGAACTCGGCTGCCACCTAAAGCGAAGCCAGACTCTTGTAAATCTTCTACAACTTCGCTGGTCGCAAAGCGTCGTAACAGCATCTTCTGCTCGTCACGAAGTCGTTTTTTTTTCAAGGCTGGAAGACAGCCTGGCTTTCAATAAAACTTGGTTCACTGGCTTGGGTAGATAGTCATCAGCTCCCAGTTCGATGCATCGTACAATGTTGTCGATCCCTTCGACCGACGATGTCACGATCACGGGTAAATCCTGAAGCGCGGGAATAAGCTTGATCGCTTCCAACACCTCAAACCCATCCATTTCCGGCATTTCAATATCGAGCAATAGGAGGTCGAATTTATCCTTGCGCAGTCGTTCCATTGCGATCAAGCCATTTTCTGCAATTGATGCGTGATAACCCAGTATTTCGACATTGCGTTTGAGCAACATTCGATTGACCTTGGTGTCATCGACAATCAAAAGGCGGGGGGGTGTTTCAGCCATCAACTAAAGCTTTCAAGCTGGTTGATGAGCGCTCGTAGGCCGCATCCAACGCTGTTATCTTTTGGGCGTTATCTTCCGGAATGCTCTCCAGTCCGGCGATTTCCAACTGGCGCGCAAGATCTGCCAGTTCATGAGCGCCGAAAACATTTGCGTTGGACTTTATGGAATGTGCAGCGCGGCGAAACTGATCCAGATCGCCTGCCGTGGCAGCACTCTTAAGCTCAGTAAAAATACCAGGAGCTTCTTCTATAAAAGTTTCCACCAACTCTTTGATAAAATCACATCCTGTTGATTCCTGGAGTTCGTTAAAAACTGAAAGATCAATCGAATCTTCAATCATATTTATTTTCTCTCACGTCTTGGAACATTCATAATAGCTTCGACCAGACGATCAATTCTGGGTCGGTCATGTTCTTTGTGAATGTTGACAATGCGGCGGGTTGCATCAAGGCCATCCAATTCAGGCATCTGCACATCCATCAACACTAAATCGTAAACTTGACGGTCCACACTTTCTACAGCTTGTAATCCGTTGTTGACAACGTCGGCACTATAACCCATCTTGCCTAGCAGACGCAGGGCCAGCTTCTGGTTTACCAAGTTGTCTTCCGCCAACAGTATTCGCAACGGATGTCGATCCGATAGATTAGAATCTAATTGAGGTTTTGTAGCAGTCTTGCTGACAGCTTTGCTATTTTCATCTGGCTCAAAGAGAGTTAAAAGGGTATCGAACAATTGTGATTGCCGCAGGGGTTTTGCCAAAAATGCCTTGAATAAACCTGTTTGAACTTCGGATTCACGCATACCCAATGAGCTAAACAGGGCCATCGGCAATGTTACTTTTGTTTGCTGGATTTTACGGGCTAAATCTACTCCATCCATTTCCGGCATATGCATGTCTATGATTGCAAGATCGAAACGCTGACCTGCTTTGAGCCATTCCAGGGCTTCACGAGGTGATCCAGTGGCGCGGGTAATCGAACCCCATTTACCCGTTTGTAATTCCAAAATGCGTCGATTGGTTTCGTTATCATCTACCACCAACAGCCGTTTACCTTTTAGTTCCGTCTGCATGCCTATTAAATTGCGGGTCTGCTTATTAGGTAGATCAGTTTTTTTAGCGCGCAAAGTCGCGTGGAAGGTCGATCCTTTACCTGCTCCATCACTGACCGCCCACATGGTGCCACCCATCAATTCTGCCAGTCGTTTCGAAATAGCAAGACCGAGGCCCGTACCACCGTATTTACGTGTGGTCGACGAGTCCGCTTGGCTGAAAGATTGGAATAGCCGTTGCATTTCTTTAGCCGTCAACCCGATGCCCGTGTCATGCACTTCAAATTCGAGCTCCATCTGATTACCTTTGAGAGGCTGCGCCGATACAGTCAGCACTACCTCACCGACTTCCGTAAATTTGATGGCATTCGACAAGAGATTAAGGAGCACCTGACGTAACCGTGTGAGATCGGTGCCGATGGCAAGAGGCACCTCGTCTTCCAGTATATAGGCAATATCGAGATTTTTTTCAGCAGCGCGGGAACTGACTAAATCTAGTGCAGATTCCACACAGTCACGCACATCGACGGGGCGAATTTCCAGATCCATTTGCCCGGCTTCAATTTTTGAAAAGTCGAGAATATCATTGATGATACCCAGCAGAGCATCGCCACTTTCGTGGATTGTGTTGGCGTAATCACGTTGTTCAGTGTTGAGAGCCGTATCCATCAGAAGTCCGCTCATTCCGATGACGGCGTTCATGGGTGTGCGGATTTCATGACTCATGGTAGCCAGGAACGAGCTCTTGGCTTCGTTTGCGGATTCGGCAGCTGCACGTGCCTCTTCGGTTTCCTCGAATAACCTCGTATTCTCGATGGCGATTACCGCCTGATCAGCAAACATCGTGACGAGTTCGATCTCTTTGTCCGAAAAAGGTCGGGCATCCTTGCGTAGGAGCACCAAGACTCCAAACGGTTTTTCGTCGTGTAATAATGGAACAGCCAAAAGTGCTCTAAACGCACCGACGTCATGGCCTTGGTCTATATGCCAATCGTACTCGTTATCTTCTAGAACATCCGGGATGTGAATTGTTCGTTTTTCCAACATCGCGCGACCGGCTCCTGTATTGCGAGCCAGAGCCGGTGGATTCTCGCTGGCGAAACTGGCGAGTTTCGGATCAATGTTAGTCATTGCAGACAGTTGAAATGTCTTGCCTTTTAGGCTCCAGACAAAAGTACTTTCTGCCTGACACAGTCGTGCCGCGATCTTGACAATAATGTCAAGAACGGGCTGCAGTGTCGATTGAGAGCGGCTGATAACCTTGAGAACCTCGGCTGTTGCCGTCTGCTGCTCCAACGACTTCTGCGTCTCGTTGAACAACTGCGCATTCTGGATTGCGATCACCGCTTGGTCGGAGAATGTCTCAACCAGTGAAATCTGTTTGTCGGTGAACGGTTTAGACTCTAGTTTGTAGATCGTAATGGTGCCAACCAGCTCGTCTCCTCGGAGCATCGGAACTGCGAGTACCGTCCGGATGGGATGCGCATCTCGCACGGCATAGTTATATTCGGAATCCGCTTGAACATCAGGAATATGTATAGTTCGCCGTTCCAGAATAGAACGCGCTGAGATACTACTTCGCCCGGGAGCGATAGGGTTTTGATCTAAAAACTCCCGAAGATCAGGGCCGACGTTGTGGGTCGCCGCAACTTGGAGGAACTCGCCATTGAATCGAAAAATCACCGATCTCTCGGCCTCGCACAGCCTAACAGCGTTTTCAGCTAATGTGTCGAACACAGGCTGCAGATCGAAGGCAGAACGGCTGATGACCTTAAGAACCTCTGCCGTCGCTGTCTGCTGCTCTAACGCCTCGGTCACCTCGGCAGTGCGTTGTTGTACTTCAGTAAACAGCCGCTCATTTCCTATTGCGATTACTGCTTGTGCGGCGAAAGTTTCGACCAGTTTTATCTGCTTTGGCGAAAGTGCTGATCGCTGGTTGTGTGTCAAAGAAATAACTCCGACTGTCACTCCATCTTTAATCAACGGTACACCAAGTGTAGAGGAAAATTTTCCTCGTATTACGCTCTCTTTCCATTTGTAGCTGTCATCATTTTCGACATCCTCAATATAAACAGTCTGCCCAAGCAACGCGGTGCGGCCAGTGCACGTTCCATAGCTAACCTCAATGGGAGTTGTTCTGAGATAGTCAAAAGATATAGCGTCTTCACTTTGCGCCGCCTGTATGTGATAACACTTATCCGACGGATTCAGAAGTGCGATGTAGGTACCTTGGGGCTGGCACAGGCGTGACACCACATCGACGATCGTTTCTAATACAGGCTGAATCTGATTTGGCGATCGGGAAATAACATCAAGAACTTCAGATGTCGCGGTCTGATACTCCAGCGCTTCTGTCACCTCGGCGGTGCGGGCTTGTACCTCGCTGAATAGTGTCGCATTGTTTATTGCAATCACGGCTTGGGCCGCAAAAGTTTCCACGAGTGCGATTTGGCGTGGAGAGAAAGGCCCTGGTGTTGGGCGGGCCAGATCCAAAACTGCAATAACTTGTCCATTTCGAATAAGAGGAACTGCAATGATCGAGCGCCATCCCCCCAATTCTACTGATTTTGGCGTGTCAAACTCAGAGTCTTGTTGAATGTCATAAATATGATGAGTTTGCTGGTCTAGAACGACCCGCCCGGCAATATTGGTTCTGTCTATTTTGTGGGGATTCTGAGTATGGAACTCGACCATTTCTGGCGTACAGCCGATATTTGCGCCCAGTTGTAGTTCGTCATCTACCCTGTTGAACAGAATACATATTGATGCATCGCACAACCGCGCTGCCGTATTTATGAGGGCCTGGAGAACGGTTGGCAAATCAAAGGCTGACTGATGACTTTAAGAACTTCAACTGTTGCGGTTTGTTGTTCCAACTGGGTTTGCAGTTCACGAAACTGGCGCACATTTTCGATGGCAATCACCGCTTGTTTGGCAAATGTCTGAACTAGCGCGATCTCGTCGGGTGTGAATGGCTGCTGTTCTCTGCGAAACAAATTAATCGAGCCGATTCCCATTCCGCCACTGACAAGTGGCGCCGTAAGAACCGTGCGGATACCGGCCTCGACCACAGTCACCCGGTCCTCATCTCCTTGAGCGTACAGCGAATCTTGAGTCGTATCCTCTATTTGCAGAACAGTCTTTTCCCTGACCGATCTTGCTACCAGAAGAGCGCTGCTGATGGGCCATTGCCAGCCCGGCCGAAACGGTTCGAAAGGCTCAGCTCCCTCTGCCATAATAGCGATATTCTCACCGTCGTCAGTTACCATCGCCAGAAAGCCAAATGGTGCTCTGCAAAGTTGCGCGGCCCTGTTGAGAATAGCGTCGAAAACTGGTCTCTCATCACCCCTTGATCGGCTGATTACTTCAAGTATTTCTCGCGTCGCGGCTTCTCGTTCCAAACGCGTTTCTAGTTCCTGATTGAAACGGTCCAGCTCCTGCTTACGTGCAGTAAGTGCTTTGAACTGACGAACTTTCTCTATAGCGATCACAGCTTGAGTCGCAAATGTTTCTGCCACTCCTATTTCATCTTCCGTGAAGAGCAAAACTTCTCGTCGGTAAAGCAATATGACACCTACCGCCTTTTTATCAATCAACAGAGGAACCGCGAGCATGGTTCGTATCCCTTCAATTTGGACCGTATGCAATCGGTGTCGTTGACCCGCGAGGGTTATCGGATCCTTATTAACGTCTTCAATTTGTATTGTGCTTTTCATTGCAATGGCCTGTGCCGTTGCTGATTGCTCAGGGTCCATTGACAACGGATCTGCGTTCATTTGTTCAACAAACCGCGATTTAGTGCCATTGTGCGCTGCCACAGTAAGATGCGTACGCTCTTTATTGCATAAAAAGAGGCACGAAAATGGTGCCGAGCACAATCGTGCAGCGGTTTCCACTATCTCTTGCAGAACCGGGCCTTCATCGTGGCTACTACTGCTGATAACGTTCAGGATCGCGCGGGTAGCAGCTTCCCTCTCCCGCGCATTATTTAGTTCGCTACGCAGGCTCTCTGCATTGTCACTATTTGATTTATGTTGCACCATATCAGCGTACATTACAGTACAGAAATTATAAAGCCAATGTTTACGAGAAACGGCTTACCCGATCGTAGAACGGTACTACGATTTAGTGTTTTGGATCGGCCCTGAATCTGAATATACATTTTACACGTATTACCAAGTTAACAGCTGTATTTGGGTGTTGTCAGATTAACTTTGAAGCCAAATTGTAAAACCCTATAATTTTTTATGCCCAAGAAAAATCTGTTCAAATACTTCAGGACATCCCAAGAGATTATCAGGTTGGCCGTAATGTATTACGTTCGTTGTCCCCTTAGTTTTCGTCAGGTCGAGGACATTTTACATGAACGCGGAATTGATAGATGAAGAAGCATGGCGCACCTAACAAAATTATTACTGATAAGTTACGTTCATAGGATGCGGCACTAAAAGAAATTTGGTGTTTGAACGTACACGGTACGGAGTGTGTTTTGAACAACAGGTGTGAAAATTAACATCTTCCATTCAGCCGAAAGGAAAGGTCGATGCAAAAAATTAAGAGTAGGGTGACGCTCTTTGACACTGCAAATATTCACTCGTATCCATTCGCAAATTTACAACCACTTTAACCATCAACGACACTTACAAAAGCGAGAGATTTTCAAACAACAGAGAAGTCATTTACTGTGCAAATAGACAGTGATTTTGATGCCTAAGAGCCGGTATTATTTTGGTTCGTTTGTTAACTGATTCAACTAATGTATTCGCCATCTCGCGTGTGTGTTCTAGGCTTGGCCAAGTGAAACCGTAAATCCAACGGTGGGCTGGGTAGTTACCAAATCTGTCGGTGATTTCTTGTACTAAACTTGCCGGTTTTGATAAGCGTGCGACACCCGGATCATGGGAGCCCCAATTAGTCATTCCTGATACCTGTGTGGACCCCAGAATGTCGAAGTAAGGGACGTCAAAGATTACGGTATGTCCTGACAGGCCTTGAACAAACGTGTTGTCTTGAGTGCCGTATTGGGTCGCTTGGTAAGTGTTTACATTTAAATACACTGCAGAGTGGCGATTATAGGCGTCTGGTGTGCGGCCCACGCTAAAGTGTTCCCATGCAAGACCACTATACATTGCGTTACCATGGTCCAGTTCGAATCTGGCGCTTTCGTTTCGTAATCTTTGCATGTTGGGTAATTCGCCTTCGGACATCATTGTCTCAGCGATATGTGGTACAAATCCATCGAGCCCTATAGCTAGTACACGTTTATCGGGCTTTTCCGGGGTGAAACGAAAACCGGTTGGCGCTAGGTGCTTAGCAATTTTACGGGCGTCGATTTTTGCCCGTCTTAATAGGCTCCTAATTTCGGTTTCGTTTTGCTTATCGCTAGTCTCGTTGTCGATTTTGGGCGGTTGGTAATATTTATCAACATCATCACTCGTCACTGAACTCAGTAAAGCGTCAATATCGCCTTGGTGATCCATGAGTTCATCAAGTAACCTATTGCCTAGTGCGTGATCGTAAATATATCGAAGAGTCTGGCGTGATCTTGTTATTACATGTTCAACACGAGCAGGTGGCAGCCATAGCCCAGTATGACCTGCTGCGATTAGATCCCGAAATAAGTATATTTCTTCACCACCGCGTAAAATTGAACCGGGTTGTCTTCCCAGTAATGGATTAAATCGATGGGATTTGAGTATTCCCGCACGAAACGCCATATTGGCGCCGAAAGGGCAAAAGCTTGCGTTTTCTCCTAGTTCCACAAACTCTGGGGTTGGATTGATAGCGGCATAAACTTCTGGGCAAACCTTGTGTGAAATATCTAGCCAATTAGGCGAGGTGCTTAGAAATTTGGGCTCAATTGGACCGCCGAAAAAATCAAACTCGGGCCAGTACCGGAAGGCTTTTTCGTAAACCTGCAGCCATTTTGAATCGATTGCAATATGGTGGTGATCTGTTCAAATGTTACAAATACTAGTACTGTTGGTGTTGCTGCAACCACAATTTCACGTGCTGTTAAGGAAGGAGGCATTGTGCGCATTGGTCGGGGTCTCTACCAATTGTTTGACAGATCGGTCGGTTGCGATTGAGTGTCTCAAGGCGGCATTGACAAATAGAAAATCGACGCCCGCAAAAATTGCCAGCGCAGCCACGAAATACGGTGCTTGGAATCAGACTAAATCTTACCTTGAAGAAGTAACGGCGAATGGCTAGGTCAACGCAAGATATTGCTGCTTAAAATAGTCTACACTCAAACAGCATAATATAAATCGGCGTGGATATGACTACTCTATACAAAACGAAAGCAACAGCACTAGCGGGTAGAAACGGAAATGTAGCCACCGATGATGGCTTATTGAATGTAGATTTAAGTTATTCAAAAGAAATGGGCGGTTCTGGCCTAGCGACAAATCCTGAGCAGTTGTGTGCAGCCGGTCACGCCACTTGTTTTTCAAGTTCCATCTTGCATGTAGCTTGAGAAGCAAAAATTAAAATTGAACGAGCACCAGTAGTGGCGGAAGTAGGCTTTGGACCGAATACTGAAGGCGGTTTTGCTCTAACGGTAGAATTGGCCGCGAAACTGGATTTACCTCACAAAGAGTCTCTAGAGCTTGTTCGGACGGCGCATAAAGCGTGCTTATACTCTGCGACACGTGGCAAAATCGGCATCTTCGTTAGCGTTAACGACGAAACGATTTAACTCTTTTTACTACCGATGCCTTAATGCCAAGTTTTAGATGCGAAATAACCAGCAGCCCAATGATAGCACCTCTTTATCAAACCACAATTCTGCGATGCCTCCTGCAATATGGGCCTTGTTATTCGGTAATCTGATCATAGGCTCTGGCGTGCTCGCCGTATTCGGCGCGCTGAACGATCTAGCCGCATCACTGCAGGTCTCCACGGCAACTGCCGGACAGCTTATTTCCGCCGCGGCTATCAGTATGTGTGTTAGTGCGCCGTTTCTGGCGACATTTATTGGCTCCATAGACCGCCGTAATTTACTGACATTCTGCTTGCTCTGGTATGCGGTTTTTATGGCGGTGAGTGCAACCATGCCCAACTTTACCAACCTGCTTCTCATCAGAATGATAACAGTTCTTGCACCAGCAATTTTTACTGCACAATCCGCCGTGTGTGCCGGTATGCTGGTTCCAGTTGAGCAACGTGGCAAAGCGATTTCGCTGGTAATGTTGGGCTGGGGCGGCGCCATGGTTGTCGGCGTGCCCATGTCGGCCTGGATTAGTGGCCACTACGGTTGGCAGCAGGTTTTTCTGGTCATCGCTGTCCTGTCACTGCTAAGTGCCTTGTGGTTATGGTTGAAAATGCCTGCCAATATTAAACCGACGGCGTTGAAGTCTTCAGACTGGATTGCCCTGTGGCGACACCCTTTACTGGTACGCGGCGCACTGATTACGGTATTGTATTCTGCTGGCCAGTTTGTTCTTTACGCATATCTGGCACCGGTAATGCGGGATCAGGTTGGGCTGAGTATTGATCAATTCAGCATGGTACTGCTATGGCTCGGTGTTCTGGCGGTGGTTGGGAATCTGCTGAGTAGTCAGTTCATCGACCGGCTTGGTGCTGAGCGTGTAGTGAATTTATCCATGTTGATGATTGCGTTGCCACTCGCCTGCTTTTGGCTGATCGACGATATCTGGCAGAGTCTTTTGTTGCTGGTGCCATGGGGTTTTGTGGTTATCACGGTTCATGCCGCGCAACAGGCGCGCCAGATCAGTATGGCACCGGCATTGGCATCTGCCACCATGGCGCTTAGCACGTCCGGCATGTATATCGGTCAGGGAATTGGGGCGATGATTGGCGGCGTTATTCTGGCAGCCGGTTATATGCCTTGGCTGGGTCCAGCAGGAATGATGATTATTTTACTGGGACTCGGCTTGAGTATATCACTCAAGTGGAAACCCGGATATTCAGATTCAGATCGGAACCGAAGCTCTGGATCATCGTGACCTGATATCCAGCAATACTTGTTTGTGTCCACTGGACGATTGCCGTGGCACCAACCCCAACCCCAACCCCAACCAGGCTGCCATATGACGACCATTATTGAATTCATTGGCGTTGGGAACCACTGCGACGGTTAGCCCACTGACCCCCGGTATGGTTAACAGGCGGCAGCACGCATCATTTTTTTGCACAGTTGCCGAATCTTCTTATCCAAACGTTCAGACTGAGCTTCAATTTCAACAATACCGTCTTGAAGATCCTTATCTTGTTGTTTGTTGAGTGCACTGTTTAGTGCCTCATTTAGCTATACTAGCAGTCGTTGAGTTCTATTATCGCTTGAGCTAGTTTCGAAAACTTAGAAGAAGCAGAAGATTGAGACTTCTTGAGAGTAACTTGGGCGCCGGCAATTTCGGATCCTGTTACAGTAATTCCACGTTTACTGGTCGTATCATCTACATCAATGGTAAAGGCGATAGTTTTTCCGGGTTCAAGCATCACAACATCTAAACGAATTGCTGTTTCCCCATCTTTGACTGTAGGTGTGCTATTGAGTGTATCAGCACCTTTAATCATTTCCAGAGGTTGAAATACCTCGATGCCTGGGCCTTTATCTTCAGTATCGAAGATCAAACCGGATGGCGCAGGAGATAGATCGAGTAATATCGAAGCATCAATAATTGGACATGCTCCAGCGTTTATAAAAACGAATCGGTCTTTAGGGGCACCTTCAATAAATTTTACGACTAAATCTGCTTTTGCTAGGGCTGCCGCAGCAACCATTATTATGGCCCCGATAACAAGTGATATTTTCAAGATTTTCCTCCAATCTATTATTAATTGAGATGACAGTTCAGCGGTAAGGGAGTTCAATTACAACCATTGTTTCGCGAGTCCTTTTACTGTCTTAAGGCTAACACTAACTGTGGTATTCTGGGGACACAATAGAATGGCACTAAGTTAAGAGAAATTAGTATAAACGAATACCAACAAACTTGAGCGAAAGTCGGCGAAAACGCTATGCTGAAGATG
>Ga0213861_10001769_pt1 | contig 18999 bp, 24 predicted proteins | sample PICome_4_FD_160110 | JGI IMG/M metagenome (GOLD analysis project Ga0213861, IMG submission 160110) | Coastal seawater microbial communities near Pivers Island, North Carolina, United States - PICO131 | ecosystem: Environmental > Aquatic > Marine > Coastal | place: USA: North Carolina... | reverse complement strand
CTATATCAATATTTTTTAATTTAAAAACTTTATTTTGGCTTACCCAGCCAAGCCAATCTGGATGATGCCTTTCTTTCATATCTTTTTGTAACTTTGATAACATCTGATCTAATGTCATAGTATCCATTATGCTCCAGGCCTCCCTGTGCCAAAGTTCAGTCTGCTAAACTCCAATCTATCTACTAGTTTTAATGCATTACCCATTCTGTCTACTGCAACAAATCCTTCTTCGCCTGTTACTTCATATCCGTTTTCAGTTTCCTTAAATGTAGGTAACTGTCTAATGGTTTCTAACTTTTTAATAATGTTCACTTTGGAAGTAATAAGTTTTAAATAAAGATCATAAACACTAACAATACTTTTTAAATTTTGTCTTATAAATTTAACACCTTCTACTTTTTTTGCATCTGTTTCTTCTTTTTTAGCATCTGTTTTATACTTCTCAATTTTCTTATCCATAAATCCAATATACTTTTGTATAAACCCTTGTGCAAATTTAGTGGGCTCGTCAAATGCACCTGCTCTAATATTATTATTTACATGGGCCTTTAATTGTTGTAAGAAATCTTTACCTATTATGTCGTTACCACTTTCTAACCATTTGAACGTTTCAGGTTTAATAGTTTTTAAATATGTATCGGCTTCTCTAATTGATTTTATTATTAAAGTGCCTTCCTGTTTTGTTAATGTAACTGTGCCACTAAAATCTTTTATTAAAGCATCTCTATGCCAAACATTATTACTGTTACCTAGTACACTACTATCAAAACCAAATTTAGCAGTGGTATCGGCTAATGTAGGCCCTCCTACATACTCTGTATGCCATACTATACCAATTTCTGCACTAGATATTTCTTTTGCTAAATCGTTATCTGTAGGGATAGCATACACGATTGTATTAGGTTTAAATGCTATACAAACATCATCATCAATTGTTACTGTTTCTAAATCGCTCTTGGAAAACAACATATCGCCTTGTGCTACAGTATTCCAATTTAATCCTTTTAGATATTTTAATGCAAGTTTAAGTTTGTCTTGTAATCCTTCTGCTGGATGATTTTCTTCTATGTCTTTATCTGTAAAATTAATTTTAGGTTTTTGTGCAAATACACCTTTAGTACCTACAAAAAATTTACCTGTTTCAGGATCTTTACCACATATGATTGCTGGTGCTCCGTCCCATTTTGTAGTCATACTGACCGGACTATTAGAATTCCCCTCAAGCATTTCATGTAAACTATAAAGATAAGCAACTGCCTCTTTGGCACCTTCGAATCCTTTATTAAATATATGATCTTCCAAATGCTCTAAGTGAGTATTTTTATTTTCTGCTTCTAATAAGATACCTGTAATTAAAGGTTTAGAAATATCTAGGAACTTCATGACAATTTATTTTTTTGATGGTAAACAGCATAAAGTCTAGCATGAAGTAATTGTCCTGATGTTAAAGGTTTATTATTAATACTAATATTTTCTCCTTTATTTAATTGCTCTAGGTCTTTTGCTGTTAAACTATCTATTATAGATTTATATACATTTGGTAATACTGTATGTATTTTTCCTGCTTCGTCTCTCCAATTTAATTGGCCGTTTGCTCTTTTTTCCCATTTAAATTTTTTATTTGGATATGAGTCGTGTACAACTATTGTACCTGGTTTAATATCAGGATTTTTATTCTTAGAATTATTAAAATTGTTATCAAGTTCTGTTTGATTATCAGTATCATCAACATTCATAACATCATCTAACTCATCATCACTTGCTGTGCTACTATCAATATTATCACCTTTAATCTGCTTAATTAACTCGTCTTCATTTCCAGGAGAGCCACTAAAAGGAAACATTTTGCTTATTAATTTTGTAGCAGGACCTGATAGAGAAAGTCCTATTAATTCTCCTACTGTACCACCTGCTACACCTCCTATATTTCTTGCTTTTTCTTTACTTGAAACACCTAAGTTAGCAGGAAGGATGTCATCCGGAAGATTAAACTTTTTCTTTATATAGTTGAAAATACGTGTGGTTGCAGGAGGGTCTAATTTAGTTATTCCGTCACTTTTAAATCCTTGAGTGCCCATTAAAATATCATGAGCTTCAGACTTTCTATCTACAGGCTTACCAGTTTTTTTATTAAACCATGTTTTTGTAGAATCCTGGAATATAAATTTTGTATTACCTAATTCTACTTCTTTTTTATCACTAATAGGTTTAGGGTCTGTAGCATCTCCTGTATCGGGTCCAGCATCGCCTTTGGAATCTATGGCACCGATAGCAGTCTGTGTGATTCTTCTCCAACTTTTACCATATATTGTTTTTATAGGCTTGCCATTTTTTCCATTAAGAATATTACCTTTTAAGTCTACAGCCGTTTCAGGTTTCAAATATGTTTTAATATTATTTTTACCAACTGTGAACCAGTTTCTCTGAGTTCTATCCCATGTATAATCGGCTTGACCTACATTAGCCACAAACCCATTAGGAATTTTACTCATTTCAAGTTCCCAATCTAGTCCGCTTATGTCTTCTGAAAGTACTTGTTTAATTAGCATCTTTTTCTCTTTGGGATTCCTTAATTACCTTTGTAATACCCCTGGAGAATTTTTTGCCATCTCGACCTTTAATGCTGTTTACTAGTCTATTTGTTAAATCTTTTGCTGTTGCGGAATCATAATAGCGATCTATTTGCTCTAATAAACTTATAGCACTGGCAATAACATGTTCGCCTCTATTAGAAACGACATGATTTCTATCACGATCAACTGAAATTTGATTTAGTTCTTCTAATATACTGCGAGTTTTCTTCACGTCATCTCCAAAAAATATGTATAATGCTATTTATCATTTATATGTCGTTCTTCTTTAGGAACTCTCGCATGTTCATCGCCTGTGATACAGTATCCTGTGCTGAAGGCTCGTCTGCTTTAATATTGTTGCCCCTTTTAAGTTGCTCAACTAAATTTCCAGTTGTTACAGTCATTGCATCTTCATCGCCTTCTTCTAAATCTACAATTCTTAGTGTATCTGGATCAAACTTTAAGTCTACTTTGGTACCCACACCACTACTAGATCTTGTTTTCATAAACTGTATTTGATATCTACCTTTTTCTCGCATGGCATTACTTGTAAAAATACCCACAACATTATCTGCTGTTTGTATTTTACTAATACCACCTGCTATATGATGATGATCAAATTCTATTTCTTCCACCGCACCTCTATTCAACTGTGAAGCAGTTACAAATAATAAGTCTCTTTCAACTGCTAAGTTACGCAACTCTTCAGATACATATTTGTCTTTAATAAACAAATCACTGCCACTAACTTTTGCACTAATAGGCATCATAAGATCCAAGTAATCCACAAGTAAACAGTCTACTTTTTCACCACAAGATATTTCATATTCACGTAAAAATACCCTGATATCATTTACATTTACACCATTAGGCATTTGTTTTACTCTTAGTCTACCAGCACCTTTGGCTTTCATTCGCACTTTTAAGTCTACATCATCCATGTTTTTCATAACTTCTTTTGTGCCATAACCACTTACCATACTATCTAATCGCATACTTATAAGTTGCTCACTGAGCTCCAAACTAATATAAACAGTATTCATTCCTGCTAATGCCCAATTTACTGCAAAGTTTTGTAAAAATAAACTTTTACCTGCACCTGAACCACCAGCAAAGATTGTCATCTCTCCTCTGTTCATACCACCATATAGTTTATGATCTATACCCTTCCAGCCTGTGCTAATTGCACCAGATTGATCTTTTATCCATTGCAGTCTTTCTTTAGGATTTTCAAAGTAGTCTAAACCTAAATCTTTTACTAGTCCCACTTGACTTGCATCTTTAATTTTATTTTCCACCGTACCATAGTCTTGATTTTCTAACAAGTCAGTACTTTCTATAATTGCTTTTTCTAATGCTTTGTGTCTGCAAAATGTTTCGAACTCTTTTAGGAACCAGTCATGATGATCAGGTGTAACATTTGGAATAATATCTAGTTGTACTCCGGATGCCGCACTTACCTGTTCTGGTGTTGGAATACTATTAAAATCTGTTGAATGACTTATAAACAAGTTTACTGCCTTTCTATATTTTAAATTAAAATACTCTGGCTTAACTATGTTTTGGCATCTTGCAAATAAATCAGGATCACTTATTAAAAACTTCAAAAACAGTTCTTGTGTCTCTTCATTATAGTTTGTTAAATCACTCATATCTTTTCTCTATCTCACTTATTATATATCTAGAAAATTGCTCATGTCCTTGTTTATTTGGATGGCCATCGTCATATGTATTTTCTATATCTACAACATGACTCATAGGTTTTACTATGTTAAAGGAATGCTCTATTACTTCTGTTGGTAAACATCTATTGCTCATTGCTGTTATAATATATTTAACATTTTTAGCATGTAAATATTGCATCATACTATTAACCATATAAAATGTTTCTGCCTTTACTTGCTCTTCTGTTCTTGTTAATAAATTAAATTTTCTAAATTTTTCCCATTGAGCCCTTATAAGTTTTTGATCTATGTCTTTTCTTTTATAACTTTCATCATCAAAATGTAAATAGTCTCCCTGTTGTCCTAACCACAAATCATTTATGCTATCGTAAAACTCATCTCTATAAGGATCTGTTAGTTGTAAAATTACTAGGTCAACATTATTATTTTCTAAATATTGTTTTGTTCTTCTAAATATTCTTTTATTACTTCCTGCTATCCAACTTTCATTTACAACATCGTAAGGTAAAGCATCTGGCCATGCGTACTTATTGTCAGCAGTATTACCATAACTAAAACTGCAACCGTTTACATATAATTTCATCAACCAAAAAATCCTCTTGCAAACCATCCTATAGCAACCATAACAGGTGCTATTATTAATATATCAACTATCCAATGTAATGCAATAGATAGTGTAACTATTTCTTTCCAATGCACTTTACATACATCTGCCCAATGTTTTATTTTTTCTCTCATAACATTTTTGCCTTAACTTCAATTTTAAGTTTATTGTCTGTTGCATGTTTTATAATACTGCTTACAGTTGCTAGTCTACCATATCGTTGTACAGCATCTGCGGCATCTTTACAATCCACATGCCAAGGCGGGAAACTTACTTCCCACCCTAGTTCAGCGGCCTGCATAATTAAGTCCACTCCTGCTTCATCTCTATCAGGACATACTATTATTCTTTTACCTAACTTCTCAATTAAATGTGCTTGTTCAGGACTAACACTATTACCTTGTATTGCTATTCCATCTACCATTATAGCATCAAAGACGCCCTCTGTCACTATAACAATTTCTCTTTTGCTATCTGCAAATCTATCTATATTAAAAACATATCCAGGTTGCATTTTATGTAAGTACTTAGGTGTTGTTTTATTGGGAGGATTTATATGTCTTGCAGTCCAGCCCACTAAATCACCGTTATAAGAAAAAGGGACCACCAATCTTTGCTTATACAATGACTCATCAAAGTATAGCAATGGATATAGACCAATTAGTCCCCTCTCTTTTGCGTATTGCCTAATAGGATGTTCTTCAGGCAAATCATCTACTGCTGTTGCAGTTTCAGGTAAATCTTCTTGTTTAAATTTTGCTAAATTATAAACATAATCTGTTGCGTCTTCTGTTTCTAAATCTTCTGCATATTTTAATAAGTCAACAGTAATAGCATGTATATCTGTTTGATCAGCACCTAATTTTGTTGCTAAGTCTTTATATTTTTTACCTAATGTAGGATTGGGCTCCCAACCTGTAGTAAACCCACAGTTAAAACAATTATAGGATATTTTTGCACCAGTTGTTATAAGACCACCACGTTTCCTTTTATCAGTACACATTGGACAATCCATTGTATTCCAACCACTAGGAGTTTTACTTGTCCTTATAGGCAAGTTATCCAAAAGGAGGCGGTGCACCTTTTCAACTAAGAAGTCTATATCCATGCATTAATTATACATGATATATGCTGAAAAGTCAACTAGTTTCTAATTAGTACTTTACTTATAGAACCTGCTGTAGGGACATGTTTTATTCTAATCCAATTAGCATTAACTTTAAAAGTTTTATGTGTTAATACTGAAGAAGATGTTAAAGAAATATCTGAGATGTCAAACCAGTCTAAACTTGCTTCGTCACTGTTCGGAGCATTTTCTAAACAACTGCCTTGAATTGTAATAGTGCCTGTATAACCACTTGGATAGATTGCTAGACTGTGTAAAGAGTGATTAAAGTTTCTATCAACATTTCCCTTTACTGCACTTGAAGTATAAATATCCTCACCAGATTGTAAGAAGGTTTCTATTGTTTGTGTTTTTACAGGTTCTCTACCTATCTGATCTGATATCTCGATTTGGAATTTAAGTCCATTGTTTTGATCTGTAAATACCGGGGCATCAGAGCCGTCTTCTTTCTGCATTACAATATAAATTGTATATAATCCTGCGTCTATATTTACAAGATCACCATCATTTAAACTAAGTTTTATTTGCCCTACTTTAGTAGTTTCTTCTAATAACTTAGATAAAACTCTTCTTTTAGAAGTAGGATTTACAAGGTTTGCACTAAAAGACTTACCAAATACATTTTGTTTCTTTCTATCTCTATCAGTAATATTAAATACTAATTCGTTAGTCATTCCTTTATGTGCTATTAATTTTCTGTTATTCATAGGCCTATTATCCACATATACGCCATAGGAATCTAATACTATATCAATAATATTATCATATAAATATAATTTTTGATTTCCTTGGCTCATAAATTTACTCTTTCTATTGTACTATTTATCAATACCTTACATAAATAACATTGTGGAGAAAAAAGATCTAATAGATTCAACAAAAGAAAAATATCCCTTTCTTACTGGCATACTGTATGGAGGTAAAGAATACGTTGGTATAGTAGTCAATCATGATAATAGTATCTTAACATTTTACGATATTGAGAAGATGCCTACAATAGAAGATAAAAAATTATTCTTACAAATGGGAGAGACATGGTGGTGGGAATCTAACCGTATGCTACCTATAGATGTATTTTTAAATATAGAAATGAGAATGTTCCAACCTTGTTTAAAAACTTTTATTATGAAAGATGTTGAAATATTATTTGGTCCTGTAACCACATTGCAAAATTTATTAAAGAAACGTATTAAAAGACGTGGAATTCAATTAGTTAAAAAGACAGATTAACTACTCACAAATACTATTAAGTTGTACCATTATTGCTAGAGCATAACCATAACTATGACTCTTCTTAAAGAAGTAAGTTCCATCATTTGGTTTTACCCAAACATTATCCTCTATCTCCTTCCAACTCTTTCCCACCAAGTGACGTTTACCAGGCCTTATAATTGCCAATATCATTGCTAATTGTTCTATATTAGTAGGAGGATGTTGCTTAACAATATCCCAATGGTTACTTATGTGGAACAACTGTTCAACAACTTCTTTATGTTGTAGAAGTTCCCACATGGGTTCTGTATTTACTAACTTGTTTAAATGTGTTTCATCTTTAATATCATTGTATACACTTGCATTTAAAAAATCAACTTTAAACCAACCTTCATCTTCTGCTTGTTTGTGATCTATTGTACTGTATCCTTGTAAAGGAAACTTAGGAATATTTTGAAAGTAGACTCCAGTATTGTGTTTGGTAAACTTACCATCCTTTTCAATACTTGCAGGAGTATGGTTAATTAACTTTAAAAAGTCATCTCTGTTAGCCATATCTATATCTACATCAAAATCAATCTTCATTAAATAACGAGCTCCACTTCATTAATTTTTGTTCTTTTAAAAACATTCTGTCTTTTATTTGTTCCTCTGTAACAAAACCATCTCTTGTTAATAATTCAATCATACACATTAAATCACCAACTTCATCTTGTAAATTTTTTAAATCATCAGGACATTTATCATCTTCAAAACGTATTAGTTTGCTACATGCCTGTATTAATTCACCGCACTCTTCCATTGTTATTGTAAGTAGTTCTTGTTTCTTATTCATTTTTTTGATGATGCCATTCTTTTAATATGATTATGTATAATCCAATTACAACTTATGCTATACCTAATACTATTACCTAGTACCGGTGCAGTATAATGTAAAGTAGAACCAGGAAATATTAATAAGTCACCTTCTTCAGGCTCTAAATCAACAGAGTATGATCCAAATCCATTAGTATTCATATCTTGCCCATAAAGGAAATTTATTTGTCCTTTTTGTTTAATATTTGTTGTATCATTAACTTTATAATGTTCTACATCAGTGTCTAATTTAATCTTAGGATATAAAACTGTAACAATGTCTGCACTAGTGGCGTGACTATGTATTGGATTATATTCCATCGCTATTTGTTTATTGTACCATGCAGAAGCCAAATTACATATAGAATCAAAATTATTTTCTTTTAATACTTTTTCATATCTTCCTGAGTCAATAGTTTTTATATATTCATCTACATAATGAGAAATCGTATTAGAAACTTTTGAACCTTTTAATTGATCATAAATATGTACTTCTTCTTTTATATATCCAACTAAAGTACCTCTTGCATCTTTATGGGAGTTAATACAAATTTGATATAGTTCTTTTGTTTCTTCTTTTGATAATTTTACCCTTGCTATCCTAGGTCCAAACTGTTCCAATAATTCAAATTTATTCATATTCCTGCTACCTCACATGATTGTTTTACTTCTGCAACTTCTTCCTTATTACCAGCAAACTGTTTCATCCAAAATGTTGCATCTATTATATCTGCAATCATCTTGACCTGTTCATCATTAAATCTTACAAGTAATTCGTCTCCTGTTTGACACAAATATAATACCCAAGGACTTATTTTTGCACTTCTAATATCATGTACTGCTCTTGCAGGGGAGACTAATTTAAAATAATCCTGCCAAATATTTTTACTCTCATCACTCCATTTGGACAAATACATAATTGTACGTTCTAAGGCCTTCATACCAGGTTCCTTTTTTACATAATGTAACATATACTCATCATATAAACTATCTTTGCACCAGTCGGCAAGTTTCTTACCATTTTTAATAAGCCATTCTGCAAACTGTTCTGGATTTAAATATTCATTTGTAACACAACTTCTACCAAATTTTACAAAACCCTCATAGTACTGACTTTTAACAAAATCTTCATATGACTTTGGTTTAGTTGCTGTAGTATTAATCTCATAAAACATTTGAAATACTCTATAACCTAATCTAGTATGTGTTAGGTCTTTGTCTGCCATACGTCTTTTCTTGACGCACATGTGAACACTAAGAGTACGTTCGCCTTTAAATGATTTGCTACACCATTTACATGTAAAATTATTTTCCAAAGATCTCCTTAATTGTTTTGTCATCGTAACCATGCTGTTTTGCTAAAGTTTTTAAATCTTCTTTTGTATTAAGATCAATAAAATTATTAATATCCTCACTTTTCATATGAGGGAAAACAGAATATACAAATTCAAATACCTTATTCTTTTTCTTTCTCGCATTAGGCGGTTTCAAATAAGGATGAAATTGTATTTTTCCAGTACCACAGGCACTCAATAGTAACCATTGTAGTTCAGGATGTTTGCTAACTTCACTAAATTGGTAGTTTACCAGTTCGTTTGTCATGAATATGTAGTTTGCGGCATCTCTTCCTTGCACACTACTACAATACCTCATCATCATCCAGGCACTAAAGGCTTTTTTACCTTCATCAGTTAGGTTATTATAAAAGTTTCTATCCTTTTTGTCAATCGCCGCCATTATATCTTTTAATGGAATCTGAGGTTTCTTAGGCATTATTCTCCTTCGAACTCAACAAGAGTTTCTACATTAAATCCTTCTTTCTTTATTATAGCACTTCCTCCTAAATCGGGCAAGTCCACAACTGCTAAAACTAAAATATTTTCTCTAGGAATATTCCAGAATTGGCAAATTAAACTTGCTATTGCTAAGGCAGTTCCTCCTGTTGCAATTAAATCATCTACAATGACAATTTTATCTGTTGGTTTCAAATTACTGTTTTGTTGTATATGTAATGTTGCTTCTCCATATTCTAACTTGTAATTTCTTTGATATGTAGGATTAGGCAACTTACCAGGTTTTCTTGCAAGTATTAAAGGTAATTCCATATCTCTTGCTACTGGAGAAGCAAACACAAACCCTCTGCTTTCTATTGCAACTAACTTTGTTGCATTGAATTGCATACATGCATTAGTAAAGTCAATACATGCTTTATTGAACGCCTGTGGAGTTTCTAACATGCTTGTAATGTCTCTAAATTGTATTCCTTCTTTTGGAAAATTAGGTACTGTTCTAATTGCTTCTTTTATATCCATTTTGTTTCTTGACTCTTCAAGTTCCTTTAACTGCGGATATCTGGAATAGGCAGGATGGTTATACTTAGTATCCATTAGAATATATTAACTTGTTCCCATGGCATGTCTTCTTTACCAAAGTGACCATAGTTGGTCGTAGTAGTTAAGTCTAAATCAAATAAATTAAATCTTTCAATTATACCTTTTGGTGTTAAATCAATGTTATTCATAAAATAATCTGCAAACTCTTTCCTTACTTCACCATCTGCATATACATATATACTAGTTGGTTCTTTCACACCAATAGCATAACTTAATTGTACTGTGGCATTTTTTGCCTTGCCGCCTGCTACAATGTTTTTAGCCAAGTACCTAGCCATATAAGCCGCACTTCTATCTACTTTGGTACAGTCTTTACCACTAAAGGCTCCGCCGCCATGTGGTGCATATCCACCATAAGTATCTACAATTATTTTTCTACCTGTTAATCCTGTATCGCCATCTGGGCCACCAATAACAAATCTGCCTGTTGGATTGATTAACCATTTTGAATGCAGTAAATCTACTTTGTCTTTAACGACAGGCAATATTATATCTATAACCTTTTCTCTAACTTCTTCTATACTTAATTCGTCACTATGTTGTGTACTACATACTATAGTTTTAATGTCTATAGGCAGTCCTACTTTATCATAGTTAAATGTGACCTGTGCTTTGCTGTCAGGCCCTAACCAATCTGCTCCATTGCGTCTAGCATTTTCTAATGCCTTTAGTATTTCGTGACTGTAATAAATTGCACTTGGCATATGATTTGGCGTCTCATCACATGCATAACCAAACATAAGTCCTTGGTCCCCTGCTCCTAAGTCATCAGTACCTAATGCAATGTCTGGACTTTGGCCATGTAATTCATTATATACTTTTAGTTTTTCCCAATGAAACCCATCTTGTTCGTATCCTATATCTTGTACAACTGCTCTAACAATATCTTCAATTTTATCTTTATCAAACTTATCGCTTTTGTATTCCCCTGCTAGTGTCACCATATTTGTAGTAACTAATGTTTCAACTGCCGCCCTGTGATTGATATTTTTGTCTATTAAATAAGTTGCGACCGCATCAGATATTTGATCTGATATTTTATCTGGGTGTCCACTACTTACACTCTCACTTGTAAATTCATACATTAATTGTCTCCTTCTTTTACAAAGATACCGTCAATCATTTTACCTTTGCGATCTTTTATATCATTATATGCTACTTGTAAACATTCTTCCATACTAATATTATTTCTTTTCATAATATTAATCATTACAACTAACATGTCACCTAAGTCGTCTCTTATATCGTTACCTTTACAGACATTGTCTGATAACTCTCCCATTTCTTGTAGTAGTTTTAATACTTGATCTTTATCAGTTGCTCCATCTATAAGATTTCTGTCCGTATGCCATTGTTCTACTAGTTCAACTAGTTCAGGCAAGTTCCATTGTTCGTTAATGCTATTCATTATAGTTTTCCTTTTTCTTTCATTTCTTTTCTAATTTTAGTTGCACTGATACTTTCTATATCTGCATCCAATACTTCCTGCTCTACCTTATACCCTACATCTCTACCGTATGTAATATTCATTATGTTAGGAACTGGATAACATCTAAACTTACCTGCATATTCATATAGTTCTTGTTCTATATTTTCACATATATCTTCAGGAGACCAAGGATTGTTATCGTTTAAAGGCATGTCTCTTACAAGTATTGCTACTTGTCCGTGTTTTTCTAATGCTTTTTCAAATAATGCCTTATGGCCTGCATGGAACGGTTGAAACCTTCCTAACATTTGTGTAGTTGGTAGTTTTGGCTGGAACTCGTGATCTTTTATATCAACAGCAATAAGTTTTGCCCATTGTTCTATTTTATCTTCTTCCCACCAATCATCTTTAGTAATATGTACATCAACATCAACTTCTGTTTGATCAATAGGCTTCTCAAATATAAGATTTGTATCTTCAAATCTACCTTTTTTAATAGTGTCCATAAAAATTAAATAATCAGGCATAAATGTTTTTTGTAATTCATTTGTGGGACAAACAAAATCTGCAACACCATACCTTCCTTTTGCTACACTTTTTCTTGTGTAATCCTGCATACGTTTCATTTGCCTTGTACGGCCTTCAGTTGTAAAGTCCCAGTCTTTAAACTTTGACCTTATTTCGTCTGCATTATAAAAATCTGCATTGCCTAGTACTTCTACTAGTTTAGTTGCTAACGTTGTTTTACCTGATCCTGGTAGGCCACAAATTAAAATTCTTTTCATTTATTCCCTATTTTCACGTTCCCATTCTGCATTTTCCTCAAACTCTGCAAGATATTCATCCATGTTTTCTTGTGTGAGTTCTTCAGTATCATGCCACTTAGTATTTAACCAACCAACTTCAGCATCATAACTTTTACCGGTAGTGTCATTGTAATCGTAATCACAGTCCAATTCTACCTTATCGTAAAATACATTATCAATAAATTCTGCTAAGTTTGTTTCTACAACACCATACCCTAATTTAAACTCGTCAAATGGTTCATCTGTATCTACAAACCAAGCACCAAAGGACCCTTTTTCTGAACTGTGAAATGCTAGAACAGGAACATACTCGTTACCATCTTCGTCTTTTTCATTTACTACTTCTGGTTCTTCATTACTAAAGTATCCGCCCTCTCTACCATATACATGGATTCCCTCTCCATCATATACTTCTTTATCATAGTCCCAATCATCTGAACCATCTGCTGGAACTTCGTATACAATAAATCCACCATCTGCATAGGCACTATTAATGTGTTCAAAATTATCATTTTCCCACATGTAAAAATCCTCACCTGGTAATGCAGGATGTGGTACCCCTTCTGGGTCTAATAAAGCATCAGAATCTTCTTCCTCATTTGGGTCCCAGTCCTCTGCTTCTAAAACTGCATCAACAACTTCTTCTCGTTTATCTGCATAATAACGAGCAAAAGAGTTACTAACTTCTCCTAAAACAAGTTCTCCTCCGTATCTTCCGCCTTCAATTCTATATCTATGTTTTGCCATATTAGCCTCCTATAATAAATCTGCTATGTCAATATTTTTAATTTTTTTGTATTCTTTTATAAACAATACACACTTTGGTTCTTCCTTATCTTCAAGTGGCACAACTAACATGTGACCATTTTTAAGTTTAGGAAAAAACCATTTAACATCTTGATACACATTAGTAATTTGTATCTCTTCAGCTCTTGGCATCCAACTATGCATTGGATTAAGTGCCGGTGTTAAAAATCCTCTATTATTCAAACTTGCTAATGGTATAATTTCTAAATCTGCAAACTCTTCATCACAAGTTAGTATGCTCCAATCCATAGGCATTTGAATATTATGCTCTCCTATTTGCAAACATATTGCAGGAGCATGGAAACTTTCTAAAAATATTAATGGTAAGAAGTAGTAGTCTTGAAATTCTTCATCTCCTCCATCAAAGACACAGTATCTAATATCCTCAATCTGATCTGGCACACAATCTATATCGTATGGTTTATTTTCTAATGTTAATATTTTCATTTATATTCCACCTTGGTTACTTGAAAAGGAAATCCTTGTTCTCGGTAGAAGGCTTTCCTTTTCGTTAAATGCCTTTTACTGTATTTTAAATTGCTAGTTAAGTCTACTACATTAAGATAGTCTTTATCTTCTGCTTTCCTAATGCCTCTACCTATACTTTGTATTACTCTAACAAAACTTTTGCCTGGTTCTAATAATACTAAATTAAATATTCTTGGTATGTTAATACCCACTGCCGCCACACCATATGTTGCAACAATAACCTTATTGTCTAATTCTGATATCTCATCATATTCTGTTTGCCTATCTTTTTGCTTCATTGTACCGGAAACAAAAACCCAGTCATCATTTAATTCTCCTAAGGCTTCTCCAGTTGCAATTCTATCTATTAGAACTAATGTATTCCCATTTACAGAAAGTCCTTTTATTATTTCTGAGATATGTTTTATTCTTTTCTCATCTGTAACTAACCATTTAAGTTCTTGTGCATAGTTACTAAATCCCATCATACCATCTTGTAATTGGAATATATTGATGTCTAAGTTTGCTAGTACACCCATATCCTGTAGTTCTTTACTACTCATTTTACCAACTACTGGACCTAAACTACATACACAACCAACTGCTTCATATTCATCTTTTGGTATAGTACCTGTTAGTCCCCATCTAACTGGAACATTTTTAAAAGGACCACTTAATAAATTCCTTAAAACATCTGCCTTTGCTTTATGTACTTCATCAACCATAATACAAACAACGTTATCTAAAAACTCATCTATAGGAAAAGCAGTTTCTCCTGCTTTAGTTTTCTTTTCTAATACTGCCAAACTTTGCCAAGTACAAATTGTATGTTGTTTATCATATTGTTTTCTATCACCAAACAGTACTCCAACATCTAATCCCATATTAATATAGTCTTTTTCTGTTTGTACAACTAAATCCTTATTAGGAACAATAACAATAGTTCTGCCATAATCCTCACACTTCTGACTTAGTACTGCTGTAATAAGTGTTTTACCTGCTCCTGTGGCAATCTCTTGTACACTCTGTGGATTCTCTAGGAACTTGTTTATAACATCTACTTGATAGTCCCTTAATATAATAGGTTGTCCTCCTGCAGGATGTTTCTCAGGCCATTTAACATGATCATAACTTGTTTGGTCAACTGTTTCAAAATTAAACTCCCATGCTTTTCGCATGTCGTTAACTTCTATTTCATAACCATCACCAGTTACAATTGGTAACAGTTTATCTAATATATGGAAATATGTTCTACCGCCTATGTCACAGAACCTTACACAACCGTCCCACCTGCCTAGTTTATATGCCGGCATATGATATGCATAAGGTAAAAAATACTTACAGGCATCTGAAATCTTACGTCTGGTCTTAACGTCAAGTCCTGTGAACCTGACGTTTACCTCGTCTTTAATTTCTAAAACACATTTACCCATAATCTATTATACTACCACTTATACCCTAATGTCAAGTAATATTCAGTACCTTGTGTATTATAAAAAGGAACTACTTCTACTACTTCGTCTGTTATGTTTTCTGCTTTAAAGGAAATTGTAAAACCATTTGTAAACTCTCTAGTTACATACAAGTTTAACTTATTTAGATCTTCCAAATACTCCTGGCCTTTTTCTAATACATCATAAGGTCCAGGTGCTCTATCTAAATTAAAAGCATATTTTAATCTAAAGTTCACATCAAAAAAGTTTTCGCTGTATTGTAATACACCAGCAAATTTAGGTACTCTGGTTTGATCTGTATCTGTATATTTTAACATTACAAAAAGAGGACCAAAGTTATTTGCATATCTCATACCTGCTGTGGTATATTCTCCTGTGTTAGCATAGGTAGGCATAGTATAAACTGGATTATTGTCTTCTACTAATGTATAAACACACCCTAATGGCATACCATCTGATGCTGTATAATTAGGATCTAATACACAACCACCATATGTGCCGTCTGTATTTACGGATAGATCAGGATTTAGTTCCAATGTTGCTGTAATATTATCTGTATAATATCCTGGAACATATTCTATTGCTTCTTCAAAATCATACATGAATACACTTAATACACCATATCCTAATTCAACACCTACACCTTTTTCAGGTTCTAATTCTTCATTGCCTTGCACATATCCATCACCAAATTTTTCATATAAGTTAGGTTTTCTAAAACTGTTACCAATGTTAAAAAAGAAATCTCCTTTTTCTATACCCAGTCTAAGAGCATTCTGATCATCATTACCTAATCTAATACCAAAATTATAATTTAAAATAAAGTTAGCATTGGCTTGAAAATATATACCACCATTTTCATCTGAGTACTTTAGATCAGTTTGTGTTAAAGTGTAAACACCGTTTCCATCAAGTACTTCAATAGGATTATCTAAATCAGGTTCTATGTTACCATTCCATAAAGGCAACAAAGTACCATCATTATAACTTAAATTGTCATCTGTATAAGAACCTGGTCTTGTGTCATAACGTAAAACAAGTTCTGTACCTTCAACATTTTGCCAACTACTGGTATTATAATATTGTTTTTCTACATCTATACCAAATGCAACATTCAAACTATTACTAAGTTCTACTTGATTACCAATTCTAAAATAATCTCTATAACTTTCGTTTGTGTATGTAGGATCTAATTCAGTAAAGTATTCTGCTGTATTATAGTTTCTGCCTATTGTGATGTAATCATTTCTAATAGCAACATTATATCTTTGGCCGTCTTGTAAGCAGTCGTTACTTTGACCCAAGTTATAATCAAAACAATTATCATAGTCGTATTCGTATTCAGTAAACTTACCTACTATAGTAAAGTCACCTGCGTCTACATTAAACCTTGCTGTTTTGTTTTCGTAATTGTCTTCTTCTTTATTATCATTACGAACACTACCCATACTATCTTTAACCATACTAAACTCTAACTGATCAAAAGGAGCAATTCTAAAATAGTTTACTTCATCTTCCATCCTTAGTGTTATGCCTCTTTCAATAGTATCTTGTATTAGTACTGTTCCTGCCATACTACCTGAGCCGTATATAACACCGTTAGCACCAGATATAACTTTTACTGTTTGACCACTAGCAAAATCATGTCCAAAGTCATACCAACTTGCTCCAGGGTCGTTTGCTGGAATACCATTTACATAAACTGATGTATGTGATGTTTGAGCACCTCGCTCATTGTATCCTACAAAGCCACCATAGCCACCTGCATTCCAGGTAAAGACTGGCATAATAGCACTCATTAAACTACTACTAGTAATTGGGTTTGCTACTATTGTTTTTTCTTGTTGTGCTGTCACAATAATTTCTTCTATTTCATCTGCTAGTGCGTATGCTGTCCATAGCGGAAGGGATACTACTATTGCAAGTTTAACGATATTATCGTATAAGAACTTTTCCATGATCTATTTCTCCTGTAGTGACTGATCTAGTCGTAAATCTAATATTGTTAATTATACACGAAGTATATATTTTGTCAAGTATAAAAAAGAAGAAACCCCCAAATAAATGAGGGTTTCTAAAAGTGTTCAAAGTGGGAGGGTTTTGAACACTAGGGGGAACATGAGAGACCTACTTATCGATCAGTCTCCTCATGCATGTTGACTCTACCAAGGACTTCCAATTATCAAAGTCCATCTTGGCCAAGTCAGCAATTTTAAGTACCATTCTCAAACTAAGTTCCCTGAGTCTAGCACTTTTTAAAACCATAAAGTCTATAATTTCTTTTTCAAATTCATTTGAGAAGCCATACTCTTTAAGCATACCATCTCTAACAATTTGATTGATTCTTAAAAACTTATCACTAGTTGTATCAAGTCCTAAATCAATATAATGACATCTTGACATAAGTGCCGCTAAGTGATCTTGGATCTTCTTACTGCGAACATTCTCAAAATTAACATTAGTAATAAAGATAACTCCGCCTTTAAACTCGAACCTGTCTGGAATGCCTTCTCTACGAAGTGCAATAGATTCTGCTTTCCAACTAATAGTTCTTTTCTTACCAGAGTCTAAAACTGCTTTAAGCATATTCAAACAAACTTCATCAAATAAGATACTATCACAGTCATCAAATACAAGTATGTCACCTTTATTAGAATTATTATATAGTGTCTGGTAGAGACCAATTGGTGTCATGGAACCTTTAACAACTTCTGTTCTTGGTGGTTGTCCAGATAGTTTTGTCATTGAGTCGTATTCGTCAAGTATAGTTTCAACACCAAAACTTTTACCAACTCCTGGAGGGCCACTTACAATTAGTCCTCTAACTGTACCATTTGCAACTGCATCTGTCATTTGATCTAAAACAGCAAACCTACCAGCAATTCTATCCATTGCCTGTTGTGTAGTTTCCTTTTTCTTTTTAGTCTTCTTGACTGGCATTACTTCTTGATATGCTTCTTTACTAGCAGGTTCAACACTAAGTGGCGAGTCAACTAATATTCTAACTCTTTTAGCATTAGGTCCCATTAAAGAACTACCATCAACAGTAACAAACGCACCTTTCTTTCCAAAGGTTAATGGTTTTACTACTGGGAATATCGCATCTTTAATAGGTGCATTACGATAAGTACCTTTTTTTATTTTAACGAAGTTTTGCATTTTTCCTCCCACGGATTAATTTAACTTACTCTACTAGTATAACAAATTTTTTATATTTGTCAACCTATTAACCAAGAAATAAAAATAAAGAATATCCAAATACCTACAATAGTACCTAAGAATTCCGCTATGCCTTGAGATGCTGTTTTAAAAATGAATATAATAGTACCTAATATCGCTCCTATTATTCCAATTCCTCCAATCCATCCTAACATATATTACTCCTATTTCCTAACTAACTATATATATTATAGCAGTTTTTGGGAGTTTGTCAACTGATTTTATTGATTAATAAGGAGTGATTGGTTATGTTTTAGTATAGGCATCATGTCCCAATACATTTCATGTAGTTCTTCTATGGGCTTGTCATTAAGTTGCTTAATAACATCTGTTAGCATATCTACTTTTTTTAATGGGTCTGTTTCATT
>Ga0213861_10001768_pt1 | contig 19001 bp, 28 predicted proteins | sample PICome_4_FD_160110 | JGI IMG/M metagenome (GOLD analysis project Ga0213861, IMG submission 160110) | Coastal seawater microbial communities near Pivers Island, North Carolina, United States - PICO131 | ecosystem: Environmental > Aquatic > Marine > Coastal | place: USA: North Carolina... | reverse complement strand
CTGGTCGCAGCCACATTACCTCCAAAACTTGTCAATCAGCCAAACAAACCCGCCACTAAGCACTGAAGCAACACCCGCAACCGCCATTAAGGTACGCCAACCACCCTTTGCTTCTGATAGTGTTTTCTGTATCCCCGCCAACGAGCGTTTAATTTCGTCCATGTCCGCAACCATCTTGTCCATGTCTTGCTGAAGATGTTTGATGTCATTGGCGTGTGTTGCTAGCTCGCGAGCGGTTTGAATTGGGTCTTCCATATCAACACTTCCAACGTTTTAGGCTAGCGGCTTTGCGGGTAGGGCGACCTTTTTCGTCTTTCATGGGGCCGGGCATACCGCTCATACGGGCGCAAAAAGACTTCCGGCGGGCGGCGTCCTTCTTTGTTTTTGGGTTGGGTGCAGGGGCTTTTAGATTAGACCCAGTTGCGCGGTTCATTTTAGCGCGACCTTTAGCCGTTAACCCGGCGCCCTTAGACACCGGTAACTTTTCACCACGCCCAACTGCGAGGGACGTACTCTTAGCCATAAAACACCGTCGCGGTCGCACTGGAAAGCGTAACGTAGACATCTGTTTCGAATAGAATACCCTCGCCGGGGATTAATATGCTTGTCGTGCCCGCAGTCGCGGGAGCAGTGTATTTAAACAGTGAGGTGCCTAAAGCACCACCATTTTTTAATTCAACGGTGCCGCCTGTGGCGAATGACACCACAAGACCTTTAACACGAACACGGCCAGAAAACGCGATGCCCGATGTGGTGCGTTCTACCGATTTAACATCATATTGCATAGCCATGATTAACTCCTATAAAGTCAAAAACCCACAGATGTGGGTGGAGTTAATTAGCCTGCTGATACAGTAATCACACCGCCGTTATTCCACAATGCACCAACCACTTCAGGGTCAGTCGTTGGAAGAATGATGTAGCCCGTCACATTGCCTGTGAAAGCACCGACAAAACCGTTTGTTGAGGTTACTGGGCCCGAAAAAGTGGTGGCGCTCATGATATTTCCTTGTATATGCAGTACTTCGTCCTATAGTCTCTGCATCGTCCGCTGGGTCGGTCTATAGGACTGGGGTTTCCCAGTGTTAGTGTATTTATACTCCGTTTTTTAGCACGAAGCAACTAAACTTTAGTACGAAAGACCTAAAATAGGGTACAACAAGGTAACGGGGGTGATGCCATGAAGTTTAATGTTCGACAAATTGACATCCGTAAGGCAGAAGACTGCACGGTGATTATGTACCTGCAATCTAAGTGTTTACTCGGCGATACGCCGATGGAAGTCGATCATGGGCATTGGTGGATTGCTTATACCGAGGAAGGTAAGCCTGTTGGGTTCGCGGGGTTAACTCGTTCTGCTCAATGGATCAACGCGGGCTATATGTGCCGAACCGGTGTGTTACCTGCCTACCGAGGTCATGGGTTACAAAAACGATTGATACACGCTCGTATCAGAAAAGCACGGTCGCTTAAATGGAGGTGGTTACTCACCGACACGACTGATAACCCCGCTAGCTCAAACAGCCTGATAGCTTTGGGGTTCCGTCTATACATTCCGTCTATACCTTGGGCGTTTAAAAATAGCTTATACTGGCGGCTTAATGTTTTAAAGGGTAAGTAATGTGCCTTATAAGGACCCTAAAGTACGTAAAGAGCGCCATAAAGAGTACTCAAAAGCCTACTATGAGCGAAACAAGGTAGCAGTAATTGCCAAGTCCAAAGTTCAACGGCTTAGTTTTGCCAAGCGGTGGGAAGAGTTTAAGTCCCAACAAGTATGTATTAACTGTGGCTTCGCTCACCCCGCAGCGATAGACTTCCATCACGTCAAGCGCCACCCTAGCAACCGCAAGCTATACCGGCTACTACAAAATCGAGCGTTCTCTAGAGCATTAGAAGAGGTAAAAAAATGCGTTCCCCTGTGCGCAAACTGCCACAGAGTGCATCATTACGAAGAGCATAAAACTAAGAAGCAATTGCGCAAACAGGCTAAACCGCCTGCACCACCACGCAAGTCCCCTTAAACACCTCAACCCTGACGTCCGCTTCCAAAACCGCCGCTAAAGAAACAAGTTGTTTTGCACAGCCTGCTTCTGTGTACGCGGGTTTTCCCTGTAAAAACGAACAATCGCCTGAAATCAGGCAAACAAACATTATCGGTATCCAAAACATTTTTATCTCCACAGAAAATATAAAAGTTGGTATACCTACTGTACTGCTAATAGGTTTTGCTGTACACAAATAAAAACCCCCACCTTTTGGGTGGGGGCTAAATCAACTAAGTGCTTGATTTATCAGGCAGCGCCTTCCGAACCCCAGATACCGAGGGGGTCAGACCAGCCAAACGAATAACGCTCACGGGCCTTGTAACGAACGTTGCCGGTGTCAAAGTCGCCTTCCATCGACGTGCTCATAGGAGTACGCTCGAAGTGCTTCAAACCATTAGGAACGTCTGTCATCAAGAACCATGCGTCTGGATCGGTCAAGAAGTGGTTGATGGTATAACCACCGGGAACCGAGCCGTTGTTCTTCAACGCGTTGATGTCGTTGTCAGCTGTACCCACACGCTGTTCCGTCTCTAAGAGGCGGGTAGCAACGAACTGGTTAGCAGAATGAACAATCATCTTGCGAGGACGGGCAGCGATCAACAAGCCACGCTCGTCTGTCCAGCTAGCGATTTGAATAACAGCGTTTTCAAGAGACGTTTCGTTTAAGTCCGTTGCAACAGCCGCGACGTTACTGTTAGTGCCGCCCGAAGTTAAAGGATGGCTAGCCGAAAACAAAGCGACGCCGTCGCCACCGGGGTAGGCAGCGTTGAAGCCGTTGTTTAGGATCGAAGCTGCTTTAACTTGCTTGGTATAAGACATGGCACGAGCTAAAGACTTGGTATAACGAGCCGAAAGGCTGTCATAGAGGTTATCTTCGATAGCTTCTTCAGTAATCGAAAACCCAAGTGCGATTGTTTCGTGGTTGTAACGAGCAGTAAAAGCCTCTTGTGCGTTGTCGTATGCAATCGAAGAGCCTTCACTCTTAACCGGTGCAGCCGAGAAGCCAGAAAGCTTTGTCTCTTCTTCAAAGGAACGATCCGATTTCTCGGTGTCGTAGATTTCCTTATGCTCTTCGCCGTAACGCTTATACTCCAAACCAAACAAAGCGTTCAAACCGGGGAGCAGCTCTTTAAGTAGTTGTGCGCGTGAAATAGCCATGATTTAGCCTCCTTATACGCCAGTTGAGTTGTTGTACTGGTGCATAGTTGCGTTTATCTTGACGATAAATTCAACAAAAGCGTCAGCGCCCGTTGCGGTATCTCTAACCACATCAATGATACGGATGGGAAGAGTGTTTGTGGTTGCCTGAGTTCCTTCATCAATCGCAACAGCAGAATTACCAGTAACGGTAGAACCAGCGTTTTGGATCAGTGCAATATTGTTACCAATGGCAGACTTGCCCATTGCGGCGATAACAGTAGTGCCGGAACATGAAGCCACTTGAAACAGTGTGTCGGGGTCATCTGCAACCACAGCAAAAATCTGCGTGCCAGCCTTAACAGCCTGACTTGCTGGATAGAACTGCTGCTGCTGAACTTGACCAGTAGAACTATTGGTGAACTGAACACCTAAAAACACACCGCAAGGCGTGGCAGTAGTAGTGCCAGTGTCTTTTTCAATAGTGCCGTCAGCTACACGCTTGACCAAGTCGCCGTAAAAAATGCCAGTAGCATAACCACTTGCAATTTCCATTAAGCGAGTTGAACCTGCGAATACCTGACCACCGATCAAATTGACCGGCTTTAGCCCGTAAGGGGCTGATACAGTCGGATAAGCCATTTGTTAACTCCAATTAAAGTTTATTTTGATCCATTACCAAAACCAGAACCTCGGCTAACCGTACTCTTACGTTCGTTAAAGAGGGGCATCCGGGCGTCGTTTTGGCGCATAAAACTATTATCTACAGAATCCATCTGCTGCTGGGCCGCTTTTGCGTAGTATACGTTGCGCGCATTGACCATCTCTTCTGGGGCTTTGCAAAGAAGCAAGCCGCCAATCTCAACGTTCCCAGCCGGGTTGCCTGCAATCTGCAACTCGGGATACTCTTCTGCCTTAACCGGAACCCAACCGTCTCGGTACTTCTGCGACACGTTTGTCGCATTAGCTTGTCCAAAAACCGTTGTCGCAATCCAACGGAATTTAAAACCCGGCTCGGGAGCAGGTTCTGGTAGTGCACTCGCAGGTTTATATACGTAGCGAGTAGTTTTTTCGCGAGTTTCTAGTTCTCTAGGTGTACGGGTAGTCATGATTTAAGCCTCCAATTTAAGAAATTCTTTTGCGTAGTCAGCATGGGAGATCCCAAACTTATCCGCAAGTCGTGCTGCTGTTTTTGTTAACGTAACCGTTTTTTTAGCGCCATTAGAACGGGTGGCGGATGTAACAACAGTAGCTGGTTTCTTAACTGGCCCTGCTTTAACCGGCTTGTCCTCGTCACCAAAGACTTCAGGAAACTTCTGATGAATGCGAGAATTAATTTTCTCGAAGTAGGAATCTGACCTAGGGTCAGTGCCTGCTAGCACTAATTTTTGGTGCAGCCCCAGTGCAAAGGCCGTCATTTCTTCATACCCCGGTGCTCCGAACCACTGGTTGCTAGCTTGCCAGCGCAAGGTTTTATCGTCAAGATTCGGTGCCTGTTGAGGCTGTTGGTTACTTTGTACTACATTACTTTCTACTTGTAAAGTCTGAGGTTTAAAACTTTTAGCCGCCTCAAACCTAAGTTTGGCATCATAGAAAGCTTCTTGGGCTTCCATAATAGCATCGGTGTCGTAGGACTCTTGGGCTTCGCGATACTTGCGTCGCGCCATTTCTAACTCAGCTTGAGCTTTAGCCTGCAACGTTTCCGCGTATGTTTGTGAGCCGTCGTTTACATACTGTTTAAGCTTTTTGTTTTCTTCTAACGCACGCTGCGCGATGCGCTCGAGTTCCGCTTTCTCGCGAGCAAGAGCCTCTTTGGCACGGCGCTCATCGTGGCGTGCATGCGTCAGTTCCTTAATACGAGCTTGGACTTTGGTTCCGTAGCTTTCGATTTCCTCGTCGGTAGGATCTTCAACGTTTTTATCGAGGGGCTGCGCGTTTCTATCGCGCTCAGGAGTATCGTCTTCGATGTCGATTTCAATATCGGCACCTTCGTTATCAGCGTCAAGCTCGTCTGAAACGTCTTGATTAGCCAACTCTTCATCCTGCTCATCAGGAAATTTGTAGTTCTCTGCCATGTCTAGCTCCTATTAAGCGCGGGAAATGCCGCGTGGGTCTTGCACAATTGCTTCAACTTGATCGTCGTTAATGACTCTGAACTCGCGACCGTGAATCATGATACGAGTGCCCGTATACGGACGAGTAATAACAAAGTCTCCTTCTTTACACCAAGGGCCATCAGGAAACTTTTCAGCGTCTCGATAAGCACTGGGGCCAATCTTAATGACAAACAAAACAGGAGAAGTGATTTCCTCTACCTTTTTTGTTTCATCGGCTTTAATGATGCCGCTTTCAAACTGGGCATCAACCTCAACCAAAGCGCAAAGAATCTTCCATCCTTGGGGATCGGGCAACTGCTTAGCCTTTGTTTCCGCAGAAGGTTCGTCGGTTTGTTTAGCTGGTACTACGCCGGGGGGCAGAAGTAAGCCCTTTTCCGGTAGTGCGATGGTGTCACTCATCGTCGTCTTCCTCAAAGTTTTGAGCGAGGTCAAGTAAATGGCGCTCTGCGATAGCTAGGCCTCGAATCACTCCGCAAAGCTCTTTGTAAGATTCCAAAGATGCACACTGGCCTGTAGCCATGTCGTCACTAAAGTTGTTCATGTCTTCCCGTAAACGCTTACGTAGCGCTTCGAAATAGTCCATTACGATCACGTTCATTCATTCTCCTTGGGGGCTTGCGGTTGTTGCTGCATTGACTTTGCTTGCTGTAGAGCGTTTTTAACCATGTCGGAACCAACCTTAGCGCGCTGCATCCGTTCCTCGGCCTCAAGCTGCGCTCTTGTTTTTTCTAGCTCCGTTGCAGTTTTAGAAGCTGCGATTTGATTTTTAGCTTGCAACTCGGCTTCTTTTAGTCTTAACTCATCCGCCTTAGCGGCTGCGTCAATCGCCATCTTTTTCTCTTTGATTTCAGTCTCGCGTTCTTTGCGTTGCTGGTCTGCGCTCTTGATCTGGAGCTCTTGCATCTGCATCTGCATTACGGGGTCTTGCGCGTTTTGTTCTGCTTGTTGTTGCGAAACAAGGGCTTGACTCTGCGCCAGTACCTGCGGTGCCGCCTGTGCCATAAGCTTGCTAAGGTCTTTTTCTAACGACTCGGGCAACTCATCATCCATACCCGGCAACGACGCGCCCATAGCTTGTTCAATTTTTAAGCGATAAGCGAACGCAACGTGTTCAGAAATGTGTGCAGTTAAAGCCGCTTGTATCTGTTGCGCCATTGGGTTTTGCCCGACCATCTTTTGAATAAGCGGGTCTTGCATAGCGGACATGTGCACGGTTATATGGGCTTCGTGATCTTGGTACGAGAAGGCTTTAACAGGCTTGCCGTTAATAGCATTCATGTTTTCTGTAACAGGATCTGTCGGCTTCTGATCTTCTTCTAACGGAACAAGCTGTCCGGCCTGCTTAATACCCAGCACATCTAGCATCTGGCGATGCAGCTTTGGTAAGTTATACAACTGAGGAGCGGACTGCGCCATCTGCATGACCGCTTGATACTGCACTACTCGTTGGCTTAGCGTGGCTGCGTTCGGGTCACTGACCGGTACAACCTCGACCATGTTGTAGTCGGATTGTTTAATGGCAGGGTGTCCTTCTTCTGGCTCATACGTGTAGCTGTCTGGCGTGTAGTCCCGAATAATGCCGGCTAGCAACTGAAGCTCTTGCTTTAACGCGTAGTGAACACGCGCCTGCACCGCAGACATAACCTTTAATGTTCTTTCTAAGATAGCAAGGGTGGTGCCGACCGGAGCTTGGGCGGACATGTCCGCCACCTTTAAGTCAGCAGTAGCCGCGAAGCGACGCCCCTCTTCCACGATCTTATCCATCAAACCAGCAAGTACGGCTGAAGGCTCTTTGTAAGGCAGCGGCAGAATGTTGTCTTTAATTGCACCAGACCCCAAATCCACATCACGCCATTCGCCCGGAGCGATCGGCGTATCATCACCTTTAATACGAAGCCCGCGGGACTTCAAGCCACCCGGCAAGTTAGACAACGTACCAGCGTCCACTAACTGTCTCATCAGCGACGTAGCTGATTTAGCGAAACCACCGATCAAGTGAAACAGCCCGAAGCCATACGCGCCGTAGCCGGGAATATATTGGTAGTGTACGAAGTGATGGCGTTTTAACTGTTTAGGATCTTCTTCGCGCCAGTTGCGTCGAATCGACAACACTTCATTGGTGCCACGCACCATCGTAACAACGTAAGGCATCGCAATACCTGTAGCCTCTCCATCGTCTTCATCTTCGTAGCCCGGCAAATCTAAATCAGCGTGAACTTCGTAAAGCTCAAACCTGTCGTCATACGACGCAGAAAACCCGGTCTCTTCGTCTTTCTTTTTCTGAATGTCTGTTACATATTTATCAGGCTCGCCCAAATCCACGTCACGGTAGAATCCAGCGTGCATGAGCTTTTTCAGGTCGTTGCTTGTTTTGCGCATGCGGTGTGTTAACCGATGGCAGGTATTTAAATCCGAAACGCCGTACGGCAGGATGATGTCTTCCGCAGGGATAAAGATTGACACTTGGCGCTCAAGGCTTGGGTCGTAGTACACCTTCTTAAAAGCGGAGCCTGCGCTGGGCAAGTTCCACAACATTCGCTCGTGCTCGCCTCGGAACTCCGGCATTTTTTCTGTGAGCTGGTAGTTCATGTCCTCTTCAATTCGCGAGGCAGCGTCTTTCTTTTCGGGGGTCTCTTTACCGACGATCTGTGTTTTAACAGGCCCGCGTGCCGGAAACGTCTCCATGATTGTCTCGGACTGAAACCGCACAACCGCCTCAGTAATCATCGGATGGAACACGCCGCACGCGCCCTCCCATGGCTCGGTACGCTCTTCAAACTTTAAGCCCAGCAACGTAATACCGTCTTTGTACATCGTCTCCCAGTCTTTACGGGAAGCCAAATCATTATCAATATCAGTAGCCAAATCAGACGCTAAGGCTTCGAGCTCATTTGCGTCCATCTCTTCGGCTAAGTTTTTACTGAAGTCGTCTTCCGCGTCAGGGTCGATCGTAATTTCTAAACCGCCTGCTGTGATCGTGACTTCTTCGGGATCAACAATCTCGATCTCAATATCTGGTTCTTGTGCGCTGAGTGCCTCGAGCCCTTCCGGGGCAGCGTATAAACTTTTTTCAATTGACATGTCGTGTCCTTAATTAATAGTACGCCGCTCGCCGGGGGGCGAAATACGCGTCTTCTCTTTCATCAGAGTCCAAACTAATAAACCCGCCTTGACGATACCTCAACAGCGCTTGTGTCACCGTATCTACGTAATCGTCGTGCTCCCCGACAGGAAATGCTGCTACTTCTTCAATCACTTCTTTGGCCCAGCGCGTGTCTGGAGCCCAAACCTTGCCTGACGCAAACAAATCGGATACTGCATTCAACCGCGTTATCTTATCGTTTCCGCGGCTCGGTGTAAATTCTTGGACTGGGATGCCCATTCTACGCAACTCTTGTATTAACGGTGCGCCGGCTGCTTTTTTCTCGACAACGAACGCATCTGGTTCCCACTCTTTGTAGTGTTTAAGCGCCACCTGCTTTAATTCAGGGAACGCCATGCGATCTTTAAACGCGTCGAGCAGCATCAAATGCGGAGAGTCGCCATCTTCTTCGTTGTACCAAACACCCCACGTCGTACACGCACTATAGTCAGCCGTGTTCTTAGTTTCAAAGGCCGTATCCCAGCTCTGAATGACGTAGTCACAACGAGGCGGCTCTTCGTGGGGCCAAATGTTCCACATTTTTCGGTTAACCGTAGCGCTAGTGTCCGCGGTAGGCTGTTGCATGTACTGCGCGTTCCAGAACCTAGGGTCGATCGCAATCTTCTTGGACTTTAACTGATCGAGAGGCCACTGCTCAGGCCACAAACTCTTCTCGTTCGGCTCATCCTCGTTAAGAATGGCGGGTAACTCCACGATCTCCCACTTGTCAGCGTCAGGATTTCGAATGCCAAAGTCAATTAACCGGCCTGTTAAGTCCACTAAACTCCATCGAGTCATCACGATAATAATTGCGCCATTAGGCATCAGTCGTTGTAGTGGGCCTTGCTGGAACCAGTTCCAAGCGTTATCAAACGCCAAGCGGCTGTTGGCTTTCATGTCCTGTTCGGAGTGTGGGTCGTCAATCACAAACAAATCAGCGCCACGTCCGGCAATGTTACCGCCAACACCGACCGCAAAATACTGACCGCCCGCAGAGGTAGACCACTTACCGGCTGCTTTTTGATCGCCAGCCACCATCGTGTCAGGAAAAACTTCCTTGTAGTCGTCGTTATCGAGTAGGTTACGCACCCTGCGCCCGAAGTCTTCAGACAAACCAGCCGTGTGGGTCGCCATAATGATCTTTTTCTCAGGGAAGCGGCCTAAGAAGTACGCCGGAAACAGGTAGGACGAGAACTCGGACTTGCCCATACGTGGCGCGATGTTAATAATCACACGCTTTTTCTCACCACGCATCACTGATTCAAAGATTTTCGACAGCTTGCGGTGGTGGGGGCCTACCTTAAACCCGGGATATACGTGCTTGGCAAACAAAATAGGATCGGTCTTAGCGCGCAAAACGGTGTATCTGCGTTCTTTTTCTTCTAAGTCCGCCAAAAACGCTGTTTTCTCTAACAACGTCATATCTTTTAACGCCATCTGCGCAGCCAGTGCTTCCTGCGGAGTTAAGAACTCATACTCTTGGCGCGCACTCATAGCTCGTCGCCTTCTGTCGCTGCACTTGTTTCGTTTGTTTCAATGTCAACGATGTCTGCCTTGCCCATGTACTTCTCAAGCTTTTGGCGTATCCGTGTGTTTAGTTCTTCCTCGGACACATCTGTCTTCTTAACCTCAAGCCTATCCGTAAATAGCGCAACCTCGGTGACCTTGCCCAACATCTCAAGTGCTTTTAAGCGGATGCGCGCATCAGGGTGGTTGGTCTCTTCAACAATCTTCGTCACTGCCATTGAGCGCAACTCTTCTGCCTGCTCAACAAAACGCCACTGGTACGCGCTGACCATTGCCATGGTACTTCGAATCTCTTCGGGCACCTGCATCTGCAAGATCTTATTTTTAGCGTTGGGGTCTTGTGTTGTTAAAGCAGTAAACGCACTTGCGGCGTTCTGTTCTTGCGCTCGACTGATAACGCTGTCGTCTTCGTCGGTAAGTTCTTTTAGCCAGTCCGCGGTTTTCGCCTGTGCCTGCAAGGTCTGCGCGGCGTCAAGCTTTTCGACTTTAATAAACGAAGAGCCCTCATCCCCTAACTCAATCTCAGGGACAAACTCAGCGGCATTCTCGTTTACTAGGTGTGCTAAAAGCAACGCTACCTCCTATTTTGCGCCGGGGTCGGGCGTAGGTGTTTGCGCGAGTATAGCGCTTTTTCAAAATATTTGGTATAGTGAGGGCGTCATATACTCTCCTTGTGACAATCTGATTCCTTCAGGGATCCGGCCCCGGTCTGGTACACCGGGGCCACTTTTTTATCTACGCCTGTCTAATATTAGACAACACTCACAGAAATTTTTATATAGTGGGCCCCCAGATAAAGCACTGGTTCGGATAGGCGAAGCCTGCCAAGGAACGTCACTCCGCAGCCGCTAACGCTGCTAGCCCTAAAAATTAGTGTACTAGGTTTTGTGGGGGCGGGGGTCTAATATTAGACATGAGTGGGTAAATTTTGTATTGTGGCTGAGAAACAGTGTTTATATATAGCAGCCTCGTCGTGCCATAAAAGGGTTGGTGGGGGGTAGTGGGGTCAGGATTCAGGGCTAAACGAGCAAGGCTAATTAGCCCCATATGGTATAATGATTGCATCAGTTGGGGATTTCCTGATTGATCTTTCGGGTTCACATGAACCCAATTCAAACCACAAGGAGTTATACAAATGAATGCTACCTACAACAACATCGTCAAAGCCTACAGCAACCTACTGACATCAGGCGGCAACTACGGCGATCATATGCGAGCACTTGCGGCAAGCAACAAACCACAGCCCGAACTAATCGAAGCACTCGCACACACGACAGCCAAGCACTTCAAGTGTCACGCTGATATCAGTAACCGAGGGGCATGGGCGTTCTACACTGACAGCGAATCAAGCGATCGCCATGAGGGCGCACGTACAGCATGGAAGCGTCACGTCATGCCTTGGATCAAACCCGAAGCGACAGCGACCGTACGCAAACAAGTTGACAAGGTTGAACAGACAGCCGCACGCTTACAGAAACAACTCACCAAGCGTGAACTCACACGGCTCATCAAGATGTTGTCTGCTTAACTTGTTGTGCAATCGTACGCAAGCGCAAAGGGGCGAGGGAGGATACGTTCTTCCCTCGTCTGTCAAACTTACTTCACAACACCACAACCACGTCACTTTAGGCGCACGCCTTTCGGGTTCACTTGAACCCATTTCACTAGGAGAACTACCATGACTGCTTTCACACTCTCATACACATCAGCCTCTTTCACATTCAAGCGTGGCTCACGCAACACACGGACAGGCGGCTACTTCGTCATGCTCGAAGGCAAGATACTCAAGGAATACGCCACCTATGAAAGCGCCCTACGCAAGTACCGCAAACACCAAGGCGCACACATCATACCCAAGGCAAGCGCCATGCAATTCTATGGTGAACAACTCCGAGGCTAATACAGGCTCTGTGAGCGGTTCACTCTCTTGGGGTAGGCAAGGTATAGCTTTGCCTTCAAACGCCTTACACAGCCTCATCTCGCAAGCCACAGGGGCATCGCCATGCCATTACCTACCCCATCACCCCTAAAAACCCTCTTGGACGTTCGTCCACCAATAGAACTAACCGCCCGCCCTTCAACTTCGTCAAGAACCGCATGGCTATTGAAGCGCCACCGTCCTAGGAAAAACGTCATATATATAAATAAACAATTCAATATCTATATATATACCTGTTTTTTAGTGGACGGTTTTGGTTCGCCTAATTAGCCTAGTATTTTTTGAAAAAGTAAGGACGTTGGGACTATTCACACGCCAAGCCTTACGCTACAATGCTCACGACCTACGCAACACACGAACGTTTTGTTAATTCCGTGGACGTAGCAGGACGGAAATGGGTTCGTGTGAACCCAAAAGGAGAAAGTAATGGAATTACTACCCGATCACATTCAGTGCGCCAAGTGCGCCACGATCAAACCGAGGAAAGATTTCAAGCGCAGACTCACCCCAAAAGAGATGCGTCGATACGGCAAAAGCGGAGACAGCGGGTTGCTGATGACCGTTCTCTCTAAATACTGCTCTCAATGCAGACCACGCAAGAAACGCATCGAAAGCCTAGGACTCGCTGCTCTACAACGTATTAAGAAAGAGGGAGCTGAGTTTCATCGCACCACGGAGTATAAATTGGACACCTTAATAGAGATCGCCCAAACCAAGGACGTTTTATCTAACCAAGCCCGAAGCCTTAAGCTACGCCAACAACACGCAAGGGAGTTCTACGCCAGTACTATTAAAACCGTGGACAGCACCATCGCCAAGCTACGACCACGAGCAAGCGCCACAAACCAGAGCGAACAGAAGAGGGCGTACTTCAAACTTGCGCTCGACTATGCCGTACGCACGAGGGAGTTTATTAAAGCAGACACACGGGCAGGCATATACCCCAAGGGTGAATCACGTTTTATGAGGATCGAGGAACTATTAAAACCGCACGAATTAAAGGAGATCGCCAACGCTTACGAACAGATACCAGAGCACGAGCGCAAACGCATGAGGCGCACAGCATTTTCATAGTACCTAAATGGGTTCAGGTGAACCCAAACAAAACGTAGTCACAAGGAGATTTACCATGAGTGAAACACGCAAAGTAACGATACACATAGACGCAACCAAGCAGCACACTATCAAAGAAACGGTTGGCAGGGATAAGTTCTTCGATGCCATAGGCTACCTGAGTACGTGGAACATGACATACCCGAGCGTGGACATATACAACGATGGAGACGCCGACATGGTTGCTGTATATAAAGATGTGTTGGGTGTAAGCGGCTACGTCATCGGTGCGGTATGGCACGAGGATCACTACGGCTTCCATAGTTAAGCAAACACATTACACAAGGAGATAGAGATGATTTACGTACAGTTTTATCAGAAGGGCGTGATGACGGGCGACACCATCGAAGCGTGTGGCGACAGATCAGTAGTCATATTAGATGGGCGTTGTACTAGAGATTGGTTGATGGACATTGCCACTGATGAGTGTGAGAAACGTGGCTTCATTGCTTGGCGGTTATTCAAAGGAGATTCGTTTACTCGCTCAACCCCGATCAGTCCACTAATGGAGAAACTCGCATGACTAACTACATAGAACCACTCGTTACCACACGCAAGCCCACACTCGCAGAATGGCTAGCCAACCAAACAGAGCAAGAACACTGGGGCTTGACTGACCCTAACTTTATCTACCACAACGCAAGCGACACGGACGTACAGCGCACATGGCGCAGGTTCGGTTGGACACCTATTAATGAACAGGAGAAATGAAATGGGCTATTGCCGTGAGGTTGGCGAAAACTTTGTGATGGGGAGATAGAGATGAGAGTTCATAGATTCGGACTGTATACAGAGGACGGTGCAATGATGATGGAGACTGAGGTAGATGCGCCTGACCCTACGATTGACCTAGAGCTTTGGGAGGAGTTCATGGGCGGTGCGTGCTACATCAAGTACCACGGTGAGTTTGAAGAGAACTATCAGGAGGGGGAGCCATGATGAAGAAGTTATTTGAGTTAGCCGCTGAGGCGGCAACGTGGACAGTCTTATGGACAATCCTGCTAGTATTTTTCTGGTTCTTGCTAGACTTTGATTTGACAACACGTTAAGGAGAATGACATGGGTAAAAGAGAGAAGTTCAGAGTGGCGTTCGTTGCCACGTATATCGTTGAGGTTGAAGCCGAGAACGAGGATGAAGCCATCGCTGTGTTTGACGGCATGCTTGACCCGAAGAAAACTGCCACGCAGATTGGCAATTACATGGTTGACTACGTAGAAAGCACAGGAGAATGACATGGGTTACAGAAGTGATGTGGCATACAAGATGTGGTTCGAAGATGTGGCAACACGTGATGCGTACATTGATATGGTATTAGCACGCAACGAACCCCTACTAGAGATGGCGCTAGGCGAGTGCAACATAGCCGCAAGTCAACCATACATAGCATTCGAGGCGGAGTCTGTTAAGTGGTATGACGGGCTCGATGACGTGGAGGCGCACAATACGCTGTTAGGTCTTGCCGCAGAGTGGTTCCCTGATAAGTATGGGGCGTTCCTCAGACGCATGGGGGAGGATCTAAACGATCTTGAAGACGAGTACTACGGTAGCGACGAGTTCATAGACGAGTCAGACATAGAGGTACGCCGCTCACTTTCGCTATACACCCCGTCCCTTTCCATATCCCTCGACGAATTCAAAGCGAGGGTTTAGTAAATGGGTTCACCTGAACCCAAACGTACCAACGTATTACCAAACGTACCAACACAAGGAGATTTACTATGTTTCTATCATTCACTCAGACAATCAACCTCGTCAAGGCTATCGGCGATTCGAGAACAGTCATCGTCAAGGGCGAGAACGGCATCGGCAAAACGGCTTTGTTTCACCACCTCAAGCGCGACCCTGCGTTTGCTAATCACATACACGTTGATCCCATCGACTGCACTCAGTTATCAGATGGCTCAGTGTGGATGCCGGACATCGACCGTGAAGAAGGTGTGTCTCGTGAGTTGCCCAACGAGCGGTTCGGTGTGTCTCGCAGTAATCAGAAGGGTGTCAACGGTGCTCGTCCTGTGCTTATCTTTCTTGACGAGATCGAGAAGGCTAGGCAGTTTATCAAGGACGTACTAGCGCCCATCGTGTACGAGCAACGTGTTGGCAACTACCACATGCCAGAGGGTTCGGTGGTGTTCTGCGCTACCAACCTGAGTGCAGAGGGGTTGGGTGACTCGATGCAGGCTCACTTACGCAACAGGCTAACCGTGGTCAATATGCGTAAGCCTACAGTCAGGGAGTGGATAGAGTACTCGGTGTCTACTGGTGGCGTGGCGGCTGAGGTGCTTGCGTTTGTTGAGGAGTATCCCAAGTTGTTCGACTCGTTCCTTGACTACGAGACTGGCGGTAAGTTTGCTGGCAAGGATCAAGAGCGTGACAACGGGCTCATCTTCAACCCTCGTATCAGTCAGGCGGCGTATGCGTCACCCCGATCGTTGACTGCGGCAGGCAAGATCGTCAACCGCAAGCACCTCATGGACAGCGACACACTTCAGGCGGCACTCGAGGGCACTATCGGGCAGGCATCAGCAGAGGCTCTCGGTGCATATATCCGGTTCGGTTCAGAGAATCCATCGTTCGATGCAGTATGCGCTAACCCTACCACTGCCAAGGTAGCTGACTCGCCTGTTGCACAGATCGTTATGGCGTTCAAGCTAGTGACCAATGTGTCCGACCGAGATCAAGCGCAAGCAGCGACTACCTATGTACGGCGTATGCGTGAGGAGATGCAGGTCATGTTCGTGCGTACCGCAAGCAGTTCAACCAAGGCGGCGTACTTCGGTACAGTTAGTGAGTTCCAAGCGATGTTAGCAAGCAATCGTATTTACTTAGGCTAAGGAGATCAGTATGACTGACAGTGTTGTATATACCCGTATGCGCCCTGAGCAACGACTCACGGCGGTTTCACTTGACGTATCTAGGCACAAGGAGTTCTCACAGCTAGCTGGTGTGGCGTGCGTTGGCTCAGTTATTGTGACCACCGACATACCCACAGCGGCAACGGACGGGGCGAATGAGTACTACAACCCCGAGTTCGTACTCAACATGACGCGCAAGCAGTTGCGCTACCTCAAGCTACACGAGACGTTACACAAGAGTCTGCGGCACTGCGTCGAGTACAAGGACATCGTGCAGAAAGAACCAGAGGTGTCCAACATTGCGATGGACTACGTTGTCAATGGGCTGATCGAGGAGGCAGATCCCACGCTTGCGTTTGTTGAGCGACCGACCGAAGTACCACCACTCGTACACCCCAAGTATGCAGGGTGGTCATTCGTTCGTGTGTTCAAAGATCTTATGCAGAATGCCAAGCCACAAGATGATGGGCAAGGCAAGAAGCTCGTTGATCCTGACGGTGATGAGATCGGTGACACTCTCGATGAGCACAAGCCAAGCACACTGGACGGCACAGGTACTGACAAGCTCAAGCAACAGATCGACGATGCCCTACACCAAGGCAAGATCGTACAGAGCAAGATGGCAGGCAAGCAGGGTGTTGGCGGTGCTCTCGATGCCACCATGCGCAAACGTGACACCAACTGGCGGCAGTATCTCAACGACTTCCTTACCGAGATCTGCGAGGGCGATGAGCAATCACGGTTCTGCCCGCCTAACAAACGTATGCTAGCTTCTGGGTTCATCATGCCTAGCCATTACAGCGAGTCTACTGGTGAGATCATCGTTGCGTGCGACACGTCTGGGTCTATGGAGTCGTTGTATCCGGTAGTGCTTGGTGAGATCTCTCGTATCTGCGGCAACGTACAGCCTGAGTCTGTCCGTGTGTTGTGGTGGGAGTACGATGTTGTTGGCGATCAGCAGTTCAAGCCCATCGACTACCCCAATATTGGTGCGCTACTCAAACCCAACGGCGGTGGTGGCACACGTCTGTCGTGTGTTGCGGATTACATATCGACCAAGAAGTACAAGCCCAAAGCCGTACTCATACTGACTGACGGCTACATCGAGTCTAACTATCGCCTACCAGAAGTACCAGTTCTGTTCGGCGTATGTGACAACGACCACTTCACGGGTTCCCGTGGCAAGACAGTACGGATCTATTCTTAATGCGTTACCAACGCAGTACCCGAATGGGTTCATGTGAACCCAAAACCACAAGGAGATTTACCATGCGTAGCTACGCCTCAGCTCTAGATTTATACAACAACCTTACCAAGCCCCCACGTTCTAAGTGGTGGCGTGAACAGCCCGACAACGCCAAGCCCCTTGTCAATGTAGGCGCACGAAACAAATCCATACACATGACAGACAGCGGGGTGATTTACTTTAAGTACTACAACACCAAGATCGCTTCGTTCGTCAACGACCCTGCGAGCAACACATACACCGCAGTCATGCGCTACTACCACAGCGTGTCCACTAATAGTTTTATGATGGACTATGCGTTGCACTACGCTAACTTACGTACAGACCCTAGCTTGGACGACTACGTGTACATACCCTACAAGCATACCTACGACAAGCCGTCTGCTGTGTTGACCTTCGATGCCTCGACTGACATGCTGATAACAGACCTCGACAAGTCATGGCATCCCACGCTGTACACCAAGCGATCGAACGAGGAGGACAAGCAAGCCCGAGCCCATGTGCGTAAGAGCGTTGAGCCGTACGTCACGATGGCGCTGTTCAATATACACAACACACTCGAGGTCGCTGTGCTACAGGCTGAAGCAGCTTACGCTGTCCCGTTCTTCTCCGTTGAGCGAGATGCGCACAACAACAAAGTGCTCGAGCCTTTGCGTAACTTCCGTCGCACGCTCACCCAGTTTGCTCAGTCAACGACTAGGGCAGGGGGTATGCGTGCCCTTGAGTTTCCTTTCGACAGCGAGGACTTTATCAACGGGCTACTGCGAGCCATACCGGCGATGTGTGTTCTTAGTCTGAGCCATGCCGCCGACAGGTACTTAGTTAAGGAAGGGGATTCGCGGTACAAGTACTACGAAAAGTGGCGTGGTGCAGTAGAAAAAGTAGCGGCAGAGTTCGACGTGCTTGCGTTTGGCAAACGTGTTACACAACAGGTTATAACCGCGCTTAACATAGACAGAGGCACGACAGACCTAGCGCTCCCGCTCTTCCGACACACCCGCCCAAGCAAGGCTTTCACTAAGGGCTTTGACTGCCCTGACGAGTTGAGTAACAAGTTTAGGAATGTTTAAGGGTTGTTGTTTTAACCCCATTTAGTATGTATAATATTTCACATGTACCACGGGGGTGTACCAGACCCCCGATTCAACTGCACTAGCACAAGGAGTTTTACCATGGCACGTTTTAACATCGACACATGCGCCCTGTTGGCTGAGTTCAACGTATCACAATGGACGGCGCGCAAGCTAGACAAGTCCACCACCGACGAGATCATTCACTCCAAGAATGCCGCCAACAAGGGTGCGGCTCGCGTTAACAAGCACCTGCTTGCAGGACGCAGTGAGCTAGAGAATATCTCCAAGCATGTGGGTGCGGTACGGACTTACTTCTACACCAACACTATTCCGTGGAGTGACTCGGGCATTCGCTTACTACCCTCTGCCAAGTTCATCGAGTTCGACGCACGCATGACGCAGTTCGAGACAGAGTTCGTAACCCTAGTGGATGACTTCATCGACACGTACCCTACCCTCATTACGGCGCAAGCGATGGCGCTTGGTGATATGTTTGACAGAGATGAGTACCCCTCTGCTGACGAGTTGAAGTGTAAGTTCAGGTTCGCTATCAACTACATGCCTGTCCCATCGGCGGGTGATTTCCGTGTAGACATTGGCAACGAAGCGCAGAAAGAGTTACAGACCAAGCTCTCTAAGCTAGCAGACGAACGCATCGAGCACGCTATGACTGACATCAAGATGCGACTCAAGGATCACCTCGTCCGTATGGCAGACCGCCTGACTGTGGACTACATCAACAACGAAGCCAAGCCTCGTGTGTTCCACAACTCGTTACTAGACACAGCACGAGAGCTGTGCGATGTGTG
>Ga0213861_10001763_pt1 | contig 19015 bp, 18 predicted proteins | sample PICome_4_FD_160110 | JGI IMG/M metagenome (GOLD analysis project Ga0213861, IMG submission 160110) | Coastal seawater microbial communities near Pivers Island, North Carolina, United States - PICO131 | ecosystem: Environmental > Aquatic > Marine > Coastal | place: USA: North Carolina... | reverse complement strand
TCGCTTTGCACCCTCTATGGCGCTAGGAGCATTGATCGTGCGACGACAGCGGCCCGAATGGGTGGGTGCGGCGCAGAAGCGACTCGCCTGGTCCTTGGGTTTTGGAATGGCTTTCGTTGCCTGCCTCGGAATGGGGTTCCTCGGTCTCCAAAACGAGTACATGCTCCTCTTTTGTGGATTCTGCCTCAGCCTGATGTTCTTAGAGACAGCTTTTGGAATCTGTGTGGGATGCGAGCTCTATCGGGTCTTCGCCACAGAGAAGCCCCAGTTATGCCCGGGGGACGTGTGTGACTACACCCCACCCCAGCGTCGAACCCTGTTCAGCTCAGACACCCACTCTCACACCCCTTAGAGCTGGCTTCGAATCGCCCACAAATCGGGGAACACCGGGTTGAACAGCGTTGAGGCCAAGTAACCCACACCCGAGGACCCACCACTTCCGGGTTTGCGGCCAATGGTGCGTTCCACCATTTTGACATGGCGATAGCGCCATTCACCGAGTCCCTCATCCAGATCGACCAACGCCTCACACACCATCGCGGACTCGGGATCATGGTGATGAAGGGTCACTAATACCGCCTGGACATCCTCTCGAGGTGCCCAGGACACAGTGACATCACGCTCAAGGACGTCCTGAGGCATCTCATGACCCCGAACATGGCAATACCGCAACGCCGAATCCCACACACTGGGCCTGGCCATCGCAGCCTCGACTCGATTTCTCGCTGAGGACCCCGGCACTAAGTGCTCCGCTGTTTTCATGCCGGTTCCCTCTGTGGCGTTCTCTCCCGCGTGGTCTCTGCGACCGAGCACCGCTTCCACTTCTCGGAACTGCGCCGACTGGAAGCCACTGGCCGAGGACAAGCGAGAACGAAACGACTGGAACTGCAGAGGCGTCATGGTCTCGAGCACATCGATCTGCTGGACACAGGTTTTCATGATGGAGCGAACCCGACCAAGAAGGGCAAGCGATCGGTGAGTGTCACCGTTTTCCAGAGCGGGCTGCAAAGCCGAAAGCTCGTGGAGAATCTGCTGGAACCAGAGCTCATAGACCTGATGAATGGTGATGAACAATAACTCATCGTGCTCAGGGCCATCGGAGAGCGGCTCTTGTAAAGACAGGAGTTCATCAACCTTGAGATAGGTCGTGTAGGTGACGGCTTTCTGATGTTCGGCAGCAGGCATTAGGTAACCCTAGTCTCCTGCGGAGCTACCTCCCGATATGCACCCGACTCCATGAGGCTTCGCAGTCGGTCGAAACCATCCCACACCTCCACGTATGACGTGGGCAGGGGAGAGATCGCGAGACGGATTGCATCCGGTGCTCGATAATCGGGCACGACATTGACCAACTGGCGAAGAGCCAACGCGATGGTCGCCGCTTCAGGGTGGCGGATGATGATGTGCCCACCCCGCTCCGAGGCTTCCCGTGGCGTTCCCAGAGTGAAACTGTGAGGAACTAGCCACGCATCCACGAGCTGAATCATCAGTTCGGTGCCCAGTGCCGCCTTCCTCTCTATTTCTGCAATTCCGGCGCGCTGAATCATCTCGTAGCTCGCTTGGACACCTCGAATCCCGACAATCGAGGGACTCGCTACCTGAAATCCCCGGATCCCTCTGGCCTTCTCAAACCACGGACCCATCAGGAACTGGTCTTCCTGAGCGAACCAACCCTTGATCGGCACCTCGAGCTCCTGTTGCAACTCAGAGCGGACGAATAGCCATGCGGGAGAGCCGGGGCCTGAGTTTCCATACTTATAGGTACAGCCCACTGCAAGATTAATCTTGTTGCCATCGAAATCAAGATCGATGGCACCGCCTGCGTGCGAGCAATCCCAGAGCATGTGGGCACCGGCCGCGGTTACCGCGGCTTGAATCTCCGCTATTTCAGAACGTGCACCAGAGCGATAGTTGATGGCCTGAAGGGTCACGAGTGCCACATCATCACTGAGATAGGGAGCCAGAGCCTCTGCTGTGACGCGCTCGTGCTCTACTGAGACTGACACAGCTCCGGGCCCTCCCTGACCGTCAGTATCCAGTGTGAGGAGGCTTAACCCGAGGTCAGTAGCAATCCCCTCGAGGATGTAGCGGTCGGTCGGAAAGTTTGCCGAGTCGATGATGACGGTCTTTCGTCCTGGCCTGGATCGAATCGCGGCGATAGCGAGCTGGTAGAAGTTCATCGATGTTGTGTCACACACCAGAGTCTGGCCAGGTCCCGTTCCCAACGTCGCTGAGGCAAGGAGGTCTCCGGCCACTTGGGCCTCATCAATCCAGTGTCCCCATCCCTCGACGAGCTCGGTCCCCCATTCATGTGTCACAAAAGAGGCAACAGAGTCCCTCGTTGCAAGGGGGAGCTTCCCTAGAGAATTTCCATCCAAATAGCACTGATCAGGGTCCGCATGAAAGAACTCGGACCGAAAGGAGGCGAGGGGGTCACGGCTGTCCAGGAGCTCAGCAGTGGTGCGCTCCGTTGCCACCCCGGGTAGTTCTACCGTCATTCCCCCAGCTTAGGGTTCTTGCTGGACCGCTTCCTTACCCAAACTTTCCGGACACGTAATCCTCGGTCGCTTTGACGGACGGATTGGAAAACATCTTCTCTGTGGTGTCGTACTCAATGAGCTTTCCTGGCATTCCTGTGCCCGCAATATTGAAGAAAGCCGTCATGTCACTCACTCGGCTTGCCTGTTGCATGTTGTGGGTCACGATCACGATGGTGTACTCGGACTTGAGCTCTTCAATAAGGTCCTCAATCGCAAGAGTAGAAATGGGGTCCAGAGCGGAACACGGTTCATCCATCAAAATGACTTCTGGCTCGACCGCGATGGTGCGAGCAATACAGAGTCGCTGCTGCTGACCACCTGAGATTCCTGAGCCTGGCTTGTCGAGACGGTCTTTCACCTCCTCCCAGAGATTTGCTCCCCGCAAGGACTTCTCCACCAGTTCATCAGCGTCTGACTTAGAAATCCTCCGATTATTCAATTTCACCCCGGCCAAAACGTTGTCACGAATCGACATCGTCGGGAACGGGTTAGGGCGCTGGAACACCATGCCAATCTGGCGGCGAACGGATACCGGGTCAACGCCTGAGGCGTACAGATTGTTTCCGTCCACAAGAACTTCACCATCCACATATGCGCCGGGAATAACTTCGTGCATTCGGTTCAAAGTACGGATGAGCGTCGATTTGCCACACCCAGAAGGTCCGATGAACGCGGTCACACTTCGAGGAGCAATCTCCATACTGACGCCCTCAACAGCCAGGAACTTTCCGTAATACACGTTGAGGTCCTTGATTTCTATGCGCATTGACATGGGATTTCCTACTTTTCCTATCGGCCTGTCTTGGGGGCGAAGAAGCGGGTAATAAGTCGCGCTCCAAGGTTCAAAATCATCACAATCAGAATGAGGGCCAGGGCTCCTGCCCACGCACGATTCAGAGCTGCGTCCGGATTAGAACCCTGCGCGACATAGGAGTAATACACGAAGTTTGGCAAACTCTGCATCCGGTCTTGGAAGAGATTGAAGTTAAAGTCATTGGAGAATCCTGCAGCAATCAACAGCGGCGCGGTCTCACCCATTACCCGAGCAATTGCCAACATGATTCCTGTCGTGATTCCTGCGATGGAAGTGGGAAGAACAACTTTCAAAATTGTCAGCCACTTGGGGACACCTAACGCGAACGATGCCTCCCTCAACTCGTTCGGAACAATCCGGAGCATCTCCTCGCTGGAGCGCACCACAATCGGAATCATCAATACGGTGAGAGCAGCCGCACCAGAAATTCCCACACGAGTTCCCGGACCAAGGATGATCTCAAATAACGAGTACGCGAAAAGTCCGGCGACAATGGAGGGAATTCCTGTCATGACGTCGACAAAGAATGTGATGTATCGAGTCAGGCGCTTACCTGACCCATACTCCACGATGTAAATCGCTGTCAGCAGCCCCACCGGCACAGATACCGCACTCGCCGCAAGTGTCATGAGTAGCGTTCCGATCATGGCGTGTGCGGCTCCTCCGCCCTCACCCACAACGTTGCGCATGGACAAGGTGAAGAATTCGCCGTCAAACCTCACTAAGCCGTTGGTGAGAACAACGATCACCAAAGAGATGAGAGGGGTCAGAGCGGCCAGGAAGGCGATAGTGACGAGCAATGTCGCTAGTCGATCGGTTGCTCTACGTTGTCCTTCGACCTTTCGGGAGACTGCATAGAGCAAGATGCCAAAGAAGATGATCGCAACAAGGCCCACCAAGATGAGATTGATCTGAAATTCCTCATCCGCAGGGCGAAAGATCGTGAAAAGTAACCATGACAGCACAAGGGAGGTGAGAAGCAAGAGGCCGGGAACATATCCCTGAAGACGACCCGCTGAGAACACATTAGGAGCCGGCGATGTCATGGAGTGAGAGGTCATCAGTTCGCTCCCGAGAATTCAGCTCGTCGCTCGATGATCCACCGGGCAATGGAGTTCACCACCAGCGTGATGGCGAAGAGGATGAGGCCGGAAGCAATCAAAGCGTTCACATTGAGTCCGTATGCCTCAGGGAAGCTGAGCGCAACGTTCGCTGCAATCGTGGAGGGGTTCACCGAGCTAATCAAATTCACCGTAATTACTCCCGTGGCCGAGAGAACCATCGCCACGGCGAGAGTTTCACCTAGTGCTCGACCCAGACCCAGCATGGCGGCCGAGATAATTCCTCCCCGCCCCACGGGAAGAACCACGTCTCTGACCATTTCCCAGCGCGTGGAACCCAACGCGAGAGAAGCTTCGACGTACAACACAGGAGTTTGTAGGAAAACTTCGCGCGACACCGCCGTGATGATAGGCAGGACCATGACGGCGAGCACCACTGCGGCGGTGAGAATCGTTCGACCAGTTCCTGACGCGGGCCCTGCAAAAAAGGGAATGAAGCTAAGGTTTTCTGCCAGCCAGGCGTAGGAAGGCTGCAACGCTGGAGCAAGCACCGTGCCGCCCCAGAGTCCGTAGACCACCGACGGAACTGCAGCCAACAAATCTACGATGTAGCCCAGCGGAGCGGCGATACGACGGGGCGCGTAATGGGAAATGAAGAGAGCGATTCCTATCGCCAGCGGAAAAGCGATGATGAGTGCGATGAGTGCTGCCCAGAGGGTTCCAAAGACGAGAGGAATCACCCATTGGGCGAAAGTGTCACCGTCGAGAAGACCAATTTCTGCTGGATCTGCCACCAGCGCGGGGTATCCCTCGAGAATGAGGAACGCTGACACCCCGGCCAGCATGACGAGGATGAAGACTCCAGCCCCCCGGGCCGACCCGGAGAAGATTCTGTCTCCGGGTCTCTCCACAGTCTTAGGGGCTCGGATTTCGGGAATCAGTCCCTCATCCTTATCTTTCGCCATAACGATGCGCTCCCGATGCTTTCGACAATTCCTGCGGAGTCTGGTGAGTCACTAGTGCGAGTCTAGAGGAGAGGTGGAGAGGGGATATTCCCCTCTCCACCTCTCCGTAGGGTGTTACTGAATTGCAGCGATAACTGCTTCTGCCTTGGCACGAAGGTCGGCCGAGATCGGCGCGTTGCCTGCGTTTGCCTGAGCAGCAGCCTGTCCCTCTTCGCTAATCACGTAAGAGGCATATGCCTTCATCAGGTCGACCACGGAGTCATCCTTGTAGTCGTTGCAACCGATGAAGTAGCTGACGAGCACGATGGGGTAAGTGCCCGAAGCGTCAGTGGCGCGGTCCAGAGCGATAGCGAGGTCAGTCTCACCGCGCTCGCCGGGGCTGTCTGCAGGAGAAGCATCCACAATCTTTGCGGCGGCTTCTGCGCTGTAGGGGACGTACTCCGCGCCGACCTTGACAGCTACGGTTCCGAGGTCGCCGGCACGGGAAGCATCTGCATAACCGATGGTTCCAGTTCCGTTGGTAACCGCGTCAACCACACCAGAGGTCTGGGGAGCACCTTCTCCACCCCACTCCGCGGGCCACGCCTCAAAGTTGCCGGCGTTCTCACCGTTCAGCAACCACGTGTTGGGAGCAGCCTTAGCCATGTAGTCAGTGAAGTTGTCGGTGGTGCCAGACTCGTCAGAGCGGTGCACCGCCGTGATTGTCAGGTCAGGAAGATCAACGCCGGGGTTCTGGCTCGTGATGGCGTCGTCACTCCAATTGGTGATTTCACCGGTGAAGATCCCGGCAAGAGTGTCGGGATCAAGGTCGAGACTGTCAATCCCGTCGAGGTTGAAAATGACGGCAATGGGAGAAATGTAAGCAGGAATTTCCCAGATGCCTGTACCGGGTTCGCAGGAACCGAAGTTGTCTTCAGCAATCTCGTCCACCTTGAATGCTCGGTCTGAACCAGCAAAGGACGAAGCTCCGCTCTGGAAGGTCTCGCGACCTCCGCCCGATCCGATGGGGTCATAGCTAACAGTTACGTCAGGGTTTGCGGTCTGGAAACCGGCAACCCATGCCTCTGCAGCAGCACCCTGAGATGACGCGCCAGCGCCAACGAGGGTTCCACTGAGGGCTGGAGCCGCTTCGACCGCTTCAGTCGCTGCAGGTGCAGCAGCTTCTTCCGCGGGCTCTGCCTCAGCCGCACACGCGCCCAGCACGAATACGGAGGAAGCGAGGAGAGCAACGCTAGCGAGACTCTTGCTCGATGTGATCATGTGTTTTCCATCCTTGATAACAGGGTTTCATGGTGCCGACATCGCGTGATGTCTGTAGAAATCTCTCCACCTCAGGTGTCACGGAAGGTTCCATCCGGTGAATAGAAAGTGAACAAATATTGAGCGGGGATGATGTGGCAAGGTGTTGGGGTGACCCAACTTGCGCCCATCATCACCTTGACCCCTGCGCCGGCTGTCGATCGAACCTATATTTTCGACACTTTGCTGCCTGGCGAGGTCCATCGGGCATCGAAGGTTCGGGCCGAGCTCGCCGGGAAAGGTGTCAACGTCTCCCGAGGGCTAGTGCTAGCAGGAGTGCCCTCTTTCGCTGTCGTACCTCTGTCGCACGCTGATGTCTCTTCACTGGAAGATGAGCTCATTCACCCTCACCTCGTCGATACCGCATTGAGGGTTAACATCACGCTTCTAGAAGCGGGCGGGCGGACCACGAAAGTTAATGAAAGACCCTCGGCACTCAGCGCAGATGACTGGTCGGCAATGATCGAGAAGGCTCTCAATCTCTCCTCTCTCAATCACGGATCGTGGATTCTTCTGGCCGGAACAATTCCTCTAAATAAACAGGGAGGCCCACTCAACCTCCTTCCGCTTTTTCATGAAGCCAAAGAACTCGGTATAGCCGTTGGGTTGGACACCTCAGGCGCTCCACTGTTGGAGCTGGCTCGCGCAGGGCTTCCTGATGTCATCAAACCCAACGCTCCGGAACTGGCAGAGTGCGTAGGCCGATCACTACAAACTCTTGGAGACGTCATCGACGCAGCCCAGGAGGTCCATGACTGGGGAGTTGCTCATGTCCTCGTGTCGCTGGGGGCAGATGGAATGGTGGGGGTTTCAAACACCGACGTCTTCCATGCGCACACGGAGCCGGTGACAGTCACGAACACGATCGGAGCGGGGGACGCCAGCGTCGCGGGTTTTCTCTCACACATATCCCATAGACCTTCGGAGTTTGGTGAAGCGATCTCTCGAGCAGTGTCGTGGGGTGCCCTCAAGGTCCAAGAGCAGAGCTCCCAGTTACAGAGCCTGGATGGACTCGTTCCCGCGATCCTTACCGACAATCCCGATAGATCGAAAAAGCTTCGTGAGCCGGGGCTTTTCTAACCTTCATCGCCATATTTATGGTTTTTTGTGGTTTTGAATGTTGTTATGTGTGGTTTTGTGTTACCTTTCTGTCAGGTAATTCATAGAAATCTGAAGGACAACGATGATGTTGGCAGAAGAACGACGACTCTTAATCGTCGACTGGACGCGTAATGAGGGTCGCCTCAACGCTGCCGAAGCTGCCGTAAAACTGAACGTTGCTACCGAGACTGTCCGGCGCGATCTTGACGTTCTTCAGCGTCGCGGCGCACTTCGCAAGGTTCATGGTGGAGCAATCGCCATGGAGCGATTCGCTCATGAGTACACCATTCCTGAGCGACAGAATCTGAATCCCGACGCGAAAAAGCGCATCGCGGAAACCGCCTCCGAGTACATCCCTGACGAAGGTTGCATCTTCGTGGACGGTGGAACGACAACAGAGTTCCTCGCCCCGGCACTTCGCAACCGCCCTGATCTGCTGGTTGTCACCAACAGCGTCACCCTGGCGTCTCAGATTGCCGACAGCTCCACAAAGACCTACATGCTCTCCGGTCGCGTTCGCCCCACCACCTTAAGTTCCGTCGGCGCAAGGACCGTAGAAGACTTGAGTCAACTCAACGCCGTTGTTGCCTTTGTGGGCGCAAACGGAATCTCAAAGGATCTCCGCATTACGGCATTTGACACGGATGAGGCCATCGTCAAGAAGGTCTTCATCTCCCATTCGGCCGAAACGATCCTCCTTGCCGATAACAGCAAGTTCGGCTCAACGTATCCCTCGACGTTTGGGGAACCATCAGATTTCGACCGACTCGTCACGGACCTGGGCACTGACTCCTCATTTATTGAGGGGTTCACCCAGCGTGGCGTCGAAGTGGTGGTCGCATGACCCACCGCGAATTAGGTTTCGTCTCCAGCCTTGGGGACGGAAGTGCACGAGAAGCCAGAGAGGGGTGCTTATTCTCCCTGAGCTCCCCACTCTGGCAACTCGGGCAAACAATACAACCTCTCGAAGGAAGGTAGTACCAATGAGTGATTTTATTCCCTCTGGTAGCGACGGCCAAGGTGGCTGGCGTGCCGGATTGCAGAAGCTCGGAGGCAACCTCGCGGGAATGGTGATTCCGAACATCGGAGCCTTCATTGCCTGGGGTCTGCTGACAGCTCTGTTCATCCCCACAGGATGGCTGCCCAACGAGAACTTCTCGTCCATGGTCGGCCCCATGATTCTGAACCTGCTGCCGATTCTTATCGGTTACACGGGTGGTCGAATCGTTCACGGTCAGCGCGGTGCGGTGATTGGTTCGGTTGCGACTGTCGGTGTGATTGTGGGTACAGACATCCCCATGTTCCTCGGCGCCATGATTATTGGTCCGCTGATGGCATGGATCCTCAAGTACATCGACAAGGTACTTGACCCCATTACCCCTCCCGGCTTCGAAATGCTGATTGGCAACTTCTCGCTGGGTATTGCCGGAATGCTCGGCGCCATGCTCGGTTACCTGGGAATTGGACCGATCGTCTCGGCCATCACCAACGTGCTGGGTAACGGTGTGAGCTGGCTCGTGGACAACTCTCTTCTCCCGATCGCATCAGTGCTGATTGAGCCGGCGAAGATCCTGTTCATGAACAACGCGATCAACCACGGTGTTCTAGGGCCGCTCGGTGTGGTTCAGGCGGAAGAGGCAGGCAAGTCCATCCTCTTCATGCTCGAGACCAACCCTGGCCCCGGTTTGGGAATTCTGGTTGCCTTCTGGCTCGCTGGACCCAAACTCCTCCGTGGTTCCGCACCTGGCGCCATCATCATCCACTTCCTCGGTGGAATCCATGAGATCTACTTCCCCTACGTACTGCTGAAGCCTCAGGTTGTCCTGGGTGCAATCGTCGGTGGCGCCGTGGGTGTTGCAACCTTCATGGTGACTGGCGTGGGACTGGTAGCAACACCGTCGCCCGGATCGATCTTTGCCTACCTGGCAGTGACCCCTCCCGGTAACCACCTCGGTGTGCTTCTCGGTATCGTCCTCTCTGCCGCTGCGTCCTTCGTTGTGTCGTGGTTCATTCTCAAGCTCTCGAAGGTTGACTCCACCGAGGAAGAGTTTGAAGCCGCTCAGCAGCGCAGCAAAGAGATGAAGGCTGGCAAGTAGCCATGGCCTCAGTATCGGCGAGTGACGTCAAGCAAATTGTTGTTGCCTGCGAAGCAGGCATGGGTTCCAGCGTTATGGTCGCCCGGCAATTGGCAAAACAACTCAAGAGTCAAGAAATCACCGTGGTTCACTCCCCGGTGAACCAGCTGGCAGAAACACCGCACCAGATTGTGCTTGTCCACCGGGGCCTGAGTGCCCGGGCTAAGCAGGCAGTTCCTGATTCGGTGGTGATCATCTTTGACATGTTCTTAGGTGACCTCAACATTGCGAAGCTGGTCGGAGCTCTTCAGAATGGAGACACCATCTCAGATGGCTGATTTACTCCAACTGGCCGGTATCACGCTAGATGCGACGGCCTCCTCGCGAGAGGAGGCCGTCAGCATCTGCGGCTCACTCCTGGTGGACCTGGGGGCAGTGTCCCAGGAATACGCCGACGCGATGTGGGAGCGCGAACAAGTGTTCCCCTCCGAACTGGGCGATGGATTTGCCATCCCGCATGGGACCGACGAGTCCCGCCAGCACGTCATGTTTGACCAGCTTGTCTTCGTGAGATTTACCGAGCCAGTGAGCTGGGTGAACGAAGACATCTCTGTGTGTGTCGGAATCGCATCTCAGGGAGATGGTCACGTCGAAATTCTTGGCAACCTTGCGGACCTCCTGATGGAGGAGGAGTCCGCACATACTCTTCGCACATCATCTGACCCTGAAGTCATCAGGGACCTCATTCTGAAAGGCGCGTAATCGATGAAGGCTGCACTATTTCGGGGCCCTGGCGACTTGAGTGTCATTGAGGTCGATTCGCCAACCCCCGCGGCCAATGAACTCAAGATTCGCGTTGAATCCTGCGCCACTTGCGGAACGGACGCCAAAATTTTTCATCACGGCCACCCTCGCCTCGAGCCACCCCAGATCATTGGCCACGAAATCTCTGGCGAAGTTATCGAGGTCGGTGCTGACACCTCGGGATACGCCGTCGGACAGAGGGTCCAAATCATTGCCGCAGTTCCCTGCGAAGAGTGTTGGGCCTGTCTAGCCGGCAAACAGGGAATCTGTATCAATCAGACCTCCATGGGCTACCAATTCCCTGGGGGATTTGCCCAAGAAATGATTGTTCCCCAGTCCGTCATCAAAGCCGACGGGGTCAACACCATTCCCGACGGTCTCACTTTTGATGAAGCTTCAGTCGCGGAACCTCTCGCCTGCGTGCTGAACGCCCAGCGACTCGTCAACGTGGGAAAGGGTGACACCGTACTCGTGATGGGAGCGGGTCCCATCGGCTGCCTCCACATCCGTCTCGCCCGAGCACTGGGCGCCGCGAAAGTCATGCTCGCTGACATCAACGGTGGTCGCTTGAAGCTCTCCGCTGACGCGGTGAAGCCAGATCGGGCCATCGACATGTCCTCTGAGAATCTCGAAGAGATCGTTGCCGCTGAAACCGGCGGAATCGGTCCCAGTGTCATCATCACCGCTGCGCCGTCTGGTCAAGCTCAAGAACAAGCCATCGCCATGGCGGCGCCCGGAGGACGCGTGAGCTTCTTTGGTGGGTTGCCCAAAGACAAGCCCATGATTCAAGTCGACTCCAACGTCGTGCACTACAAAGAACTCATCCTCGCTGGCGCGAACGGCTCCTCGCCCGCTCAGAACAAAGAAGCGCTGGCTCTCATTGCCTCGGGAGCTGTTCCCGTGGCAGACCTGATCACTCACCGCCTTCCTCTGGACGAGGTTCAAGACGCCATTAGCGCAGTAACGTCAGGGGACGCCATCAAAGTTGTCATCAAACCTCAGGGGGTCTCAGAATGAGCGCTCTCGTTCACACCATCACCGTGACGGACCCCATTGGTCTCCACGCCCGGCCGGTGGGTCAAATTGTGACCCTGGTGAGGGAAAAAGGTGCCACCGTGACACTGCGCAGCGCGTCAGGAGCAGAAGGGCTTGCCACCTCGGCTCTCAAGATGCTGGCTCTCAAGGTGAAAACAGGGGAAACGCTCGATATCGTCGTCGAGTCGGCAGGGTCCTCAGACCCTGACACTCTCGCCCACGACATCGAGCGACTGATCAACCAGGGTTGAGCCTCGGAGCCAGGAGACATGGAACTCACCGGGATAGGAGTTGGCTCACACGCAGCTGTGGGCGACGTTTTCCTGCTCACGACCTCCGACGAAGTTTTCGAGCACAGGAAATCCACTCACACCCCGAGTGAGGAAGCCAGCATCCTCGGCACCGCCATTGCCACAACCGCGGCAACCATCCGTGACGAGGCGTCCTCTGGTGATGCAACCACACAGGAGATTCTGGACGCCCTCCTGATTATTTTGGAAGACCCAGAACTCCAGGAGATGGCTCGTCCCCACCTGGAGTCCGGAGCCGACGCTCCCACGGGCTTGTTCAGAGCTCTGGATGAATTCGCGGAGCTCATGGGTGACGATGAGGACTTCCAGTCCCGTGTGGCGGATCTCCGAGGCATTGCGGCGCGAATTTCCGCGTGGATACGGGGTCTCGCTGCGGGACCAGGCATTCCCGCCGAGGGCTCCTGGATTGTCGTTGCCGAGGATCTCACCCCATTGGAGACGTCGCAGTTTGGCGACTCTGTCGTGGGAGTCATCACAGAACTTGGGGGACCAACGTCTCACACCGCCATCATTTGCCGCGCTCTGGGTATCCCTGCGCTCGTGAGTGCGACAGGTGCCATGACCCTCGAGCAGGGCTCTTCGGTCCTAGTGGACCCGGAGGGCAACCGTGCTGTGGTCGGCGGGGAACTCTCCAGCGCCACCACGGCCATCTCCTTTATCGCTAGCGCTGATGCGCCCCTCATCACGGTTCGAGCAAACATCGGTGGTCTTGCCGATGCCGAGAAAGCGGCAGAGACCGCAGCCCGCGGCGTAGGTCTCTTTCGCACCGAGGTTCTCTATCTCTCATCGTCGACAATGCCAAGTGTGGAGGAGCAGGCCACGCTCTACACCGAAGTCCTCAAGGCGGCTCCTGCAGGAAAAATCATCATCAGGACCATTGATGCCGGCAGTGACAAGCCAGTACCGTTCCTGTCCATTCCCCGCGAGGACAACCCCGCTCTGGGAGTTCGAGGCTTCCGCCTCACTGCTGAGCACCTCAACTTCCAACGGTCACAACTGACCGCGATCGCTCAGGCAATCAATGCCACCGGGCGTGATGTCGGAGTCATGGCTCCGATGGTCTCCACGGTCTCCGAGGTGCGGGAGTTCGCTGCTCTCTGCGATGACGCAGGCATCACCCAGGTGGGCATCATGATCGAAACACCCGCCATAGTCCCGGTGATGGCAGACCTCGAAGGCCTGCTCAGTTTTGTCAGCATCGGAACAAACGATCTCTCCCAGTATCTATTTGCCGCTGACCGAATGCACCCCCATCTGGGCGCGCTGAATGACCCCTGGCAGCCCGGTCTGCTGAGAACAGTGGCGGCAATTGCCGAGTCAGCTAGGAAGCTCAAGATTCCCGCGGGAGTCTGTGGGGAGAGTGCTGCCAACCCGTTGTTGTCCATCGTGTTCGCAGGGCTGGGAATAGATTCGGTCAGTGTTGCACCCAGCGCTGTTGACGCTGTCTCCACAGCGTTGAGCGCGGTCGATTCCACCACCGCGACCAAAGCCGCGAAGCGCGCGCTTGCTGCCAGCACCCCGAACGACGCGGAAGCCGCCGTTCGAGCCCTCTTCTCCTAGCGGGCTTCGGCGTATTCTGAGTGCACCGACGGAAGGTTTCTGATGCGTTCAATTCGTGTGGCTCACAGCGGAGGTCCTGAGGTACTCACCATCACCGAGACTTCGGAACCGGATTGCGGGGATGGAGACATCCTCGTTGATGTGGCGGCTGCGGGGGTCAACTTCATCGACATTTATCAGCGCGAGGGCCTGTACCCGATGACACTGCCCTATACGCCGGGACTCGAGGGGGCAGGAATAGTTCGCTCAGTGGGCCCCGGAGTGACCGACTTCTCCCCGGGGGACCGAGTCGCCTGGACCGGACACCTGGGAAGCTATGCCGAGGTCGTGGCCTTGCCGGCCGAGAAGGCCGTCCGTGTTCCCGAGGGAATGGCCTTGGAGACCGCCGCCGGCATGATGTTGCAGGGCCTCACCGCCCACTACCTCGTCACCAGTGTTTTTGAGATCAAACCAGGAGATCACGCCCTGGTGCATGCCGCTGCGGGCGGTGTGGGGCTTCTGCTGTGTCAGATGATTAGCGCCCGAGGCGGACAGGTCATCGGGACCGTATCCACCGACGCCAAAGCAGACGCGGCCCTGGCAGCCGGAGCGAGGCATATCATTCGCTACGACCGCGAAGAAGTCGACTCCCGCGTGAAGGAGATCACCGACGGCCGCGGAGTTTCCGTGGTGTACGACGGTGTAGGGAGGGACACTTTTGAGGCAAGCTTGCGAAGCCTTGCCCCCCGGGGTGTGATGGCACTGTTTGGTCAATCAAGTGGTCCGGTGGAGTCCTTTGACCCCCAGATATTGAACCAACTGGGTTCACTGGTCCTCACCAGGCCAAGTCTCGCCCACTTCACCCAAACCCCCGAGGAGCTTCGTTGGCGCGCCGGTGACGTGCTCGGCGCACTGGTGGAGGGTTCCCTGGAGTTCACCTTGCACGGGACATACCCGCTTGAGGATGCCCAGAGAGCCCATCAGGATCTTGCCGCGCGGGTTACCTCCGGCAAGCTTCTCCTCGCGCCCTGACGACGGCACGACCTTCGACAGTGCGAGAGCTTTCGCAGTAGCGTGTGAGCATGAAAATACTCCTCGTCGGCGCCGGTGGCGTTGGTAACGCACTCGCAAAACTTCTCGCCACCAGAGACTTCTATGAGTCAGTGGTGGTCGCCGACTACGACGTCTCCCGCGCGGAGTCTGTCGTGGAGTGGATTGGCAGAAGGTTTCCCGCAGCTCATCCCCGGTTTAGCGCAGCACAGATAGACGCTTCCCAGCCCTCCCATGTCACCGAGGCGGCACTGGCCCACGGATCCACCATCGTGATGAACGCTGTGGAGCCATCCTTCGTCGAGAGCATCTTCGATGGTGCCCTGGCGGCAGGTGCTGACTACATGGACATGGCCATGAGTCTCTCCAAACCCCATCCCACCGACCCTCACACCACGGCGGGAATCAAACTCGGTGATTACCAATTCGAGAAGGCCCCCGCGTGGGAAAAAGCTGGTCGGCTTGCCCTTGTCGGGATGGGTGTTGAACCGGGCATCTCCGATGTTTTTGCCCGCTATGCCGCTGATCACCTATTCAGTGAGATCGACGAGATTGGTGTTCGCGATGGAGCAAACCTGGTCGTCACTGACGACACAGGGCGCGAAATCTTCGCGCCCTCGTTCAGCATCTGGACCACCATCGAGGAGTGTCTCAACCCTCCTCTGATTTGGGAGAAAGACAAGGGTTGGTTCACTACTGCCCCCTTTAGTGAACCGGAGGTCTTCACCTTCCCGGCGGGCATTGGGCCTGTGGAATGCGTGAACGTCGAACACGAAGAGGTGTCCCTGGTTCCTCGATACCTGGACGCCAAGCGGGTGACCTTCAAATATGGGCTCGGGGAAGAGTTCATCGGCGTCCTTCGGACGCTGAACCTTCTGGGTTTGGATGGGATTGAACCGATATCGGTGCGCACTGCTCCCGATGGTGATGGCAAGCGCTCCGTCGCCTCCGTCTCGCCGCGGGACCTGGTCGCCGCCGTGCTACCCGATCCCGCAACGCTCGGTGACCAGATGACGGGAACCACCTGTGCGGGGACCTGGGTGACCGGAAAGGGCACTGATGGTGCCCCCCGGGAGGTCTTTCTGTACCACGCGATCGACAACGCCTGGACTATGGAGCACTACGACTCCCAGTGCGTCGTCTGGCAGACAGCACTGGCCCCCGCACTCGCGCTGGAGCTTCTCGCTACGGGAGTGTGGTCAGGCTCCGGAGTTCACGGCCCTGAAGCGTTTGATGCCAAGCCTTTCCTGGAGCTTATGGAGAAGCCCGAATCCGAGGGTGGCTACGGTCAGGCCTGGGGGCTCGAAGAGCGCTAGCTCGGGCTAAACCGAAGCGATAGGCACGAGAGCCCGCCATCGATCTTCTGACACTCCGAGTTTTCCAATTCGATCACCACGAACCCTGCGGTTCGCACCCGCTGGGCGGTCACCGGGAACCCCGAGGGCATAAACACCACGTCATTCACGCGAATACTGTTTGCGGCTGGCTCTTCACCCTCGGCAACATCGATGACGGTGTAACCCTCGAAACACCCGGTGGCGCCGAGCCTCGGGGTGGAAAGGATGGTGGAACCATCGAGTAGCGAGCAGTCCGACTTGAAGTGAAGAACTCCGGGGGGAGTCCTCACCTCTCTTACCGTGTATCCCCAGTCCGCTACTGCCCTCTGCAGCTCCTCAATTCCGGCAGTGTTGGTGCGGTCAGATTTTCCCACCAAGATTTCTGACTCTGTAGTCAGGATGTCCCCGCCCTCGATAAAGCCTGGACCCGCGAGGTGCCGAACGTCGGAATACAGGTCTTTCAGGTGTGGTGCCATAGCCATCGACTCTCCGAAGCGGCTGGGTGCTCCCGGGCGCAACACGACCGCCCCCTCACGCACACACAGAGCCGTGTCTTCCACAAAAAGGGAATCGGGGAACTCTTCCAGAGCGTCAAGGACGCTCACCTCCACCCCGGCCTGGCGTAGCTCTGTGACGTAAGCGTCGTGATGGCGCATCATCAGGTCAATGTCGGGGTTACCGACATTCTCGGCACGCAGGCCATGAATCGCGCTCACCGGGGGACGCCGGGTGATCGCGTGGGTGAATCGGAACGAACGCTCAGGCATCACGCAAACTTACTCGCCGTCAGCTTCTTCCTAGGCCACCAGAACTTGTCACCGGTAATAAAGGCGAGGGCCGGGACCACGACAGTTCGAACCAGAAGCGTGTCAATCAACACACCAATACCCACGATGATGCCGATTTGGAACAACGCGATCAGCGGAAGAACACCCAAGACCGCGAAGACAGCCGCCAACAGAACACCAGCACTGGTAATCACCCCACCGGTGGCCCCCAAAGCTTTAATCATGGCCTGACGGGTGGGCTGGCGGACAGTTGCCGCCAGGTTTGCTGATTCCTCTCGTGCGCGGGAGACCAGGAAGATGTTGTAGTCGACACCGAGGGCCACCAAGAACAAGAAGGAATACAGGAACACGCTGAAGTCCAGCCCCGACATGCCAAACACGTTCTGGAATATCAGCCACGCCGCCCCCATCGCGGAGAAGAACGAGAGCACCACGCTTCCGAGCAACAAAATGGGCGCTACCAGCGCCTTCAGCAATAGAACCAGAACAATAAACACCAACACCAGGATGAGCGGTATCACCAGGAGTTGGTCACGTTCATAGGCCTGCTTCACGGCGAGCCGGGTCGCATCATCGCCGCCGACGAGAGCATTGGCCCCGGGGACAGCTTGAACGCTCTCCCGCAGACTCTCAATCGCCCCGTAAGCTTCCTCGCTTCCGCCCTCAGCATCGAGAACGACATCGATGCGAGAAAAATCATCGTTCTGATTCACGACTTCGGCACTAGCCACCAACGGTGCCGCCAAGGCCGCTTCGACAACGTCCTCAGCCCGGTCGTTCACCGCGATGACCTGGGTCGGCGCGCTCGCGCCCGCCGGGAACGCCTCGGCTAACACCTCAATACCGAGAACGGCTTCCGGCTTGACTCGAAATTGCTCCGTCTCGGGAAGACCAATAGTGATGCCGGTGGCACCGGCGCTAAGTCCTCCAAGGACAGCAATTCCCAGAATGGCGACCGTGATGGGGCGCTTACTCACACCCTTACCGAGCTTCGCCCACCAGCCCGTCTCTGACTTGTTCACCCCGCCAAAACGAGGAACAAAAGGCCAGAAGAGTCCTCTACCAAAGACCACAATGGCCGCCGGCAAAACTCCTAACGCCGCAATCATCGCGACCACAATTCCGCTCGCGCAGACGAGACCCAATGCCCGGTTCCCACCCAGCTCCGCAAAACTCAGGGTCAACAACGCCAGCGCCACCGTTCCACCCGAGGCAAGGATGGCAGGTCCCGCGCCCTTGACCGCCTTGGCCATGGCCTCATGGCGGTCTTCAATCGTGAGGAGTTCCTCTTTATAGCGAGCGATCAGGAGCAAGGCGTAGTTGGTTCCCGCACCAAAAACAAGGACTGACAAAATCCCGGTGATTGAGCCGTCGGCGGTGATATTGAAAAACGCGGCGACGTTCCGACCGATTTGACCTGCCATCCCATCTGCCGTTCCCACCACAAGGAGCGGAACAATCCAGAGAATCGGACTTCGATAGGTCACCAGCAAGAGGAATATGACAATCAGCACAGTGGCGAGCAGAAGGGTGAAATCTGCGCCCGCAAAGACGCCGGCCAGGTCGACCTGGAACCCCTCTGGACCAGTCACATAAGCGTTAATCCCGTTGGGGGCATCTTCCGTAACGAGCGCCCTGATCTCGGCGATGCGCTCAGCCTGCTCATCAACATCGTCGATTTCGTCCATGGGGATGGTGAGGACGGCGGTCGTGTTGTCCTCCGAGATTGTCGCGGGCGGAACAAACAGTTCCCCCATCACCTCCACATTGCTGAACTCGGTGAAGAGCTCGTTAACGCCCCCGGTGGGCATCTGAATCATCGGATCAAACTCACCCTGGAGCCAGATGACGTCGTCATCGCTGAACTCACCGGAGGACTTCGCCAGGACCACCACCGTTGCAGTGCCCTCAGAACCCGGCATCTCGGCCAATGCCTGCTCCACCAGAATGACTTCGGAGTCATCAGGAAGGCCCGTGTCGGGACTGACGTTAGTTTCCTCGGCAGCAAACACCGTGAACGACAGCACAGCAAAAATCAGCCCGATAAGGAGCGTGACCCATGAAGTCTTGGGACCAGTAATGAAGCGAATGAGTGAGTTCACTCATCAAAACTTACTCCTGAATCATGGACACCCCACAAACGTTCAGTTCCGCCTGAGAGAGTAATGTCGCAAAAGGAGAGAACATGAAGCTCGCGCCCTGGGCAGTAGCCATCGCTATCGTGCTCTCGTCCTGCGCTGTTGAGGCGCCCAGTGACGCCTCTCCGCCAGCACCGCTCGTTGAGGAAGAAACCACA
>Ga0213861_10001762_pt1 | contig 19024 bp, 16 predicted proteins | sample PICome_4_FD_160110 | JGI IMG/M metagenome (GOLD analysis project Ga0213861, IMG submission 160110) | Coastal seawater microbial communities near Pivers Island, North Carolina, United States - PICO131 | ecosystem: Environmental > Aquatic > Marine > Coastal | place: USA: North Carolina... | reverse complement strand
CTCTGCGCCGCTTAAAAACGCCCGGAAGTGCTCCGCGCCAATGGCGATGGCGAGGCTCAGACCAATGGGGCCCCAAACTGAATAGCGTCCACCAACCCAATCTTCGAAGCCAAAGACGCGATCTGCGGCAATCCCAAAGGCCGAGGTTTTATCCTCCGCAGTGCTCAGGGCCACAAATTGATCCGCCGGCCGCTCCACGGTCTCAGCCATCCAGCTCAGGGCCGTCTGTGCATTGGTGAGGGTTTCAATCGTGGTAAAAGTTTTCGACGCCACGATCACCAATGTGGTGCGCGGATCCAAATTCGCCAAAACATCGGTCACATGCGCGCCATCGACATTGCTGACAAAATGGCATCGAGGCCCCCGCGCGTAGGGTTTGAGTGCCAAACAGGCCATAGCCGGTCCCAAATCGGAGCCGCCAATGCCGATATTCACCACATCCGTATAGGCCCCCCCCTGCCCCTGCACCGCCCCAGAGCGCACGGCCTCGGCAAAGTCTAACATCCGGTCGCGTGTGGTCAAAACCTGCTCCATGACATCGCAGCCCTCGACAAAAACCGGACCGGAGGTGCGCCGCAGAGCGGTGTGCAACACCGCGCGATCTTCGGTGATATTGATCTTTTCACCCGAAAACATCGCTGCGCGCTTTTCAGGTAAATCAACCTTACCGAGAAGCGCCAAAAGCATATCCCGGGTTTCATGATCAATGTTTGTCTTGGAATAGTCGAAAAACAGACCATCGGCCTGAACCGAAAATTCTCCGGCTCTTTGGTCATCAAATAAGCTGATAATCTGACGGCCGCGCACGGCAGTATATTTTTCTTTTAAATCTGTGAACATCTTTACGTCCTAAACCGGGCTCCAATGCACAGTGGCATTGGGTAAAAATTGTGCAATCGGCGCATCAATGGGCGACAGACTTTGCGCTTGAGCAAGGGCCAGTTTTTTATCTTCTCCAATGATCAAAACATGAGTCTGACGCGCAGTTTCAAGGGCCTGGGCGCTCAAGGTCACGCGCGGCTCGAGGTCAGATCCCACAGGCACCATCGGCATAACCGCATCGGCCCGCGCATCTTGCGCGAGTGACAGCTCGGGCGCTCCGGGAAAAAGCGATGCTGTGTGCATATCCGCCCCCATCCCCAGAACCACCACATCGATCGGCAAATTCGGCGCAACTTGTTGCGACAGGGCACGCGCGCCGCCGACGTGATCTAAGCCCGGCGCATAAAGCGCGATATAGCGCGCTGCGCTGGCGGAATTGACCAACAGACGGTTTTTTATCAAACCCGTATTTGATCGCGGGCTGTCCGTGGGAACCCAGCGCTCATCGGTCAACATCACGGTCACATTGGCCCAATCCAACACCGCTTGACTAAGCAAATCAAACAGTGGGCCCGGCGTGCTGCCACCGGGCACGGCCAAACAAGCGCGCCCGCGCAGCGCAATCGCCGCAGACAGCTCTGAGGCAATTTGAGCCGAGAGGCTTTGCATCATCTCAGATGCGGTTTCATAAGATGTCAGCTGCATCACTTCACCTCGCGCCAGCGCCGACCATCACGGTGGATGAGCGCCATGGCATCTTCAGGTCCAGCCGAACCGACGTCGTAAAGCTTGGGCACATCATTGCGCGCCTCCCAGGCTTCAATAATGGGATCGGTCCATTTCCAGGCCGCCTCCACCTCATCGCCGCGCATAAACAGCGTTTGATCACCGCGGATCACGTCCATGATCAACCGTTCATAGGCATCTGGTGTGTCCTCTGAGTGATCGCCAAGGGCATCGGCAAAAGTCATATCCAGCGGCACATGCACCAAACGCATCCCCCCGGGACCAGGCTCTTTAATGGTGACATCCAGCGTCATTCCCTCATTGGGTTGCAGTTGAATGGCCAGCACATTTTGCTTTTCATCTGCTGATTTTTCGAAAATAGAATGGGGCAATTTCTTAAAGACAATTGCGATTTCCGAGGTGCGTGCTTTGAGCTTCTTGCCGGTCCGAAGATAAAACGGAACCCCGGCCCAACGCCAATTCTCAATATGCGCCTTAATGGCGACGTAGCTTTCTGTGAAGCTACGCGGGTTTTCTGCATCCGTGCGATAGCTGGCCGTTGTGGCGGTGGCATCATATTGGCCGCGCACAACGTGATGTGCGGCCACGGGCGCCAAGCTTCGGATAACTTTTAGCTTTTCGTCGCGCACCGCATCGGGATCAAAATGTGACGGTGGTTCCATTGCAATCAAGCACAACAGCTGCATCAAATGGTTTTGCACCATATCGCGCATTGCGCCCGATGTGTCATAATAGGCCCCGCGCCCACCAACGCCCACAGTCTCCGCCACAGTGATCTGGATATGATCGATATATTGCGCGTTCCACAAAGGTTCAAACAACAGATTTCCAAAGCGCACGGCCATGAGATTTTGGACAGTTTCCTTGCCCAAATAATGGTCAATCCGGTAGATTTGGCTTTCATCAAATTGCTGTGACAGAACTTTGTTGAGCGCTTTGGCACTTTGCAGGTCGCGGCCAAAAGGTTTTTCAACGACGATGCGCGCCTCTGGGGTGGCTATGTCCCATGAATTCAAGCGCGCCGCGATATCGCCAAAGAGACTTGGAGCCACAGAGAAATAATAGGCATTCACCAAATCTTTGCGGATCAATTTTGCCAATTCACCCCAGCCGCCGTCGCCGCAAATATCGATCGCAACATAATGCAGCTGTGCAATGAAGGCGTCGAGATGCACCAGGCTCTCAGCGGAGGGCGCACCAAATTCATTGATCGCCCCGCGGATCATGTCTTGATAGCCTTGCTGGCCGATATCCCCGCGCGCAGCCCCTATGATGCGCGCGCCAGCGGGCATTTGGCCGGCGCAAAACCTACGAAACAACCCTGGCAGTATTTTTCGGCGTGCCAAATCACCCGTGCCACCAAAGATGACAAGATCGAAAGGCTCAACGGGAATGACACGGGAGACCATGGGCGGATCCTCTGAAATGTTTGCGCTAACGGTGCCTTACAACGGCGCGCGGCCCCTGTCCACCTTATAGGGCGCGATCACTTCTCTGTCAGTATGTTTCATCAATGCTTTTTTTTTGCGCCATGCCGTATTATGGAGGGATCAAGCGGCACCGCAATATTTCAGGGAACGATAACCTATGGCCAATCTTGATAAATTTTCCGACCCCAATGTGACCGCCAAAGGTGAGGCGCGCGCGCGGGTGGCCCTGACCCATCCTGAGACGCTGTGGTTTAACACCGGTACGCTTTGCAATATTGAATGCGTCAATTGCTATATCGACAGCAGCCCGACCAATGATGCATTGGTCTATATCACTGCCGATGAGGTGAGAGACTATCTGGAGCAATTGGTCAGCCGAAACTGGCCCGTGCGCGAGATTGCATTCACCGGTGGCGAACCTTTCATGAACCCAGAAATGATTGACATCGCTGAATGCAGCCTCGCTGCCGGCTATGAGGTCCTCATCTTAACCAATGCCATGCTGCCGATGATGCGCAAACGGATTAAACAAGGGCTTTTGGAGCTCAATGCCGCCTACCCCGGCAAGCTTACCCTGCGGATTTCGCTCGACCACTTTGACCGCGCCAACCATGACACTGAGCGCGGTAAGGGAGCGTTTGACAAGACACTCCAGGGCATGAACTGGCTGCGCGATGTCGGCATCCGCATGCATGTCGCCGGCCGCACCGTCTGGGGCGACAGCGAGGCGACCAGCCGCGCCGGCTATAGCGCGCTTTTTGCAAAGAATGGATATGATATTGACGCCTTCAATTCCGGCGTCACCGTGCTGTTTCCAGAGCTGGACGAACGTGCCGAAGTGCCAGAAATCACCACAGCCTGCTGGGGAATTTTGGACAAGGATCCCAAAAGTTTGATGTGCGCCTCCTCGCGCATGGTGGTCAAACGCAAGGGCGCCGCGCGCCCCGCGGTTTTGGCCTGCACGCTTTTGGCCTATGCGCCGGAATTCGAATTGGGAACCACTTTACAAGAGGCAGAACAAGACGTCGCGCTCAACCATCCTCATTGTGCGAAATTCTGTGTGCTCGGTGGTGCCAGCTGCTCGGCCTAGGCCTCAAGCTCTGCATCCCAATATAGAAAATCGACCCAGCTTTCATGCAGATGGCCCGGTGGAAACTTTCGCCCGAGATTGCGCAACTCTTCGGCCTGCGGTTTGCGGATCGGTTTGCGCAGATGCAGGCCCGATTGTTTCAGACTGCGGGACCCTTTTTTCAAGTTACATTTGGAGCAGGCCGCAACCACATTTTCCCAACTGGTGCGCCCGCCGCGCGTGCGCGGCACCACATGATCAAAGGTCAAATCGCCGCGCGAACCGCAATATTGGCAAGAAAACTCATCGCGCAGAAATAGATTGAAGCGCGTAAAGGCGACAGTGCTTTGCGGTTTGACATAATCGCGCAGCACAACGACCGACGGGATACGGATTTCGGTTGTGGGTGAGCGCACAATATCATCATATTCGGCAACAATTTGCACCCGGTCAAGCCAGGCCGCCTTCACCGCATCTTGCCAACTCCACAGAGACAGCGGGTAATAGGATAAAGGGCGATAATCTGCGTTAAGCACCAAGGCCGGCCGCTGCGCCGGCGAGGCCGCTTCTTTCACAAATTGCGTTCTAAAGTCTCCAGTCATAGATGGCGCCCCGTTCGCTACATGGGGCCACTATATCTGGGGAAATAAAACAGGCAACCCCTGTATCTGGTGTGTGCTTATCACTCCATACCCAGCTGTTTGCGCATAAAGGCCAAAGCCACCTGCAGCCCATCGGGACCAATGCCATGGCCCGTGCCTTTCATGATATGGGCATAAACCTCTTTGAAGCCCGCGGCCTCCAAAGTCTCGGCCGCATGGGGCAATGCATCAATTGGCACTACCTCGTCTTCATCCCCATGCACCAGAAGGATCGGCATTTTGGATTGCACATCATCTTGCAATGCCTCCGCCTGCAGCAACCGACCCGAAAAAGCCACGACCCCGGCCACCGGATCCTCGCGCCGCGGCGCCACATGCAGCGCCATCATCGTGCCTTGCGAAAATCCAAAAATGACCACTTGTTCCGGCAGCAGATCATAGTCCACCATCACCCCATCAAGATAGGCATTTAGGTCCTCTGACGCCGCTTGCAGACCATTGGCGGCATCTTCTTCTGACGATCCATCAATCCAAGGGATGGGAAACCATTGCAGCCCCATGGGCGCCATAACGGTCGTCTCTGGTGCATCGGGCGCAAGAAATAATGTGCCCGGCATATGGTCCGCAAGCACCTCCGCCAGCCCCATCAGATCCGCACCATTAGCCCCGTAGCCATGTAAAAAGATGACCGCTGAGGTGACAGCGCCATCTTGATCCTGTGGCAACTGGCTCATCGATTTCAAAACCCGTGTCATCCTATCCCCTCTCGCGATTTGTGATCTTTGTAATAGGCCCATAACAGACGCGCTGCAACGGCTCTGAACGGTGCCCAATTTTCAGCCAAGGCGCGCATATCAGCCTCGCTGGGGCGCTTCGGCAGATGAAACACCTGCCGTGCCGCCTCTTGGAGGGCCAAGTCCCCATGTGGAAACACATCCGCCCGGCCCAGGGCTTGCAATGCGTAAACCTCCGCGGTCCACCGCCCGATGCCTGTGATAGCGGTCAGGCGGGACAGCACCTCCGCATCGGACAAAGCCGCCAAACCCTCATAATCAAGCCCGCTCAGCGCCAAGGCCTTCGCATAGCGGATTTTGGGGCGAGACAGGCCCAAGCGCGCCAGGTCTTCCGTGCTGGCCTGCGCCATTGCGGCCGCACGACACAGGCCGGCCGCCTGAATACGCTCCCAAATCGCAGCCGCAGAGGCGACCGAGACTTGTTGACCGATGATAGCCTGCAGCAAGCTGGCAAAACCGGGCGGTTTGCACCTCAGGGGAATGGGGCTGCATTTTTCATAAATGACATTGAATTGCGGAATGTTGAGCTGGGCGACAGCGTGATCAATATCAGCCGGACTGGAGATCGTTATTATGTCCATTGCGCCAACCAAGCCTCCGCCAGTGATCGTTCCGATAGGCATGGCCGGGCCGTGCAAGGCGGGCGTTCAATCATCAATACTTTGAGCCCCAAAGCGCGCGCCGCATCCAATTTTGTACGGCTGGCCGCACCGCCGGCATTTTTAACCACAAGCACATCGACGGAAAGACGGCGAAACAATGCCTCCTCATCGGCCATGGAAAATGGCGGTCGTCCGATCAGATACGCGCCATTGGGCCAGGGAAACGCACCCTCGGGAGGATCAATTTGCCGGCAGATCAACTGCGCATGTCCAAGATTGGCAAACTTTGGCAGGCTTTGCCGCCCCGTGGCCAGAAACACCACCGCATCCAGGGCGATATGCGCCGCAGCCTCTGACTCATCGTGTAAAGAGATCCAATGATCGCCCGGTCCAGGTTGCCAGGCCGGCCGTTCAAAACGCATATAGGGCAGACCCATCTCGCGGGCGATGTCATGGCTGCGCCGGGTGATTTGATGGGCGAAGGGATGGGTGGCATCCAACACAGCACGAATCTCATGGCGTTTCAAAAAAGCGCGAAAACCGTCACCGCCGCCAAAACCACCATGGTAGGTGGGCACGGCCAATTGTTTCGGCTGGCGCGTCGCCCCAGCTAAACTGGCGCAGGCGGCAATATTGTGATCGGCGCAGAATTGAGCCAAATGCCGGGCATCTCCCGTACCTGCGAGGATCAAGACCGTCATGACTGCGCCAATATTCGACCTGTGCGATCTATGACCACGCAATCCACTGTGATATCGGCGCTTTGCAAGATGGATTGGCAATTGGCCAAGGCAGAGTGCGCCACCCATTGGGCCATATCCGGGCCAGCCAGCGCATAGGCCTCAAGCGCAGTATTGGCTTTGGCCAGACCCGGTTGGTCGAGAACCTGCGCCAGGGCGGTGAAATCCACCTGAGAGCGGGCGGAATGCAGATCGCGTGCGCCCTGCGCCAATTTGGTCATCTTGCCAATGCCGCCGCCGATGGTCAGCCGCGCCACCGGATGGCGCCGCAAATATTTCATCAACCCGCCAGCAAAATCTCCCATATCCAGCATAGAGGTGTCGGGCAAGCCATGCAGCGCTTGGACCGCGCGCTCCGAGGTGGCCCCAGTGCAGCCGGCCACATGCGGCGCCCCGCAAGCGCGCGCCACATCAATGCCGCGGTGAATGGAGGCGATCCAGGCCGCGCAAGAAAATGGGCGCACGATCCCCGTCGTGCCCAACACCGACAGGCCATCGACAATGCCCAGCCTTGGGTTCCAGGTTTTCAAGGCCAGAGCTCTGCCCCCTGGGATGCGAATGGTGATGTCGATATCGGGCGCTTGACCATAATGGACCGCCAACTCCTCCACCTCAGCCTGCATCATTTGTCGCGGCACCGGATTGATCGCGGGCTCGCCCACAGCGATTGGCAACCCTGCCTTTGTGATCGTGCCGACGCCGTCGCCTGCATGAAAGCGCACACCGCCCAAGGAGCGCGCCACCCGCGCAATGATTAAAGCGCCATGGGTGACGTCAGGATCATCGCCGGCATCCTTGGTAATGCCAATTTCCACCCAATCTGCCGTCACCTCGCGATGCGCGATTTTGAAGACCGGCCTTTCTCCTTTGGGCAGGGTGATCTGCACCTCGTCCAATTGCGCGCCGCCCCATAGGGCGCATAGCCCAGCACGCACAGCAGCGGTGGCACAAGCGCCGGTCGTCCAACCGCGACGCAAAGGGGGGGATTCACGGGTCTCCATTGCGCCACTATAGCAGGGCAATTCATGCCGCCAATCACAAAGCGCGTGTCGCTTGCACTCTATTCCCTCCGATGAATTTTCGCCATAAAGAGAGCTATGAGCGATTCACTTCCCCTTCCCCAAAAGGCATGGCCCGAGCTGCGCGCAGGCTGGGTATGGCTATGCGGTGCAGGACCTGGCGATCCCGGCCTTCTCACCCTGCATGGGCTCAACGCTTTGCGCCAAGCTGATGTTGTCGTCTATGATGCTTTGGTTGGTGAAGATATTTTATCTTGGGCGGGCGATGCCGAGTTGATCTATGCCGGCAAACGGGGCGGCAAGCCTTCGGCCAAACAGCGCGATATCTCGTTGCATTTGGTGGAGCTGGCCCGCGCGGGAAAACGCGTGCTGCGACTCAAGGGGGGCGATCCCTTCGTCTTTGGTCGTGGCGGCGAGGAAGCACAAACCTTGGTGCAGCATGGGGTGCCCATCCGTATTATTCCGGGCATTTCAGCCGGTATCGGCGGGCTGGCCTATGCGGGAATTCCCGTGACACACCGAGACGTCAACCAATCGGTCACATTTGTGACCGGCCATGATCAAACCGGCGACACGCCCGGATCCCTCGACTGGAGCGCCATCGCGCAGGGCAGCCAAGTCATCGTGATCTATATGGGCATGAAACATATCGCTCAGATCACTCAAAGATTGATGGAGGCTGGCCGCAGCCCGTCTGAACCTGTGGCCTTTGTCACCTCCGCCACCTTAGAGCACCAAAATGTCGTCGAAAGCACGCTCGGCACAGCCGTAGATGATGCCAAGGCCGCTGGCGTTGAGCCGCCCGCGATCATCTGTATCGGACGCTCCGTGCTCATGCGGCAGGTGTTGGATTGGCAATCTCTCGAGGCCGGCGCCGCACCGCGCAATCTGGATCCTTTGGATCGTGGACGCCCTGCGGAAAGCGCATGAGCCGCTTTATGATTGCCGCGCCAAGTTCGGGCGCCGGCAAAACCACCGTCACGCTCGCCCTTATGCGGCTTTTGCAGCGCGCAAAGATAGAGTTTCAACCGGCGAAATCAGGCCCTGATTATATAGATCCGGGTTTTCATTCCGTCGCCGCTGGCACCCCTTCGGTGAACCTAGACGCCTGGGCCATGCCCGCAGATCTAATCGGCACCCTGGCCGGGTCGAGCGGCTTGGTGGTTGAGGCGGCTATGGGGTTGTTTGATGGCGCCGGCAAGGCCGGGAGAGGCTCCGCTGCGGATTTGGCGAAGATTTTAGATATCCCGGTCATCTTGGTGGTGGATGCCGCCAAAACGGCCCATTCTATCGCCGCGCTGGTAACAGGGTTCAGAGATTATGATCCAAAGGTCACATTGGCCGGTGTGTTTCTCAATCGTGTCGGCAGCGCGCGCCACCTCGACATGCTGACGCAGGCTTTGAACGGGCGAAATATCAAAATATTCGGACATTTGATGCGATCCGAGGCCTTTGCCCTGCCCGAACGTCATTTAGGCTTGGTTCAAGCCGATGAAATTGATCAGTTGGAACCTTGGATCGATCACATTGCCACAGCGCTGCACCCCAGCTTAGATTTCGCGGCGCTTAGAGAGCTCAGCGGACCGACCCTGGCGGCCCAAACCACCCTGCCCGGGCCACCGGCACAGCATATCGCCATTGCCGCGGACCGCGCTTTTGCGTTTCGCTATACGCATCAAATGAAAGGCTGGCGAGACGCCGGGGCGCAGCTGTCTTTCTTCTCGCCACTGGCCGATGAGCCAGCGCCCAAAGCTGCGCAGTATATTTTCCTGCCCGGCGGCTATCCGGAACTCCACGCCGGACAATTGGCCGCGGCCGCACAGTTCAAAGCCTCTCTTGCGCATCATGCGTCGCTTGGCACGCCCATTTATGGCGAATGTGGCGGCTATATGGTCCTTGGCAATGGCTTGGTCGATGCACAGGGGCGGCGGCATGAAATGCTTGGGCTTTTGCCGCTAGAAACCAGTTTTCAACAGCGTAAATTGCATCTGGGTTATCGGCAATTGACACCCTTGAGTCCGCATTTCAGTGCGCCGTTGATGGCCCATGAGTTTCACTACGCCAGCACGTTAAAAGCTGCGGGCCCCGCACTCTTCGCAGCGCAAGATGCAGATCACGCAGATTTGGGCGAAATGGGGTTGCACATCGGGCGCACTTGCGGTTCCTTCGCCCATATCATTGCAGGGCATTAACGCCCAAAGGATCCTATCATGACACAAGCCCTCCCCGACGATCGTCTGGCCAAACGCAATGTGACGGTTCTCGTCGCAGCGCAAGCTATTTTAGGCGGACAGATGCCAATGATGTTTGTCGTGGGCGGATTGGCGGGCGGTATGTTAACAGGCAATCCTTGTTTCGCCACCTTGCCGATTTCTTTGATCGTCTTTGGGTCGATGACCACGGCCCCCTGGTTGTCGCCCTTGATGCAGAAATACGGCCGAAAAACCGGGTTTTTTATCGGCGCTATTGCCGGGGCCTTGGGGGCTGCGGTCTCGGCCTATGGGCTCTATGTCGCATCCTTTGCGATATTCCTTCTTGGCTCCTATATATCGGGCATTTATATGTCCGCGCAGGGGTTTTACCGATTTGCCGCAACCGACACTGCCTCGGACAGTTTCCGCCCTAAAGCCATTTCCTTTGTGATGGCTGGCGGTTTGATCTCAGCCATATTCGGGCCGCAGCTTAATAAATTGGTGCAGGATGCTTCTGTGGTTCCATTTCTCGGCAGTTACATGGCCATCATCGCGCTGAACCTGGTGGGCATGTTCTTATTTTTGCTGCTGCGCCTGCCCAAAGGCACCGCCAACGAGCCAAGCGCGCCCGCAACCCTCGCGCCGCGCAGCCGTATGCAGCTCTTGCGTGACCCATCGATTTTGGTCGCCATTGCCTGCGGCATGGTGGCCTATTCTTTGATGAATTTGGTCATGACCTCAACGCCTCTTGCGGTTGTTGGCTGTGGTTTAACCAAGAACAACGCCAATGATATTGTCTCGGCCCATGTGATCGCCATGTTCCTACCATCTTTCTTTACCGGCCATCTCATCAACCGGTTTGGCGTGGAAAAAATCATGGGCATTGGCCTGCTGATTCTTGGCTCTGCTGGGCTTGTGGCCCTGAGCGGTATGGAGCTTGGGAATTTCTATGCCGCGCTCATTTTACTCGGCGTTGGCTGGAATTTCGGCTTCATTGGCGCCACCACGCTGCTGACCCGCGCCCATGCCCCGCATGAAAGAGGCCGGGTACAAGGGATGAATGACGCCATTGTCTTTGGCTGCGTCACCATCGCCTCGATCGCTTCGGGTGGGTTGATGAATTGCAGCGGTGGCTCTGTGGTGCAGGGATGGGCCGCGGTCAATTACGCAATGGTGCCGTTTCTATTGCTGGCCGGAACAGCCTTGCTTTGGCTCATCATGACAAACAAACGCGCGGCCTAGGGTGGAATTTAGCCACAACGCCAAGCCAGCCAGCCCCGCGCAAGGGTTGCGCCAATGCGAAACTGTGGAATCGCGCCGATTTCCACGGCGCCGGGATGTTTCACAACGAACCGCAATACCCGGCGGCAATGGGCCGTTTCGATGAGCGCCGGTGAGCGGATCACATCCCCGGTCATATCCAGCGCCTGGATACAAAGATCTCGGTAAATATGAAGCTTTTGATCTTCCGCCCAAACCGGTGTTTTGCGCGCGATCAATGCGGGAACTCCGCGTAGAAACCGCGCCAGCCCCAGCTGCGTTGCATGGGCTTTCAGGGCAGAAAGATCTTTGGGCAGATGATCTAGGGCTTCAAGTGCCGCAAGCATGGGCCCCAGGGTGATCGTTTGCACATGGGACAAAAGTTCCTCCCCTGTGGTAAACCCTTCTTTATAGATGTCCCAACGGCGTGCCAAAACCATCGCATCTAAAGCCTCGGCCCCCTTGGGCCCCAAGATGGGCGCCAAAGCCTCGACCACCTCATGTTTGCGCGGCGTGCCGGTCTCTATCTCTTCAAACACATCACGCCACCATTGCAGGCGCATTTCTGCAATCATCGGCTCTTGCGTCATCCATGGGGCCCGCGCCACCTCTACAGAGGCGGCATAAATCGGCAAAAGCACCGCACGCGCGGCAAGCGGCGCCGCCATGGTTGCCGCGAAACGCTCGGGATCCGCACGCGCGACCAGGTTGGCGCAAGCCTGTAGGCTCATCCGAGCAAATCCGGGTTGAAGGCATCGGTGATCACCGCCTCTGACAGGCCGCCGGGCTTATCGACAACCTCAACACCCGCAGCGCTGAGCTGCGCGCGTATTGCGTCCGCCGCAGCAAAATTGCGTGCCGCCTTGGCTTGCCTGCGCGCTTCGATCAGCGCCTCCACCCGCAGGGCCGCATCGCCACGGGCCTCCTTGGGACGCCACCAAGTCTCATCTGCGCCCAACAGGCCCAAAAATTGACCTGCCGCCAAAAGCGCCGCAGCATCACCAGCTTTGGCCAATTCATGCAGCCTTGCCAAAGCCCCCGGTGTGTTCAAATCATTGGCCACATGGGCAAGAACAGTGTCATCCAAAACGGCAGGCTCGACCCCTTGCACCAGCTCATGCCATTTGTGCAACGTGCTCGCCGCCTCCTGCGCCTTCTTTTCCGTCCAATCCATTGGCTTGCCATAATGAGTCGACAGAAGAACAAAGCGGATCACCTCGCCCGGAATATCCCGGTCCAGCAAATCGCGCACGGTGAAGAAATTGCCCAAGGATTTGGACATTTTCTTACCCTCGACCTGCAACATTTCGTTGTGCATCCAGATCTGTGCAAAACTGCCCTCGGGATGCGCACAGCAGCTTTGCGCGATCTCATTCTCATGATGTGGAAACAGCAGATCATTGCCGCCGCCATGAATATCAAAACTATGGCCAAAAAGCTCATAAGACATCGCCGAACATTCGATATGCCAGCCCGGGCGTCCACGTCCCCAGGGGCTTGGCCAGCCCGGCGTTTGCGCATCAGAGGGTTTCCACAGAACAAAATCCATAGGGTCGCGCTTGTAGGGGGCCACTTCGACCCGTGCGCCTGCAATCATGTCATCCACACTCCGGCCCGATAGCGCGCCATAATCGGGGCAGCTGTTCACATCAAACAGCACATGCCCCTCGGCCGCATAGGCATGGCCTTTGGCAATAAGATCTTCTGACATAGAAATCATCTGCGCAATATAATCGGTGGCGCGCGGCATTGCCGTGGGCTCAAGCGCCGCCAAGGCGCCCATATCTGCCAAATACCAGCCAATGGTTTCTTCAGTGATCTGCCCGATATCACGCCCTGTTTCAGCCGATTTTGCGTTTATTTTATCGTCAATATCGGTGAAATTGCGCGCATAGGTGACACGCTCGGCGCCATAAACCTCACGCAGCAAGCGAAACAGGCTGTCAAACACGACAACCGCGCGGGCGTTGCCCAAATGTGCGCGATCATAGACCGTTGGCCCGCAGACATACATGCGTATATTCTTCGGATCTAGGGGCATCAAAGGCTCTTTGCGGCGGGATTTGCTATTGTGCAGCTTGATTTGCATCATCGGGCATGTCCTAAAGTTACGGAAGGCACGGAAAGTAAAGTGGCGGGCCGCCAAAAAAGGCGCGCGTCGCCGCGGCAGTCATAATATGTCAACAACGCCAAATCATAGGGCCTCTATATCGCCGTGAACCCCGTGTTTCAATTGCTCAAAACCAATTTGACGAATCTATCGGCTTCAGGCCAAGTCTCGGGATGGAACTCGCACACCGCATGACCGCCCTAACCGGCGATGGATCCGATGGCTGGGATGTTTTTTACAAGGCGCGCGCTTTGAAAAAACAAGGCCATCCGATCATTGAATTGACCATCGGGGAGCATGACATTCGCACCCATATGGATATTTTGGCCGCAATGGGCCGGTCCGCAAGGGGGGGGCACACCGGCTATGCTGCTGTGCCGGGCACCGAGGGTCTGCGCGCGGCCGTGGCCCGCCGCATTGAGGCGCAGACTGGCGTTCCCACAACCGTTGAAAGTATTTTGATCACACCCGGCGGGCAATCAGCACTTTTTGCCGCCCATATGGCCGTGCTGAACCCAGGTGATGTCGCGCTATATTGCGACCCTTATTATGCCACCTACCCCGGTACGCTCCGCGGCACTGGCGCTTTGGATCGTGCAATCCCATGCGATCCGGCGCATGACTTCCAGCCTCGCACGGCCGATCTTGAGGCCGCGGCCAAAGGCGCGCGGTCTTTGCTGGTCAATTCGCCCAACAATCCAACCGGGGTGGTTTATGATCGCGCCACTTGGCAGGCCATCGCAAAAACCTGTATCACCCATGATCTTTGGCTCATCTCTGACGAGGTTTACGACACCCAAGTCTGGCAGGGTGAACATATAAGCCCGCGAAGTCTACCTGACATGCAAGAGCGCACTTTGGTGATTGGTTCGATGTCAAAGAGCCACGCCATGACCGGAAGCCGGATTGGCTGGATCTGTGGGCCGGTGCCTGTGATCGAGTATCTGACCAATTTCGCCACCCACACCACCTATGGGGTGCCGGGCTTCATTCAAGATGCGGCAGAATTTGCACTCTCCCAGGGCCAAGAGTTAGAGGATGAGGTGGCCGCGCCCTTTCGGCGGCGACGGCGCATCGCCCTTGATCTGCTCACGCAGCAAAATCTTGTGCGCGCTGTGCCTTGCTCGGGGGCGATGTATCTGATGCTGGACATGCGTGCCACCGGGCTGAGCGGTGAGGCCTTTGCCCATGCTTTGCTCGATGCACATCAAATTGCCGTCATGCCTGGCGAGAGCTTTGGTCAGGCCGCCGCCGGTCACATCCGCGTGGCCATGACCGTTGCCGATGATCAATTTTCCGAAGCACTCGCGGTTTTATTGTCCTTTGCCGCTGAAATTTGCGAAAACAAAAGACGTTTTTGAACCATAAGTCGCAAATGGAAAAGATTGTCGGTTTGGAGTTTTTCACTCTAAAGCATGATTTCGAGATTTAAGACAGTGAGCTGGGTCTTCACCCTTACGGTGCGCACGATTGGGGCGAGCCGAGGACGTGCGGCGCGCGGGCGGCCAGGGCTCTAAACGGGCCTGCTTAGTTACTCTCAACACCACTCTTAGGATTTCCCCATGACAGATACCCAAAACCGCCGCGCTGGTGGCCGGGCTGCGCGTAAAGCGGCCAGAGCTGCGCCCCTCTCCGATGCGATGCGTCCCGTCCGCCCCGGCATGCAAGGCGGCACTTATAAACCACTCACGCAATTGGATATGGAGCGCATCAATGAGGCGGCACTCACCGCCCTTGAAGAGATTGGTCTGGCCGATGCGCCGCAGTCGGGCATTGATATTATGGTCGGCGCCGGCGCTATTCTTGGGGAGGATGGCCGCTTGCGCTACCCCCGTGCCTTGATCGAAGATATGCTGGCCAAAGCCAATCGCGAGATCACGCTTAGCGCGCGCAATCCGAAACATGATCTGCACCTTAGCGAAAAGAAGGTCCATTACGGCACCGCAGGGGCTGCGGTGCATATGGTCGACGTACAAACCCGCAGCTACCGCGAATCCACCGTCCGCGATTTGCACAATGCCGCGCGAATTGTGGAGCATTTGGACAATATCCATTTCGTGCAAAGACCCATGGTCTGCCGCGATATTCTCGACAATCGAGAGATGGACCTCAACACGATATACGCCTGCGCCACCGGCACGGAAAAACACATTGGCACCTCCTTTACAGAGCCTGATTTTGTCGATGATGCCTTTGAAATGCTGCATATGATTGCTGGCGGTGAGGACAAATGGCGCGAGCGCCCCTTTGTGTCCAATTCCAATTGCTTCGTCGTGCCACCGATGAAATTCGCGACCGAAAGCTGCCAGGTTATGGAGAAATGTATTGCAGGCGGCATGCCTATTTTGCTGCTCAGTGCCGGGCAAGCAGGCGCCACCGCCCCGGCGCCAATCGCCGGCGCGATTGTGCAAGCGGTTGCCGAATGTTTGGCGGGGCTGGTCTATGTCAATGCGATCAAACCCGGTCATCCGGCCATATTTGGAACCTGGCCCTTTGTCTCGGATCTGCGCACGGGGGCTATGTCCGGCGGATCTGGCGAGCAGGCCCTGCTCACGGCCGGCTGTGCGCAAATGCACCATTACTATGGCCTGCCCGGCGGCGCGGCGGCCGGCATTGCCGATGCCAAACTGCCCGATATGCAAGCGGGATGGGAGCAGGCCATGTCAAATGTCATGGCCGGACTGACCGGATTGAATATGGTCTATGAAGCGGCAGGTATGCATGCCTCCCTTCTAGGATTTTGCCATGAATCCCTTATCTTAGGCGATGATTTGCTGGGACAGGCGATGCGCTGCGTGCGCGGCATTGAGGTCAGTGAAGACACGGTGGGTCTCGAGACCATGCGCGCGACCTGTTTGGGCGGGCCGGGTCATTATCTGGGCTCTGATCAAACCCTATCCTTGATGCAAACTGAGTATATCTACCCGGTTTTGGCAGATCGCAGTTCCCCCAAAGAATGGCAGGAGAAAGATCGGCCGGACCTCATCGAACAGGCGGTGGCGCGAAAAGAGGCTTTGATTGCGGCTCCAACACCGGCCGCACTGCCGCCGGAGGTGGACGCGCAGATTCGCCAGCGCTTCAAAATTCATCTGAATTAAACGGTCTCTTGCGGGCGGTTTATTTATCCGCCCGCTTTTTCCTCCAGCTCAAGCCACTGCGCTTCAGCTGCCGCCAAAGCCTCCTGCCGCTCGAGCAAAAGCGCGGTGGCTTTGTTGAATTTTACCGGCTGCTCGGTAAAGAGATTTGGCTGACCTAGGAACTCTTCTAATTTACCAATCTCAGCTTCAATGCGGGCAATTTCAGCTGGCAAAGCCTCCAAACGATGTTTTTCTGTAAAAGACAGGGCCGTTTTCACCTCCGCCGTCTCCATCTTAGTCTTTATCGTGCTTTGTTTCGCCGCGTGTTTGGCCGTTTTGCGGCCCGCGGCGCTGGGTTTTTGTGCCTGATAATCGCTCCAGCCGCCTGCATAGACAGTGGCCTTGCCACCGGGCTCTAACGCGATGGTTGTGGTGGCGACGCGGTCGAGAAAATCACGGTCATGGCTGACCAGCAAGACCGTGCCGTCATAATCGCCCAGAACATCTTGCAGCAGATCTAGAGTTTCAATGTCAAGATCATTGGTCGGCTCATCGAGAATCAATAAGTTACTTTCCTGTGCCATCAGGCGGGCCAGCAAGAGCCGCGCTTTTTCTCCCCCTGACAGCGCCCGAACTGGCGCGCGCATTTGCTCTTCGGCAAATAGAAAATCTTTAAGATAGCCGACCACATGTTTCGGAGTGCCCCGCACCATAATTTGATCGGACCGGCCTGAGACCGCCATGGTCGGATCGCTGGTCAGCGCTTCCCAAAGGCTGAGATCAGGATCCAGCTTGGTACGACCTTGGTCAAATACCGCAATTTGCAGGTTTGTGCCCAGCTTCACGCTGCCCCGGTCAGGGGCCTGTTCCCCCAAAAGCGTTTTGATCAAAGTGGTCTTGCCAACCCCATTCGGGCCAACGAGCGCCACGCGATCTTTGCGCTGAACCGTCAGTGAAAAATCTTTCAAAATCTCCAATTCACCAAAGGCCAGATCCAGGTTTTTGGCCTCAATCACCTTTGCCCCAGATTTTTGACCCGAATCAAACGCCATAGCGGCCGTGGATTGCCGGTTGATTTGCGCCGCCCGCTCGGCCCGCAGCTCGCCCAAGGCCCGCACGCGCCCTTGGTTGCGTTTACGCCGGGCAGAGATGCCCTCCACCGCCCAACGGGCCTCCGCTTTGATCTTGCGATTGAGCTTGTGCCTTTGTTGATCTTCTTCTTCCCAGGTTTTGTCGCGCCAGGCTTCAAAACTTCCAAACCCTTGCTCAAGGCGGCGCACCGCGCCCCGGTCGATCCACAGGGTCGCGCGGGTTAGAGCGGTTAAAAAGGCCCGGTCGTGGGAGATCACAACAAAACTATTTCGGCTTTCGCGCAAAGTGGTTTCTAACCAGGAAATTGCTTCAATATCAAGATGGTTGGTCGGCTCGTCCAGAAGCATCAACTCGGGATCTTCCGCCATGAGCTTGGCCAAAGCCGCCCGCCGCAGCTCACCGCCGGAGGCGGTTTTCACCGGACGATCTGGATCGAACTTCAACCCTTCCGCGGCAATCTCAACCTTATAATGCTCAGAGACATCAAGCGCCGAAAGGGCAAAATCCCCCAGAGTCTCAAACTGTGACAAATCGGGGTCTTGTTCCATATAGCCGACGCTGACGCCGGGCGGGATCACCCGATGTCCAGTATCGGCCTCAACCAACCCGGCCATGACCTTCATCAAAGTAGATTTACCTGATCCATTTCGTCCCACCAACGAGAGACGATCGCCCGTCTGAACGACGAAGCCGAGATCGGAAAAGATCGGGTGACCGCCAAAGGTCAGCGATATATCGGAAAGTTGGATCAAAGGTGCACGTGCCATAGGCAGCAGCTAGGCGCTCACGGCCGCGGCGTCAATGCGCGGCGAAGATTGCGCGCAAACGCTGCGCTCTTTTTTGTGGAACTTGTGCCACATTCAAACCAGTAAAGAGCAATGTGGTCCCCAAATCCGGGTCAATGACCGCGTGATCGCTCACTTTTCCACCAAGTCCCAAATAGGCCCGCAAAAGCGGCGGCAAATTGGGCGCACCACCGTCCTTGTGATCCTCCAATGCCTGCGCCAATCGATAACCGCCATGAAAGACAGGGCGCCAGCTGTGCGGTGCAATATGGTCGTTACGACAAAGATAGCGAAAACCCGCGCTATGTGTTTGGGGCTGCGTGCCTGCAAATGAGCTGCACCCAAAGAGAAATGACACATTGTTTTGATCGACCAGCTGCGTGACAACGCCCCAGGCCAGGCGAAAAATATCCGAATTTCCCCTCTGTGGATCAATGGCAAAACGCCCCAATTCCAGCACGGGCCTGTCAAATACGCGCAGCGGTGACAGATCGAAAAATTGCGCTGAATATCCGTGCACTGCGGCTGTGCCGCTTGGAAAAATTCCAAGCCGAAAACAACCTAAAATTTCATTTTTATCAATATTTTTAATGCAAAAGTTTAAGTAAGTCTCATCCCAAATATCACGGTCATCCCCCTGCATCCCCCCGCGAAAAATCGCATTGCGGAATTGCCACAGCTGC
>Ga0213861_10001751_pt1 | contig 19081 bp, 14 predicted proteins | sample PICome_4_FD_160110 | JGI IMG/M metagenome (GOLD analysis project Ga0213861, IMG submission 160110) | Coastal seawater microbial communities near Pivers Island, North Carolina, United States - PICO131 | ecosystem: Environmental > Aquatic > Marine > Coastal | place: USA: North Carolina... | reverse complement strand
AAAGAGGCGTTTGTGCGAGCTTAGGCTAATGGTTTTTTGTCGAGTTCAAAAGCTTCATGAACAACGCGGGCGGCGTCCTCGATTTGGCTTTCACTGACAGTCACCGATATCTTGATTTCCGAAGTGGTAATCATGCCAATGTTAATGCCAGCCTTACCTAGTGCCTGAAACATCTTGGCTGCAACACCCGCGTGAGAGCGCATGCCTATGCCTACTGTGCTGAGCTTGGCGAGGGCGGCTTCGGATTCGATTTTAGCATCGCTGGAGAGCTCACTAAGAACAGGCTTAAGTGCGGCTTGGGCGCGACCTAGGTCGTTGGTGTGCATCGTAAATGAGTGGCGCGCCATACCATCGCTGGAGATGTTCGATACAATCATATCAACATTGATCTCAGCATCGGCTAAACAACCAAGGATTTTCCCCGACTGTCCAGGAGTGTCTGGTATATCTGTGATGGTGACGCGGGCTTGGGAGCGCTCGATAGAGACTCCTCGAATAACTACTGCTTCCATGGCTGGGTGTTCTTCGGTAACTAGGGTTCCTGGGTTGTCGTTGAGGCTTGAACAGACTTCAAATACAACACCATATTTTTTGGCGAATTCGACAGAGCGGGATTGCATCACCTTTGTTCCAGATGAGGCCATTTCCAGCATTTCGTCGTAAGATATTTCGGGGAGCTTTCGTGCGTTTAACACGATGCGTGGGTCGCAAGTATATACACCATCAACATCGGTGAGGATTTGACAGACATCAGCATCCAGTGATGCCGCAACGGCGATGGCACTGAGATCAGATCCGCCGCGCCCGAGTGTATGAATCAGGCCCTCTTTGGTCACGCCCTGAAAACCAGCAACAATCACTACTTTTCCCTCGGCAAGATAACCTTTCATCAGTGAAGGGTCGATTTCATCAATTCTACCACGGGTGTGACTGCCGACCGTTTGGATGCCAGCTTGGCGGCCTGTGGCAGAAACGGCATCGACTCCCAAGCTTTGTAGAGCCATGGCGACCAGGGCGATGGATTGTTGTTCTCCGCTAGATAAGAGCACATCAAGCTCACGTTCTGGTGCGTTGGCGTTGAGCTCATTAGCCATGCCAAGGAGTTTATCGGTAACGCCTCCCATGGCCGAAACCACGGCGACGACTTGGTTGCCCTCATCCAGGACACGCTTGATCCTTGCTGCTACATTGCGGATGCGATCTAGGGTTCCAACGGATGATCCGCCATATTTTTGAACAATGAGTGCCATGCTTGCCAGTCCGTTTCTTGATTCGGAGGGGGGCGCAGCATAATCAGCCGAGGCTTTACGTCAAGTCTGGGGAATGCCAAGGGATCTCTTTTTATGGTGGTAAGACAATGTGCTGGAACGGCTCTTTTTGCTTTTGATATCGGGTGTTCCTGCCATTCTGAAGACATCTAATTCGCATTCATGAGTACTTCAACTGTATCTCCTTCCCCGAACACACGGAAAAATGCCGTGATTCGTCTCGCAGGATACTCACAAGACGGTATCCAGTCTGTGGGCGCTTTCCTCGCACAGCTAGCAGGTTCCACCGCTCAGGAGGTGATGACATATATGACGATCCCGTCGACCATTTCTGGTGGGCCGTCGATTTTTCAGGTGCATTTGGGATCTGGCAAGGTGTTACACCCTGGGGACGAGGCAGATACCTTGGTTGCTTTTTATCAAGATTCCTATGATAACCACCTCGCAGCTCTCAGGAATGGTGGCATTTGTTTCTATGATTCTGACAAGGTTGAGGAAATCAAAGAGGAGCGTGGTATTATTCATATCGGCGTGCCAATCACCACAGCTACTATCGAAGCTATTGGTGGTTCGGCCAGGGACCGAGGTAAAAATATTTTTGTATTGGGCATGCTGTGTGCCGTTTACCAACTGAATCGTGAGTCGATCACTGAAATCATTGCCAAGAAGTTTGGCGGCAAGTCCGAGGATATTTTGCGCAACGCGATGCTTGCTTTCGATGCCGGCTATATGTGGCCAGTGCACGACATCAACCACATGCCGATGGCTCCCGGTGAAAATGCGGATGAAAATAGAATTTCTACTGATGGCAATACCATGCTCGCACTGGGCTTGATCGCTGGAGGCTGTCGCTATGGTGCAGGTTACCCGATCACTCCTTGGACAACCATCATGGAGCAACTTCGATCGGAGCTCCCTAAGTATGGCGGTATGTTCATTCAATGTGAGGACGAGCTTGCGGCTGTATCTCTTGCGATTGGTGCTGCCTACTCTGGCCACCTGGCGATTACTGGTTCATCTGGCCCTGGTTTGGCACTGAAGGCTGAGGCAATGGGATATGCGTCCATGGCAGAGCTGCCATTGATCGTTGTTAACATTCAGCGGGGAGGCCCTTCAACAGGCATGCCCACATCGGTTGAACAATCTGATTTGATGCAAGCCATTTACGGATCTCACGGCGATGCCCCTCGTGTGGTGCTGGCACCGCGTAATGTTGAAGACTGCTTCTACACAGCCGTCGAGGCATGCCGTATCGCTCGTGAATACTCGACCCCCGTCGTTATTCTCTCAGATCAGGCGATAGCCACACGTATCGAAGCGTTTGCAGAGCCTGACCTTGAGAAATACTGGATTGAACCAGAGCTCGATATTGCTGAGCGCAGTGGAGATTTCAAACCGTATCCTCTTGATCGTATCACGCGCCACTCGCCTCCTGGATCACGTTCAGCAGAAGGCAAGTATCCAGTAGTTACTGGCCTTGAGCATGATGAGTGGGGGCACCCATCCGGCAACCCTGAGAATCACGCAGCCATGACCTCCAAGCGGCGCAACAAGCTCATCAAACTTGCTGAGTCACTTCCTCAGCCAGATTTTTACGGTGACGAAGCGGGGGATATCCTCTTTGTAGGGTGGGGATCGACCTATGGGCCGATTCATGAAGCCACTGATATGCTGCGCGAAGCTGGTCATCAAGTAGGCTCTCTGCATATTCGACACATCCACCCGTTGAGAACTGGTCTGGGTGATATTTTCAAGAATTACAAGCATGTCGTGGTGCCTGAAATGAACGATTCCGGAGTATATGGTATGGGGCAGCTCGCTACTCTCTTGCGTGCCGTTACCTGCGACTCCCGTATTCGTTCGCTCAACAAAACCATGGGCATTACCTTCCGCGTCAGTGAGATCGTTGACGAAGCCCATCGACTCCTTGCTGAGTAATCACACATTTTCACCGCTAACCATCTTATCACGATATGTCCGCTCCAACTGAAAAACTCACCAAGAAGCAGCTCAAGGCCGATCACCCAACTTGGTGTCCCGGCTGTGGAGACTTTGCTGTGCTCGCATCCTTTTTTAACGTCATCCAGAAATTGGAAATTCCGCACGAAAAAATTGTCTGTGTTGCCGGTATTGGGTGCTCTTCACGTTTTCCTTATTTTGTAAATACGCATGGCATTCACTTTATTCACGGTCGCGCTTTGCCCCTCGCCACAGGAATTTCCCTCTCTCGCCCAGATCTACATGTTTTCGTATTTGGTGGTGATGGTGATGGTTATTCCATTGGCGGCAACCACCTAAACCATGCAGCGCGTAAAAATGTGAACCTCTCCTATGTGGTGATGGATAACCAAGTTTACGGCCTAACTAAGAATCAGACGAGCCCGACAACGCCCATTGGGCGTCGGTCTAAAACGGATCCACGTGGTTCTATTGATCGTCCGATTAATCCCATGTCACAGCTTGTCGCATCTGGTGCAACTTTCATCGCCCGCACCCATGCCGTTCAGGTCAAGCATATGAATGAAATGTTTGAGCGTGCAATTCTTCATCCCGGTTTTGCGGTGGTTGAGACTCTCTCTGAATGTAGCATGTTTTACCCAGGGGCCTTTGATGATGGCATTCCACGCAAAGGGGGAAAGTTTGACCTTGTTGACGAAACCACCAGAGACATGACTTCTACTTCTGAGGCGATGGCTCTTGCCGAAGAAACCGAGCATGCCCCTCCAGGGAAATTCGGAGTCTATCTCGAAAGTCACCGACCGACGAAAAACGAGCTTGAAAATCAGTGGCTTATTGACGCTCAAGCCAAAACAGCAGATCTAGCCCAGAAAGATCTGCTTCGCCAACGATTTGCAGCCATGCGCTAAACGAAGATCTATAACCAATATGAAGCTAGAAACGATTTGTCTTCACGGAGGCCAACAACCAGACCCCACCACCAATGCTTGTGCGGTGCCTTTGTACCGCACCAGCTCTTTTGTTTTCAACTCCACTGAGCATGCGGCAAATTTATTTGCTCTTAAAGAGCTAGGTAACATCTACACGCGCCTGATGAACCCAACAACAGATGTGTTGGAGAAGCGGGTATGCCTGCTAGAGGGAGCCCATGAAATGGCAGGCTTGGGATTTGCTTCGGGAACAGCGGCCATTTTTAATAGTATTATCAACCTTGCTCAATCCGGTGATAATATCGTTTCCGCACGTAATCTATATGGTGGTAGCTACACCATGTTTAACGACATCCTGCCTAAGATGGGCATTGATGTCAGCCTTGTGGACTCCACGGACCCTGCTCATTTTGAAGCGGCAATTAATGAGAACACCCGTGCCCTATTTTGCGAAACCGTATCCAACCCGGCACTCGAAGTAGCCGACCTCGAAGCGATTGCCAAGATTGCGCACGCTCATGGCTTGCCTTTGATTGTCGATGCTACCTTCTCCACCCCGTATCTCACCAAACCACTCGACCACGGCGCGGATATTGTCATTCACTCACTGACTAAGTGGTTTGGGGGTCATGGTATTGGGCTTGGAGGTATTGTGGTGGATTCAGGTAAATTTAACTGGGCGGGGGGCAAACATCCGCTTTTTGATGAGCCAGATCATTCCTACCACGGCTTGCGCTGGGGACATGATCTGCCCGATCCATTGGCGCCACTTGCCTACATCCTTCGCCTGCGCACCGTGCCTCTGCGTAACCTTGGTGCGTGTATTAGTCCTGATAACTCATGGCAATTCCTGCAGGGCATTGAAACCTTGCCGCTCAGGATGGAGAAGCACTCAGAGAATGCTCTCAAAGTAGCCGAGTATTTAAAAGGGCACGATGCTGTGGAGTGGGTGCGTTTTCCTGGATTGCCAGATGATCCTGAATACGATCGCTGCCAAAAATACCTCAAGGGTAAAGGCGGGGGCATGGTTGTCTTTGAACTCAAAGGTGGTAGCGATGCAGGGCAGAAGTTGATCGAGGCGCTGAAGCTGTTTCTGCATCTTGCCAATGTAGGGGATGCAAAGAGCCTGGCGATTCACCCAGCAACGACCACTCATAGTCAGTTGAATGCTGAACAACAGCTTGCCGGTGGTATCACCCCAGGCCTGATACGTCTCAGCGTTGGTATTGAACACATTGATGATATCATCGCTGACCTCGACCAGGCTCTAGCTAATCTAAGCTAAGTAAAATTCAGATTTTTATTTCAACTCTATAGCATCAATCGAAGATGCTTATTGGTTGACGCGTTCTGAAATTTTATCGGTGATATCCTCAGCGTCTCTTGCGTAGATGAGGGGCGATATGGTGCTGCTGGATCGTCCAGATGTATCGATGATCCAATCATACTGATGATCGCGCGCATACTGATGAATCATTGCATGGATTTCACCCAGTGACGTTTGTATGAAAATGGATAAATCTATCTTCGCCTGCTTCAGGTGTAGATTTTCTATTTCGTTGATTGCTCGCTCCAGGGATTGATACTGATTGACGAGTTTGTCAGCCCGATCACGGTATGTTTCTCTAGCTTCTATAGTTTTGGCTTGCTTGAGGATCTCCTCGCGTAGACTTGCCATCGCTTCGCTGACCTTGCTGCGACGTGCAACGAGGGTAGCAAGCCTCTGATCATGCTGATCTCGTTTGGCCAGAAGGGCTTTTCTTTGATCGTTCGCCTTCTTGTAGTTCTTGAGAATTTCATCAGCATTTACCGTAGCACAGCGTGTGTCAGCTGCCGCAGTGAATGGCATCCAAGACGACAACAAAGCAAATGCAATGAGGTAGAGGAAGCGCTTGCTGAGCATGGTTGATGTGCCATTCATAAGATATCTTTTAGCAAGATGATCACGCTATGTCGAGCATGCCCGAGTTGAGCTTTGTGCCTTCTTTTATAGTGTTTGGAGAACTTTACGGCGACTTAGAAGTAGTATTTGGCTCCAGGCTTCGGAATGATCGTGTCGCTACTTGGTAGTTTCTCGCGAAGCTGATCCGCGAACCATTCGGTTGCCTGAATATCGCCATGGACGAGTATAGTTTTGCTCGGTTTTACCCGTAAAATATAGTCGAGTAAGTCGTCCCTCGTGGCGTGTCCCGAGAAATCAAAGACCTCCATCGGGCAGTTAAACTGAACTGGAGGCTGTTCAGGATCAAGGTTGATGAGGTCCCCTTGCTTGCCCGCGCGGATATGACCTGCTGGGGAGTCGGGGTCTGCGTAACCGACAAAGAGCAGTGCGTTTTTAGGGTTTTCCATAAAGCCGCGTGCAAAACTATTGGATACGGTCTTTTCAGTCATCATGCCACTGGACAGAGCGTAAATGGAGCCAGGCTGGTAGACGATAGGAGCGCGCTTACGGCGGCGACCACCTGTCTTGACCTCCATGTCCTTGAGGACTTGAAAGCCGGGTTGGTTGCGCGGGGTTGAGTCTGCAAACTCGTCGAAGATCAATGACATCTTCGTGCTAAGCCCGCCGATGTAGACGGGAGCATCGGGAATCATACCCTCAGTTTTGAAACGGTGAATCATGCTCAGTACTTCCTGGGTTTTACCCATGGCAAATACGGGGACGAGGACAGATCCACCATCACGCAGACAGCGGTTAATAGATTCGGCAAAGTTGTTTTCCTCCTGGTGGCGATTGTAGGATTCGTCACGAGGAGAAGCACCACGAGTCGTCTCGATAATGAGGATATCGATATCCTCCTCAGGAAGTTTAGCGCCTGGAATGAGGGTTTGATCTTCGAACTGTACATCACCCGTGTAGAAAATGCGTTTGTCCATGGTTTCTAACATGACGCCCGCAGAGCCAAGGATGTGCCCTGCGTCATGAAAGCTGGCACGGACATTTTCATTAAGCTGGAATGGGCGATTATAGTTGAATGTGCGCCAGCGTTTTTCCAACCGGTCTAGCTCACGATGAGTGTAGAAGGGGTAATCCGTAATTCCCAATTCAACGCGTTTGCTCTCCATGACATTGACTGAATTGTGTAGCAGGGCATCCACGAGCTTGGAGGTGGCAGGGGTCATGTAAACCTCGGCATCTGGCTGGTCATTCATTAGCACAGGAAGCGATCCGGAATGGTCCAGGTGAGAGTGGGAGACGAAAATGGAGTCAATGCTGCTAGATTCAAGCTCGTGATGAGCAGGAAGGGATTCGATGCCCTCCTCCTTAGGGTGCATGCCGGAATCAAGCACGATACGATGGCCGTCCAGCTCAACGAGGTAAGAATTGGCGCCAATCTCGTTTTGGCGGAGGAGTGATTGAAAAAACATCGTGGGTAGAGTATATTTGCTTGTTGGTGCGGGGAAAGAGAGACGAAATGCCGATTTAGCTGCGGGCTACTGGCTACTGGCTGCTTGGCCGAGAGTTCTGCTGAGATAGCATCGCTTTGATGTGGCCGATGAGAAAAATCGAGCCGCAGATGAGGACAGGCGAGTCTGAGGCCTGATGGTATGCACTGTCAATGGCATCAACGATATTGGTATGGATTGTGTGCGGGATACCTGCATGGATCGAGCGGGCAAGCTCATCAGAGCTCAGGGAGCGAGGTGAATCGATAGGGGTGAGGTGAATATGAGCGGTGATACGAGATAGAATAGAGATTACAAGTTCTGTATTTTTTCCCTCCACGGCTCCAAAGACCATAATGGCCTTGTCATTGGGGTATTGCTCCAGCCATGTTTTTGTTAGAGCTTCAGCAGCCTGTGCGTTGTGCGCAGCATCAAGGATGATTTCAGATGGCGAGTCAGGCGCGGTGCATCGCTCGAAGCGTCCTGGCCAGTTGACTTTTGCCAGGGCATCACTGATGATTTCCGCATTCACTGGAAGCTGTGCATGCTCAGCGGCAGTAATGGCGAGTGAGGCATTGTAACGTTGATGAGGGCCCGCCAAACTAATCTCTGAGTCGGTGTATGGATCAGTGATAAAACGAATGGGCGCGCCGATGTCATGTGCGTGTTTCTTGAGAACATCTCTGGCTTCAGGCGTTTGGGCACTGCTTAAGACCGGTTTACCAGCGACCATAATGCCTGCTTTCTCTGCGGCAATTTCGGCTAATGTCTCACCAAGCCATTGAGAGTGGTCCATCGCCACTGGTGTGATCACTGCTACATCGGCCGGCACTGCCGTTGTTGCATCGAGCCGGCCACCCATTCCGGTTTCTAAGGTGATGAGGGTACAGCCTTGCTGCTTAAAGTGCATCATGCCAAGGGCAAGGGTGAGTTCAAAAAATGTAGGATGGTGCTCCCAGCTAGCCACGAGTTCTCTTATCTCGGTCAGGTATTGAACTGTTTTTTCTTCACTGATTTCAGCTCCATTGACACGGATGCGTTCACGGAAATCAATCAAATGAGGGGAGGTGAACAGTCCGCTGCACAAACCGCATGATCGCGCTATGGCATCGATCATTGCACAGGTTGAACCTTTGCCATTTGTTCCAGCGACATGGATGACCTTCACTCCAGTCGCGGGGTAGGCACGAAGCTCGCGAAGTAGTCTGCGGGGCTGCTCGAGCCCAAGTTTGATGCCAAACTGCTGGGTCCCGTAAAGCCAATCGATTGCTTGCTTGTAGGTCATCTGCACGGGATGGTTGGGCATCCAGTGTTTGTGGACTAAATGCGCGATTCTAGCAGCGTTAGGGCAGCATGTATCCAAGCAGCGCGCCAAGTTTGGTGCGCAATTTACTGCGCTTCACAATGGCATCAACCAAGCCATGTTCGAGCATGAACTCAGCAGTCTGAAAGCCTGGCGGTAGGTCTTGGTGGGTGGTTTCTTTAACGACTCGAGGGCCAGCAAATCCGATCATGCATTTAGGCTCGGCAAGGTTAATGTCACCTATTGTGGCAAAGGAAGCTGTGACACCTCCTGTGGTAGGATGAGTCATGACGGAGATATAGGGCAGGCCGGCTTCCGATAAGCGAGCCAGTGCAGCGCAGGTTTTTGCCATCTGCATGAGCGAGAGCATGCCTTCCTGCATACGGGCACCCGATGATGCTGAAACAATGATGACCGCTTTTTTTTCATCAATGGCCTGCTCTATGGCACGGGTGATTTTTTCCCCTACAACGGAGCCCATTGAGCCAGCAAAAAACTTAAAGTCCATGACGGCGATCATAGCAGGCTTGCCTTCAATGGTTAGGGAGCCAGTTACCACTGCATCGTTGAGTTTGGTTTTTTCCCGCAGCGTGTCAATCTTGTCCTCATACTTACTAAACCCAAGTGGGTTTTTGGAAAAGAGACCGGCGTTTGTTTCTTGAAAACTGCCAGGGTCGGCAAGGAGCTGGATGCGTTCGTGAGAACCGATCAGGAAATGATGCTCACATTTAGGACAAACGTTGAGGTTTTGCTTGAGGTCAAGTGCGTGAATCAGTTCGCCGCAATCCGTGCACTTGGTCCACAGGTCATCGGGCATGCTCTCGCGTTTGTTGCCCGTGCCTCTGAGTTTTGGTTTGTTGAAGATACCCATTTGTTTGAGATTCTATGTACTAAATGAAAAATTCCAAAGCTAAAAATAATCAGTAGCTGCGCCCCCATAGAGCGCGCTGGCGGGTGGGTTCGGAAGTAAGAAAACACGGTGCAGGATCGCCTTCTTGGAGGTTGAGTGGTAGGCAGCGGATGGATATTTTGTGTTTCTTGGAGAGTTCTTCCTCTTGCTCGCGCGTGCCATTCCACGGAGTCATTAACCAACCCGGTGAATCTTGTGACCAGTGTTGGTCAAAGCTTTCTATGCTGGAGCATTCGGTGATGTTCTGGTCTCGTAGCTCAGTGGCGCGAGTGAGTAAGGTGTTGTGGATATCTTGTAAAATATCTGGGGCATTGCGAATAAAGTCCTCCTTGGGTAAAAACTCTTTGTCCATCGGTCCTTGGTCGCGGCGTTGCATACAGACTTTTCCTGATTCAAGATCGCGTGGGCCTATCTCAATTCTGATCGGGGCACCTTTTTTAACCCATTCCCATTTTTTAACGCCACCGCCCAAATCACGCCCGTCAACGTGAACACGCATGGGCTGAGCACCGTAACTACAATCACGGCGTAGAATTTCTGCTAGAGCATGACAGGCATCAGTGATTGCATCTCGGCTATCTTCCTTGGGCGTGACTGGGACGATCACAATCTGTGATGGTGCTACTCGAGGCGGTAGCACGAGGCCATCATCATCCGCGTGAGCCATAATAATGGTGCCGATGAGGCGTGTGGAGACTCCCCAAGAGGTTGTGTGGGCATGTTGTTGGTTGCCATCACGTCCCGTGAAGGTGATATTTTGAGCCTTGGAAAAATTAGTGCCCAAATAATGGGATGTGCCTGCTTGAATGGCTTTTTTGTCCTGTACCATGGCTTCTACGGTGAGTGTCATGTCTGCTCCCGGAAAGCGTTCAGCTTCGGTTTTTTCACCAGCAATCACTGGGATGGCGAGGTGATCGCGAAGAAATTCTTCATAGAGCTGGTGGATGGTGCGTGTTTCCTCGATGGCCTCCTCTTTGGTTTCATGGGCTGTGTGGCCTTCTTGCCATAGGAACTCGGCGGTGCGCAGAAAGAGGCGGGGACGCATTTCCCAGCGCATCACATTAGCCCACTGATTGATGAGGAGTGGCAGATCTCGATAGGATTCAATCCAACGCGAGAAAGCAGCTCCGATGATTGTTTCAGAGGTAGGTCGGATGACGTAGGGCTCGGTGAGCTTTCCAGCGGGAATCATTTTTGTTTTGCCCTCATCGTCTTTGACGACCTCAAGCCGATGGTGAGTGACAACGGCGCACTCCGTGGCAAAACCTTCAGCATGTTCAGCCTCTTTCTCGAGATAGGAAAGGGGGATTAATAGCGGAAAATAAGCGTTTTGATGTCCTGTCTCCTTGAAACGCACATCGAGCTGCTGCTGGATAAGTTCCCATATGCCATATCCCCATGGCTTGATGACCATGCAACCGCGGGTTTCTGAATTTTCAGCCATGTCAGCAGCTTTGACAACTTGCTGATACCATTCTGGGAAATCGTCGGCGCGCGTGGGTTGGATCGCTGTCTTTTGTGGCTTTGCCATGATGCAGCTTTACAAATCATACTGACGAGAAATGCACAAGCGAGATGTGTAGGAACTCAAGAAACATGGCATTGGGCTATGACGCCTTTCTCAGAGTTAGGCGAAATAACGATAAAAAGTATAATATTTCTCGTTTCTGCTGGTCAAGTGGTGCTTTGAACAGCTAGTATCTTCAAAGAATTATTGAATATGAATTTAACATTCCGAAGTAAAACAATTGCGTCCGTCTTGCTGGGCTTGATGAGCATGTCATCGGTATTGATGGCCCAGCAATATGAGTTGGATATCGAAAAGCCTAAATTTGAAGCGATGCTCTCGCCAACCATTGACGGTCGTACAACAGCTAAAAAATTCGACCCAAAGGAGTGGTTAGAGGTTGAATTGAAAATTAAAATAGCGGCTTCTAATAGAACTGAGCTATTCGCAGATCGCGTTACCGTTAAGTGGTATATCGCAGCCAATGTCACAGAGAACGGCGACACTAAAGTGCGCTTGCTGGAGAAGGAGATCAATTACGTCAACGTGCCTATTGATGAGGATATTTACGTCTCGGTTTATCTGTCGCCATCGGCGGTGAAGCGCATCAGCGGCAAAGATAAGGCAGCAGAAAACACTATTAAAGAGGTGGGCGGTGAAATTTTAATAAACGGCGTGCAGCCCGTAAAGAGCTCTGGGTTCTTCACGACAATGCCCAAAACAAAAGGTAAGTGGTGGGATAAATTAATCCCCTACAAAAAAATACCACTGCTCAACAAAAATGAAACCCCCTTCAAATTTTTCTGGTGGGATCGTTATGCGGAAATCGAAGAACTCGATTAAAATGGCACTTGTGAAAGTAATACGCATATATAGACTATTTAGAGAGTTTGATAGCAAACCTAGTAATTTTTGATCAATCATGGCTGATTCAAAAGCAATTGTAGTGCTCAACATAGGATCCCAACGCATTGCGATGGGTGTGTTCGAGGCGTCAAAGTCTGGGCGACTTACTCTCCAAAAGTATGATTCTACCTCTATTTTGGCTGACCCTGCTGCAGAAATGGCACGGCTTCCTCAGATACGAGTGGCTATCTCTGAGCTCGTTGACCGTCTAGATATCAGCAAATCGACAAAGCTACGCTATTCGATTTCTGGTCAGTCAGTTTTTACGCGTTTTATTAAATTGCCTCCGATTGAGGACGACAATATCCAACAGCTGGTAGCTTTTGAAGCGCAGCAACATGTGCCATTCCCGATTGAAGAGGTAATCTGGGACTGGCAGCTTCTCGATAGTAATTCGACAGATAAAGAAGTTGCCCTGGTCGCAATCAAGGGGGATTCACTCAATGATTTGAATGATATTGTGACCGATACAGGGCTGAGGACAATCGATGTCGACGCCTCTCCCATGGCGCTCTACAATGCACTCTTGTATAGCTACCCTGAGCTCGAAGAGACTACCCTTCTTATAGATATTGGGGCAAAAACCTGCAACCTGATCTATCTTGAGGGCAAAAGAATGTTTACGCGCAGTGTAGCTGTTGGCGGAGCCTCAATTACGACTGCCATTGCCAAACAATACGGGATTAATTTTTCCGAGGCAGAAGCCCAAAAGTGTAACAATGGCCTCGTGGCAATGAATACAGCGCATACATCCCAACTGAGTGAGGATTCGGCAGCGCTGGCCACCGTTATTCGTAATGCCCTCAGTAAGCTTCCAGCAGAAATTGCGAGAACAACCAATTACTTCCGTAGTCAGCATGGCGGGCGCGCGCCTCAAAAAATCTTCCTCTCTGGAGGTGGTGCTAATTTGCCTTACATTGACAAATTTTTTGAGGAAAAACTGCAACTCCCTGTAGAGTTATTTAATCCTCTGAAACAGATTTCAGTAGGAGCGAATGTCAACGTAGAGCAAGTGAGTGCTGAAGCTCACATGCTGGGAGAATTAGTGGGGCTAGCTCTGCGTGCGGAGGGCAAAACATCTCTTAGGATCGATCTTGTGCCAGATCAGGTATTTCGAGAGCGTGAGACAACCCGGCGCAAGCCTTGGTTGGTTTGTGCGTCCGTATTACTGATTGCTGGCTGGGCTCTCTGGTCGTGGACGAACATGGGGCGCAAAGGCTTATCTGAGGCTGGGCTTAAAAAAATCACACAAGAGGTTGAGGAGAGAGATCGTTACGCTAGTCCCTTGAATAAATTGGCAAAGAAAGAAACTCAACTTGATATGATTTCATATCAGCTAGCAGGAGCACAAGCTGCACGCACAGATTGGATCGATATGCTTGATGATTTGGCCCTCCATTTTAAAAGTGATAAGGTTTGGCTGGTTGATTTTAATCCTGTTGTTGGCTTTGTCCGCAGCGAGGCGATTGCTGACTCATCGAGTAATGATAAATCATCTAGTATCCCGCAATCTGTTATCAGTAGTGATTTCGCAAGTATAAACTATGGCGAGTCTGCACTTGCCCAGATCAACATTGATGCGCTGGCCACTAATAAAGGCCCCAAAAAGCCAAGAGTTGGAGCCACGCCAGAGTTGCCAGAAATTACAGCGATTAGGGTGAAGGGCTTCTGGCGTGATAAGGATGGCCACAAGGAAGTTGATGAACTTATCGATCGTCTTCGAAGTGGCTCTAAATATTTTGATGTGATGCCGACACAACAAACGATCATTGAGAAGCCAACCGACCTTGGAGCGGCATACGCAGCCCGATTTGAAATCATACTGCCACTCAAAAATCCTATTTCTATGGCATCCAGCTTGGACGCTGTCAGGTAATTAACAAACTCTAGAAACCCATTGATTAATTCCACACAATGAAAGCATCAATAAAACAGGTAAAACCTAAATTTTAGACCATGGATTGGATTCAAGAAAACAAGTTTGTCAGCGGACTGCTCGCAGCTACCATCCTATTTGCTGGGGGTATTTTTTACCATGGCTACTCTGAGGGCGATGACTTTAAGGACAATATGGCTCAGTACGGCGAGCTCAGAAGCAGATACGATACTTTGATTTCTGCAAAGCCGTATCCCAACCAAGAAAATTTAAAAGCACGTGAGGAGATCATCGAAGAATATGAAGCCGTAATCGAGGAGGTCCGCAATGCGTTTTATGAGTATAAAGCTGACAAATTACCTAAGCCCACTCCTGGTGAATTTAGTGATATGAGGATTAAAATGCAGGGTGATTTGCGTAAGGCTTTCAACCAGACTGAGACCTCACTGCCAGATAACTGTGGCTTTGGGTTCGAAAAATACGCAAAGATTCAACCAGCGCCCTACGCCACATCCAAGCTAAGCTACCAGCTCGGCGCAATTCAATGGTTGCTCGAAAAGCTAGCGGAGAATGAGCCCAAGGCGATCATTAACATACGGCGCGAATTACTGGATGTGGAACTAGGGCCGCCTCCTGCACCAAGCACACAAAAGAATGCTCAGCGGGGTAACCTGGCAGCCAACCCAGAGGATGAAAAAATCTTCGAGGTAATGCCTGTAGAGCTTGCTTTTACTGCGAGCGAAGCGTCAATGCGCAATTTCCTCAAAGAAATGGCAAATTCGAAAGAGTATTTGTATGCCATACGTTCGCTGCGCATTCGCAATGAGAAGCAAAATGCACCGAGTCCCAAAGATGCAGCTTTCCAAGACAAAAAACCAAATAATAAGGAGGCAGGATTTTTTGCACCTGAAGAAAATGATATATTTGGAGGCTTCGCTCTGCCTGATGCTGATTCAGAAGAGGGTGACAATACCGACGCCATTGACATAGAGCGAGGCGACAAGCAGATTGCCCCTGTAGCCGCGCCGATGTCCAACGACGAGCATATTCTTAAGCAGGTGATGGGGGACGAGAAAATCAACATCCACATCAACTTCGATATTCTCTTGATCAAAGGCGATAAGGCGACCGAAAAGAAAAATGATGAAAGCCCCTCCAGCGGTGCCTAGGATCATTTCCACCATAAATTTCACCCTCTAATATATTCACAACATGTCTTGGCTATCCGACAATTATGAAAAAGTAACCCTGGGGGCAGCGGTCACTGCGTTGGCGGCACTCGCTTACATCAGTATCAAAAATAAAGGCGATCAGGCCAATGCTTTTACTCTTCCTAATCCCAAGCAAAATAATGAGGTGAGAGTTGATAGCCTGCCAGGTATAGAGAACTCAAAGGTATCCATGTATATGGAGCACAGAATCAACCAGGCTGATTTGGATGGACGTAAGGTTGATTTGTTCACCGGTATTGTTTTGTTTTCTAAGCGCGATGATCCCAAAAATCCCGTAGATTTGCTGAAAAGTGATCCCGTGCATGCCGGCATACCTAACACATGGTGGATGGATTACGCTCTTGATCCCGGCTATGGTAATGCTCCGGATCGAGATCCTGATGACGATGGCTTTAGCAATCGCGAGGAATTTGAGTCTGAGACTGATCCGACCGATGAAAAAGACTATCCCGAGCCTGTTTCAAAATTAAAGGCCCTTGCAGTTGAGACGACTCAAGTGCACCTCAAGCCAAGGGAAGTAGGTAGTGGGGGTGAGCGGTCGCTATTTAACTTGGAATCTAAGTCAGGCAGAAAAGTTAACAAGATGAAACCCGAGCCCGTAACGATTGGTGATACCATTGTATTCACAAAACCGCTGATGCAAAAGAGGTTTAAGTTTGTTGACCTTGATCGTAGGCGTAACGCCAATGGCTTGATTGATATCATCTGGGTTATTGAAGACCTTCAACCTAATAAAAAAGGAACGCAGTATCGTTTTGATAAGCGTGGAGATTTGGATGGTCACCCCGATCGATCGCTAGGCATCATGGATAGCAAAGCGAAGCTGCTTTTAGAAGCTCTCGACGAGGGCGACAAACCGTTCGAAATTGATGAAAACACTTATTTCTCATTACCTTACGATGAGGGGGCTACCCGAAAACCATATCTTCTGAAAAATATCGATCTCAACAAAAGGACAATCGTTGTTGAATATCAAGATAAGGAAGGTAACAAGCTTGAGCACCTGATGTTTTACCCATAATGAATAGTGATAGAAACGATTGCGATTTCGAAATTGGTAGTTCATCCTTTGTTTATTTAAAAAATAATTAGAAAATATACTTCACATTAAGCAATAAAAATGGTCAAATACTCCTATTAGTCATGCAAAGCAAACTTACTCACCCATACATTCAAGATTTGCGGAATAATTATCAGGCACTCATTGCAGGCATTCATGGTAAACAAACCATGGTGCGTCTTTGTGTTGTCCTTGGTATGTCGCTCACGGCGCATTCGCTCCGCGCCGAAAGCCCAGGAGATAATTCTTCCAGCATTGCGCAACGTGAAATTGCTCGTCGAGCCAATCTTGTAGTCGAAGCTGACAAAGCCCTCGGCCTTGGAAGAGCTGCCTATGCCGGTAACCAATACGAGGAGGCTGTTAAGCAATATAGGTCTGCACTCAGTATGTTACCTCCAGGCCCAGCGTTAGCAGACCGTCGCGAGACCTACACAAGTCACCTTGGTGACGCATCAGCAGCTCTGGCACAGGAGTATCGTCGTATCGGCAGATACGATGAAGCACGCAGCATGCTTGAAGGCGTAGTAGCACAGGACCCGACAAATTTAGCAGCAAAGAAACAACTTGGTTATCTAGACGATCCTATAAGAACTAATCCAGCATTGACTTATGACCACTCTCAAAACGTCGATCAAGTTCGCCGCCAATTATATACAGGCGAGGGCTATTACAATTTAGGAAAATACAGCGAAGCTGATGCTGAGTTTAAGAAGATCCTACAAATAGATCCTTATAATAAAGCGGCCCGTCGTTGGCTTGAGAGAATAGCGGCTACCAAGTCTGACTATTATCGTGCGGCATATGATCAAACGCGTGCCGAACTGCTCATGGAGGTAGATAAAGCATGGGAGACCACAGTGCCACCCGAGCTTCCTGATTTTGGCCCAGGAGAGGGCTCCTCCTTGCGGACATCGGGGGTTGAGTATATTCAGCAAAAACTGAATAACATTATCATTCCCAAAGTAGATTTTGAAGATGTCACGGTACTAGAATGTTTGGAAATTTTGCGCCAACGTGCTCACGAATTGGACTTTGAACAAGATGAGGACAAAAAGGGAGTCAACTTTCTCATACGAGATCCTTCAATGCAAGCTGGTGGTTCTGGTGAGCTTGACGGAAATGATGATCTGGGCGCAGGGGCGGTTGCTGATGAAGGATCTAGCATTGGTGCTCTCAAGGTCGATGAATTGCGTCTCGTTAATGTCCCGCTTGGCGCGGTGCTCGAGTATATCTGTGATAAGACTAGGCTCCGTTACAAGATTGATAAATATGCAGTGATTCTTTTGCCAGTGGCAGCTTTGGAGGTTGACGATCTCTACACGCGAACCTTCACCGTGCCGCCTGATTTTATTTCCCGTCTATCACAAGGTGGAGGCTCAGGCGGCGGAGGTAATGATGATCCCTTTGGTGAGGATGATGGTGGGGGTAGTGCGCTGGCCGAGCGCGCCAACGCAAAAACATTATTGCAGGATAATGGAGTGTCATTCCCGGACAATGCGTTTGCCCATTACATTGCATCTACCAGCACACTGGTTGTCTACAATACACTGAACAATCTTGATATCATTGATGAAATTATTGCAGTGCTCCGCAAGGACGGACCTCGCCAAGTGCGCATTATGACAAAGTTCATCGAAGTGTCCCAAGACAATACCGATGAACTTGGTTTTGACTGGATTATCAGTCCCTTTGATTTGGGCGGTAATGGTTCCAATGGCATCATCTCAGGAGGAACGACGGGCAACGGCACCCCCCGTAATATAAGTGACCTCGGTAATCCAAATCTCCTGCCGGGCGCTACTTCAGTATCAAATATTTCGACAGCGGGCCTTCGCAGTGGTGACTATGCCAACACGCGTAATTCGATTGATTCAGTTATCAACAACCCATCACGTAGTAATCAGGCGACTAATGTAGCTCCTGGAATTCTATCGATCACTGGCTTGTTTGACAACGGTCAAGCGCAGATGATCATGCGTGGACTTTCACAGAAAAAAGGCACGGATGTCATGACGGCTCCTAGCATTCTGGCCAAGAGTGGCGAGTCTGCCACGATTGAAGTCATTCGTGAATTCATCTACCCGACCGAGTATGAACCACCCGAGCTGCCGCAGTCGGTTGGAACTACAGGAACAAGTTCTGGCGATGGACTCGGAGGTGGAGGTTCAGCTGAAATTTTCCCTGTTACGCCAGCAACGCCTACTGGATTTGAAACACGCAATACCGGTGTTACCCTCGAGATTGAACCAACGATTGGTGAAAATAACTACTCGATCGACCTGCGATTTGCCCCTGAATTAGTCGAGTTTGAGGGATTCATTAACTATGGGTCTCCGATTCAAACACTGGGCCAAGACATTTTTGGTAATCCCGTCAGCATAACCATCACGGAAAACCGGATTGAAATGCCTATATTCGCCACTCGCAGGGTCACTACTGGCCTAACCATTTACGATGGCTACACAGTGGCTGTAGGTGGCCTGATGCGCGAAGACGTTCAGAATGTTGAAGACAGTGTGCCCATTCTTGGAGATTTGCCGATCATTGGTCGCTTGTTCCGGTCCAAGGCAGAAAGTCGTCTCAAGAGCAACCTGATCATTTTTGTGACCGCTGAAATCATTGATGCGGCCGGTTCTAGAATTAATCAGCCTACCAGTGGCTCTCCTGGAGCTGGAGCTGCTGCACCTCAATCAGTCATGCCACTTGATGGAGGTGACGGATTGCTGCCTTCACGCTAGATTTTA
>Ga0213861_10001746_pt1 | contig 19128 bp, 19 predicted proteins | sample PICome_4_FD_160110 | JGI IMG/M metagenome (GOLD analysis project Ga0213861, IMG submission 160110) | Coastal seawater microbial communities near Pivers Island, North Carolina, United States - PICO131 | ecosystem: Environmental > Aquatic > Marine > Coastal | place: USA: North Carolina... | reverse complement strand
GCATTGGCGTGGGTAGATGTGTCGACGGGCGAGTTTCGGGTGATGCCTTGTTCAGCGCTGCGTCTTGGTCCCGAATTGGCAAGATTGGCCCCGCAAGAATTGATCGTGTCCGAAGCGAAAGAAGCAAAATTGTCAGCATTAGTGTCTGATTTTGACATTTCTCTGACGCCCTTATCGGCGGCAAGTTTCGACAGCACAGCGGCAGAAAAACGCCTTGCTGGGTTGTTCGACGTAAATTCGATGGAAGGGTTCGGCCAATTTGATCGCGCGGAACATGCCGCCATGGGCGCTATCGTTGATTATCTGGACATTACCCAAAAGGGAAAATTGCCATTGGTCCGCCCGCCGATCAAAGAACTGGCTGGTGGGATCATGCAAATTGATGCCGCCACGCGGCGCAATCTTGAGCTAACCAAAAGCCTTTCGGGTGGACGCGACGGATCTTTGATCGCGGCGATTGATAGAACGATGACGGCTGCAGGTGGGCGAATGCTGGAACGACGCCTGTCCAGCCCATCCCGAAACCTGACTATCATTCATGATCGGCTGGATGCCGTGACGTTTATGGTCGATGACGCGCGGTTGCGTGACCAATTGCGCGCCGATCTGCGCAAAACGCCGGATATGGACAGAGCGCTGTCCAGGTTATCATTAGATCGGGGTGGGCCACGTGATCTGGCCGCTATCCGGACCGGTTTGTCCCAAGCCCAAAACATCGCAGAAAGATTGCGCTTCACGGACGCACCGCGCCTTGTCGCTGATGCGGCGAAATCTGTGTCCGGTCACGAAGCTTTGTTGGCCCTGTTGAATGACGTGTTGGTCGATGACCCGCCGCTGTTGGCCCGCGATGGCGGATTTATTGCGGCGGGCTATTCGGATGAATTGGATCAGGCGCGAAAGCTACGCGATGAAGGCCGCAGTGTCATTGCCGGGCTTCAGGCGGATTACATCCAGAAATCCGGGATTTCCGCGTTGAAGATCAAACACAACAACGTGCTGGGGTATTTTATCGAAACCACGGCCACCCATGCCGAAAAAATGTTGTCTGCACCGCTTTCGGAAACGTTCATTCACCGCCAAACAACCGCAAACGCCGTTCGATTTACCACTGTGCCGCTGTCTGAAATGGAAACCAAGATTCTGAACGCCGGGCAGCACGCGTTGGATATCGAAAAACGCCTGTTTGAAGAGACTAAAGAAGCGATTTTGGCCAAATCTGATCTAATCGGCGATGCGGCCAGATCATTGGCCGAAATTGATCTGGCAACGGCTTTGGCCGATCTGGCAACGGGCGAAAGCTGGTGTCGCCCCGTGGTGGATGACAGTCGGACGTTCAATATTTCCGGCGGACGCCATCCGGTCGTTGAGTTGGCGTTGCGCAAACAGGGTGGCGATCAGTTTATCCCCAATGATTGCGATTTGGCGGACGGGTCGGACGGCGCTGATATTTGGTTGTTAACCGGACCAAACATGGCAGGTAAATCCACGTTTTTGCGGCAAAACGCGTTGATTGCTTTGCTGGCGCAAATGGGGTCATACGTGCCTGCGGACAGCGCCCATATTGGATTGGTATCGCAATTGTTTTCCCGCGTGGGCGCGTCGGATGATTTGGCCCGCGGGCGTTCCACTTTCATGGTCGAAATGGTCGAAACCGCTGCAATCTTGAACCAAGCCGACGACCGCGCGCTGGTTATTTTGGATGAGATTGGGCGCGGCACGGCAACCTATGATGGCCTTTCCATCGCTTGGGCATCATTGGAACATCTGCACGACGTCAACAGATCCCGTGCGCTGTTTGCCACCCATTATCACGAACTGACGACATTGGCCGATAAGTTGCCCGGCGTTGATAATGCCACCGTTGCCGTTAAAGAATGGGAAGGTGACGTGATTTTTCTGCACGAAGTGCGCAAAGGCGCGGCCGATCGATCCTATGGTGTTCAGGTGGCCAAGTTGGCCGGCCTGCCCGCGTCTGTGGTGGAACGCGCCCGCGTTGTTTTGGATGCTTTGGAAAAGGGCGAACGTGAAGGTGGCGCGCGTCAGAAGACGTTGATCGACGATCTGCCGCTGTTTTCGGCAAGCTCCGCGCCCGCTGTTTCTGCGAAAGCGCGGACATCGAAGGCCGAAGAAAAGCTCGCCCAGATGTTCCCGGACGAGCTGACGCCAAAAGAGGCGCTAAATCTTTTGTATGAGCTTAAGGCGCTTACGAAGCCGGGGTAGAGCTGACGCCAACTTGTGCCGGGCGCAGCAGACGATCGTGCAACATGAACCCTTCGGTCGCGACCTGAATAATGTCGCCCGCTTTGGTGCCTGGTAGTGGTGCTTCGAACATCGCCTGATGGACTTGCGGATCAAACTTGTCGCCGATCTGCGGCGAGATCAATTCGATGCCGTGTTTTTTGAACACGTTCAGCAATTCGCGCATCGTCAGTTCGATACCTTCGATCAACGCCTCGGAAACTTCGCGCTGTTCAGCAGTGGCCGCGTCCAGCGCACGTTTCATGTTGTCGTATATCGGCAAAACATCGCGCGACAGCTTGGAACCACCGTATTGTTCCGCTTCGCGACGATCACGTTCGCTGCGTTTGCGGGAATTTTCGGCGTCAGCAATCGCGCGCATAAACCGGTCACGGAATTCGTCACGTTCGGCACGAACTTGTTCCAACTCGTCCGCTTCTTCGGAATAGTCCGGCTCTTCGTTGATAAACCGATCTAGGTCGTTATCAAAAACCTCGGTCTCGTCTGCTTCAATATCTTTTTTTGCTTCGTTCATGTCCTAAACCCTTACCCCCGGTCGGTCAGTAGTTTGCCAACCAGTTGTGCCGTGTAATCGACTATCGGAACGATGCGCCCATAGTTCAAACGGGTTGGGCCGATTACCCCCACCGCTCCGATGATCTTACGATCAGCGTTCATATAGGGACTCACCACCAAAGAGGAACCCGAAAGTGAGAAAAGTTTGTTCTCTGAGCCAATAAAAATGCGCACGCCTTCCCCATCTTCGGTCAGTTCAAGGAAATCGGCGATGTCTCGCTTGCGTTCAAGGTCGTCAAACAGGGATTTTACGCGATCAAGATCTTCCTGGCTGCCGTCTTTGCCCAAAAGATTCGCGCGGCCCCGTACAATCAAACGTTCGTGGCGTTCGCCTTCGTTTTCCCACAGGGCCAGACCGCTTTGAACAAGGTCCTTGGCCAAGGTGTTCAGCTCTTGCCGACGCGATAGGATTTCGTGTTCCACACCGCTGCGCAGTTCCGATAGGGTTTTTCCTTCGGCCAGCGCATTCAGAAAATTCGCCGCTTCGCGCATAGAAGACGGCGTTTGCCCCGGTGGTGGATTGAACACCCGGTTTTCGACGTGCCCATCCGCGTGCACCAAAACCACCAGCGCGCGGTCCTGTGCAAGGCTGACAAATTCGATGTGTTTGATTGGGGCTTCGTGCTTTGGCGTCAGAACCAAACTGGCGCCTTGCGTCAGCCCGGACAGCGCCGATCCAACCCTGTCCATCATTGTCGCAACATCGCGTTCATTGCTGCCAAGTGTTGCGTCGATCTTTTCGCGGTCATCGGACCCAAGGTTGCCAACCTCTAGCAATCCATCCACGAACATTCGCAGGCCCAATTGCGTGGGAATGCGGCCCGCTGAAACATGCGGACTATCCAGCAGACCCAGATACTCCAGATCCTGCATTACATTTCGGATTGTTGCCGCGCTGACCTGTTCTGACATATCGCGCGTAAGCGTGCGGGAACCAACCGGATCGCCGCTGGCCAGATACCCTTCGACCACGCGGCGAAAAACTTCGCGGCTGCGGTCGTTCATTTGGTCCAGCGTTTTGGACTTGTCGGTCATTGTCTGTCTAATTCCTAAGGTCGTACAATTAAAGTCGTTGCGCGCCCGACGTCAATCGGGGTTGCGCCCCTCTTATATGGGCGCGTATGTCAGCCCCAGCAAATGGAAGGATCAATCATGCGCCCATCTGGCAGAAATGTTAACGAAATGCGTCCGATTTCAATCGAAGTCGGTGTGACGAAGCACGCAGAGGGTTCGTGCCTGATCAAATGCGGTGACACACATGTGTTGTGTACCGCGTCATTGGAAGAACGTGTGCCGCCATTCTTGAAGAATTCCGGCTTGGGTTGGGTCACTGCCGAATACGGCATGTTGCCGCGTTCCACTGGTTCACGGATGCGCCGCGAAGCTGCCAGTGGCAAGCAGGGTGGGCGCACTGTTGAAATTCAACGCCTGATTGGCCGCAGCCTGCGCGCCGGTGTGGATCGCGTTGCCTTGGGTGAACGTCAAATCACGGTCGATTGCGATGTCATTCAGGCCGATGGTGGAACCCGGTGTGCATCAATCACTGGTGGTTGGGTTGCGTTGCGTTTGGCCGTGAATAAGTTGATGAAAGCGGGCGATATCATTTCCGACCCCTTGGTCGATCATGTTGCCGCAGTCAGTTGTGGTATCTACGCGGGTCAGCCCGTTGTTGATCTGGATTATCCCGAAGACAGCGAAGCAGGTGTTGATGGAAATTTCGTTATGCTTGGGAACAGCCAGTTGATCGAAGTTCAAATGTCGGCCGAGGGCTCTACGTTTTCGCGCGACCAAATGTCAGAGCTGTTGAATTTGGCTGATCTGGGTGTCGCCGAATTGGTGACAGCGCAGAAGGCTGCGATTGCATAATGCGTAAGTTCACCGGCGAACAATTGGTCATCGCTTCGCACAATACGGGGAAGCTGCGTGAAATTGGTGCCTTGGTGAAACCTTTTGGTGTGAATGCCGTGTCAGCGGGCGAACTGGGTTTTCCTGAACCCGAAGAAACCGAAGACACGTTCATCGGAAACGCGCGGATCAAGGCGCATTTTGCAGCCCAACAAAGCGGGCTGCCTGCGCTGTCAGACGACAGCGGGATTACCGTTGATCAGCTGGACGGCGCGCCGGGGGTTTATACCGCTGATTGGGCCGAAACGCCGAACGGTCGGGACTTTCCGATGGCGATGACAAAGGTTTGGAATCTGCTGGAAGCGAAAAACGCGCCCGAACCCAGAACCGCGCAGTTTCGATGTGTTTTGTGTTTGGCCTGGCCAGATGGCCATGACGAGGTTTTCGAAGGATTGGTGGCCGGACGTTTGGTTTGGCCCATGCGTGGCGATTTGGGCTTTGGGTTTGATCCGATCTTTCAGCCCGACGGCGAAACAGAAACATTCGGCGAAATGGACCCCACCAAGAAACATGGGATGAGTCACCGCGCCGACGCGTTCAAGAAATTGGTCGATGGCTGTTTTGGCTGAAGATTGGCAATCCGGCGGATTTGGCCTGTATATTCACTGGCCGTTTTGTCAGGCCAAGTGCCCCTATTGTGATTTCAATTCCCATGTTGCCGCGAAGATTGATCAACAGCGCTGGCTAGCCGCTTATCTTGCCGAAATCTCACGCGTTGGGGCCGAAACGCCTGGTCGTGTTTTGGACACTGTCTTTTTTGGCGGTGGCACCCCTAGCATGATGCAGCCCGAAATTGTTCACGCAATTCTGGACATGGTGCGCGCAACATGGCGCTGTTCAAATTCATTCGAGGTTACCTTGGAAGCGAACCCAACTTCTGTGGAAGCCGGACGGTTTCGTGGGTATCGCGATGCCGGCGTGAACCGCATTTCTATGGGAATTCAGTCGCTGAACGATGCAGATTTGCGCGCATTGGGTCGTTTGCATACGGCGGCAGAAGCGCGTTCGGCCTTTGATGTCGCCAGAAACACCTTTGATCGCATCAGTTTTGATCTGATCTATGCGCGTCAGAACCAAACGATTTCAGAATGGCGGGCAGAACTGCAAGAAGCACTTGGGATGGCCGCCGATCATCTATCGTTGTACCAATTGACGATCGAAGACGGCACCGCGTTCGGTGATCGATATCGGCGGGGCAAGCTTGCCGGGTTGCCGCAGGATGATGATGCCGCCGACATGTATTTTGCAACGCAGGAAATATGTGAACAGGCTGGCCTGCCCGCCTATGAAATTTCCAATCACGCAAAGCCCGGATCTGAATCGCGGCACAATCTGATCTATTGGAAATACGGTGATTACATCGGCATTGGTCCCGGCGCGCACGGGAGGATCACACTGGGCGGTCAGCGGCTTGCGACGGATACCGCCCTGCAACCCGGCAAATGGTTGGCCGACGTCGAAACCCGTGGATCAGGTGAACTGAACCGCGAGCTTTTGTTGCCAACGGAACAGTTGTCTGAATACATCCTGATGGGGTTACGCATCGGCCAGGGGATTGATCTGACACGGGCGGAACGTTTGATGCCGAACGGAATTAAAGATAGTAATATCAATCACTTAATTGGACTTGGGTTAATCGACAGGGCAGACAACCGGCTGTTTGCGACGGATCAGGGGCGCCCAATTCTTAACTCCGTGATTGAAGCGCTGTTACCTGATTCTATTTGAAAACATTTATGTCTGCGGACGACAGAATTCGGCAAATCTCATCCAATTCGTCCATGGTCTTATAGGCGATCGACACTTTGCCGGTTTCGCCGCCAGCCACGTGATCAATCATCACCTTCATACCCAGATTGGCCGACAGGTCTTGTTCCAAGGCGCGCGTGTCGGCGTCTTTGTCTGACGGCTGATGTTGGGTGGTTTTTGTCTTGGCCGGTTTTGGGCCTTTGGCCAGTTTTTCAGTTTCCCGCACAGACAGGCCCTTGGCCACGACTATCCGTGCCAACTCTGACGGGTTATCGGTGGTGATCAAAGCCCGGGCGTGTCCAGACGACAAACGACCATCTCGCAACATTTCCAGCACGTCATCGGGCAGGTTCAACAACCGCAATAGGTTGGCAATATAGCTGCGGCTTTTGGACAGCGCTTCTGCCAGTTTTTCTTGCGTGTGGCCAAACTTTTCCATCAACTGGCGATAGCTTGCCGCCTCTTCCACCGGGTTCAGGTCCGCCCGCTGAACGTTTTCAATGATCGCGATTTCCAGAACTTCGTCATCAGAGTATTCGCGAACGATAACGGGCAGTTCATGCAATTGCGCGATCTGCGACGCGCGCCAACGTCTTTCACCAGCGACAATCTGATAAGTGTCTGATTTAGCATGATTTACCCGAACGATCAAAGGCTGCAGCACACCCTTTTCACGGATGGACGCGGCCAGCTCTTCCAACGCCGCCTGATCAAATGAGCGTCGGGGTTGGTCAGGGTTGGCGACAATGCGTTCAATTGGAATATGCCGATCCCCACGGCGCGCCGTGGTTCCAGTTTGGTCCGAATTGTTTTCTGCTGGCGCAACATCCGCCATCAATGCGCTTAGCCCGCGTCCCAGACCGCGTCTGGTTGAATTCTTATCCGCCATATTGCCCCCTATAACGCCTGTCCGTGGCGTCTGATCAATTCTTCTGCAAGTTTCCGATAGGCCACGCTGCCTTTGGAATTTGTGTCATAACCCAGAACCGGCATCGCGTATGACGGCGCCTCGCTGATCCGTACGTTGCGCGGGATGACAGTTTTGAAGACCAAATCGCCCAAATTGTCGCGCGCGTCTGATTCCACCTGCAAAGACAGGTTGTTGCGCTTGTCGTACATGGTCAAAACCACGCCTTCGATTCGCAAATTGGGGTTCGCTGATTGACGAACCTCTCTGATGGTCAGCATCAGTTGCGATAAACCTTCCAACGCAAAGAATTCGCTTTGCAGCGGCACCAGCACCGAATGCGCAGCAACCATTGCGTTTACAGTCAGCAAACTTAGCGATGGCGGGCAGTCAATCAGGACATAATCAAGCTCATATTGATCTATATCTGGTTGCCGAAGCGCGTCGTGCAACAAGAAGCTGCGTTTTTCATTGGAAAACATCTCAATGTCGGCAGAGCTTAGATCGGTCGTCGCAGGTGCCAACAATAGGCCTTCGATGTTGGTCGGCTTGATGACTTCGCTGATCGGCGCCTCTTCAACCAACAAATCATAGGTGGTCTTATCGCGCTTGGCAGAATCCAAACCCAACCCCGTTGACGCGTTGCCTTGCGGGTCAAGGTCAACCAACAGAACGTTAAATCCCTGCTCTGCCAGTGCCGCGCCGATGTTTATCGTTGTTGTTGTCTTGCCCACGCCACCTTTTTGGTTGGCCACTGCGATGATTTTTGCGCCTGTCGGCCGGGTTGGGTCAGACACGCCTGATGTCTCCAAGACTTAAAATGACGGAGGATGCATCCGTTTTGCTTGGGCATTCTTCGCCCTCAAACGCCCATTTTTCAAGGGCAATCTTGATTTCTTCGCGAAAAGTCGCCCCTTTGGGAAACAGGGCACGTCCGCCGGGGCGCAGATGAATTTCTGCAAACGCCAACAAGTCTGTCAACGGCGCAAGGGCCCGCGCAGATAGAATGTCGGCGCTTTGTGGGGTCGCTGCCTCTATCCGTTCGGTCAAAACGGTAATGGGGACATTTGTTTCACGTGAAACACTGCGCAGGAATTCCGCTTTGCGGCCATCGCTTTCAATCAAGACGAACTCTGCGTCTATTCCAGATCCGTGCGCCATGATGGCAACCACGAGGCCAGGAAACCCCGCGCCGGACCCAATATCTACCCATTTGGAGTATTTGGTGCCCGCCACGGCCAGCAATTGCGCCGAGTCAAGAAAATGGCGGGACCAAAGATCGTTCAAGGACGACTTTGACACCAAGTTGATGCTGCTATTCCACTTTACCAGTGTGGCGGCGTATATCCTAAGCCGTTCCAATGTTTCACGTGAAACATCCATTGCGTCGACAAACGCGTGTTCCGAACTGTCATTCACCACTAGGCCGACTTCTTTTGATCGCCGCGACGGATCTTTGACAGGATCAAGGTCAACGCCGCAGGCGTCATACCCTCTACCCGACCCGCTTGCGCCAATGTTGCGGGCCTGGCGTGTGACAGCTTGGACGACAGCTCATTAGACAAACCGGCAAGGCCAAAATAATCGAAACCCGTGGGAATTTCATGGGCTTCGTCGCGCTGAACAGCACTCACATCCTTTTCCTGGCGGCCGATATAGTTCGCATAAAGCGCGTCTTTCGCAACCTGTTCCCGAATTGAAGTGGATATATCCGCCAGGTCACTTTTCAGCTGGATCAGATGATCAAAAGTAACATCCGGAAACGCCAGCAACTGCATCCCATTGCGTTTTACCCCGTCGGCGCTGACCTTGATTCCAGCCTTTGCGACCTCATTTGTCGAACAAGCCATGGCTTCAAGGCTTTGTTTTGCGCCAGACAGTGCGTCCATTTTGACTGAAAACGTCGCTTTCCGACTTTCCGACACACAACCTAGGGAAATCCCCACAGGTGTCAGGCGCTGGTCTGCGTTGTCTGCGCGCAAAGACAGCCGGAATTCCGCCCGCGAGGTGAACATGCGATAGGGTTCGCTGACCCCGCGCGTGATCAAGTCGTCAATCATCACGCCAATGTACGACGTCGCACGCGAAAATACGATGCGGTCCCGGCCCAATGCTTTCAGACCAGCGTTCAAGCCAGCAACCAAACCCTGCGCCGCGGCCTCTTCATATCCGGTGGTCCCATTGATTTGTCCCGCCAAAAACAGACCCGGAACGTCCTTCAATTCCAGTGTCGGACCCAAAGCCCGCGGATCGACGTAGTCATATTCAATCGCATATCCCGGTTGCAAAATCGTTGTGTTTTCAAGGCCATAGATCGAGTGAACATAGGCTTCCTGCACACTTTCTGGCAGTGACGTAGATATTCCGTTGGGATAAACCGTGCTGGTGTTCAGGCCTTCAGGTTCAAGAAATATCTGATGAGAGGCCTTGTCGGCAAACCGAACGATCTTGTCTTCGATTGACGGGCAATATCTGGGACCTACACCATCGATATGACCACCGTACATCGCCGAAAGTGACAGGTTGTCGCGAATGATGTCGTGCGTTTGTTCATTGGTGTGCGTAATACCGCATGCAATTTGCCGTGCCGTTGGACGCGAGGACTGAAATGAAAACATCACCGGATCTTCGTCACCGGGCTGCGATTCTAAAAGTTCCCAGTTGATCGTCTTGCCGTCCAACCGCGGGGGGGTTCCGGTCTTAAGTCGTCCCAGATTCAGGCCAAAACTTTCAATGCGTTCCGCTAATTTTACCGAGGGCTTGTCACCCATCCGGCCACCCGGACGCGAAACATCACCGATATGGATTAACCCACGCAAGAACGTTCCGGTTGTCAGAACAACGGCCGCAGAATGGATTGTGCTACCGTCTGCCAGAACCAAACCGGCCACCCGGTCGTTTTCCATCAGGAAATCAACGGCTTCGCCTTCAATAACAGAAAGGTTAGCAACCGAAGACATCTCTTTTTGCATCGCGGCCTTGTAAATGTTGCGATCAGCTTGGGCGCGCGGCCCCTGCACAGCTGGGCCTTTGCGGCGATTCAAAAGCCGAAACTGAATGCCCGCCTGATCGGCCACACGGCCCATCACACCGTCCAGCGCATCAATTTCGCGCACGAGATGACCCTTACCCAAACCGCCGATGGCCGGATTGCACGACATCACGCCGATGCCGTCAAACTTCAACGTGACCAAAGCCGTCTTGGCGCCAAGGCGTGCAGAGGCGTGGGCGGCGTCGGCACCTGCGTGCCCACCACCAACAACAATCACATCAAAATCCAAATGTTTCACGTGAAACACTCCCTACTTGCCTAGGCAAAAGCTGGCAAAGATTTCATCTAGCACATGTTCAACATCAACGCGACCGACCAGCGAATCCAGCGCCCGAATGGCGGTGTGCAATTCTTCGGCAGCCAGTTCTGAACGATCCGGGCCACATATAATCTCTTTTTCAGCAGACTCCAAAGACGACAATGCCTTTAAGATCGCAATTCGGTGCCGTTCGCGTGTCGCAATACCCGCAGACGACGACAGCGATTCTAGTTTTTCTGTAATATTATCAATAAGTTGATCAACACCCTGCCCGGTTTTTCCAGACACAGCACCGCCCAAAGAATCTGCCAAATCCCCTTTGCCCACTACGACAATATCGCCCGCTACGGGATGAAAACCAAAACTGTCGCTGATGCCATCGGTCAAAAATACCCGCAAATCAGCCTGCGTTGCGCGTTCCACAGCTCGGCGGATGCCGATGCTTTCCACAACGTCGTCACTGTCGCGCAATCCGGCCGTATCCAAAATTGTCACCGGCAGCCCGGACAAATCCATCTGAACCTCGATCACATCCCGCGTTGTGCCAGCAATTTCAGACGTGATCGCGGCCTCTCGACCAGCCAAGGCATTTAGCAACGTCGATTTGCCGATGTTGGGCGGTCCCACGATTGCGACTTCAAACCCGTCACGAATCCGTTCGGCAGATTGTACGCCAGACGCCTGCTGCGCCAGTTCACCCCTTACCTGCCCCAGCAAATCCAAAACCTCTGGGCTGACGTCGACGGGTACATCTTCGTCGGCAAAATCAATCGTCGCTTCAATCAACGCAGCGGCGCGTATCATTTTCACGCGCCACGTTTCGGCAAGTGTCCCCAGCGCGCCGGATAGGACACGCAAGGCTTGGCGGCGCTGCGCCTCTGTCTCTGCATCAATCAGATCGGCCAGGCCTTCGATCTGTGCCAAATCCAACTGGCCGTTTTCAAGCGCGCGTCGGGTGAATTCACCGGGTTCTGCCATACGCAAGCCGTCAAGATCGCCAAGCACACGCAACACTGCTGATATTGTCGCCTTGCTGCCGTGCAGATGCAGTTCGACGGTGTCTTCGCCGGTAAAACTGTGGCCAGACACAAACGGTAGAACCACAGCCTCATCCAAATGTTGACCGTTTGGATCAGACAACTTGCGCAGACCCGCGGTACGGGGCTTAGGTAGATTTGATGTTAGCTGTTGGACAGCCGAAAACGCCGCCGGTCCGGATATCCGTACCACGGCGACGCCCGCTTTTCCACGTGCGGAAGCAAGTGCAAATATCGTGTCCATAATGTTCTAACTTATTGTTATTAAAACAAATTGTTAGGTGTTCATTGAATCGAAGAATTCTGCGTTCGATTTTGTCTGCTTCAACTTTGAAATCAGGAATTCGATCGCGTCTGTCGTACCCATTGGGTTCAGAATGCGGCGCAAGACATAGGTCTTTTGCAGATCAATCTTGTCCACCAACAGCTCTTCTTTCCGGGTGCCGGATTTCAGGATGTCCATCGCTGGGAACACGCGCTTGTCGGCAATCTTGCGATCCAGAACGATTTCAGAGTTACCGGTGCCTTTAAATTCTTCGAAAATGACTTCGTCCATCCGGCTGCCAGTATCAATCAGCGCCGTTGCGATGATGGTCAGCGACCCACCCTCTTCGATGTTACGGGCCGCACCAAAGAACCGCTTGGGCCGCTGCAACGCGTTGGCGTCAACACCACCTGTCAACACCTTGCCAGACGATGGCACCACGGTGTTGAACGCACGGCCAAGGCGGGTGATCGAATCCAACAGGATCACAACGTCGCGTTTGTGTTCAACCAGACGCTTGGCCTTTTCGATAACCATTTCAGCAACCGCCACGTGACGTGTTGCTGGTTCGTCAAAGGTGGACGAAACGACCTCGCCCTTCACGGACCGCTGCATGTCGGTCACTTCTTCGGGGCGTTCGTCAATCAACAAAACGATCAGATAGCATTCAGGGTGGTTCTTTTCGATTGAGTTTGCAATGTTCTGCAAGATTACGGTTTTACCGGTACGCGGCGGGGCCACGATCAACGAACGCTGGCCTTTGCCGATTGGGGCGACCAAATCAATAATCCGCGCGGTACGGTCCTTGATCGTCGGATCTTCGATTTCCAGCTTTAGACGTTCATCCGGGTACAGCGGCGTCAAATTGTCAAAGTTGATCTTGTGACGCGCCTTTTCAGGATCTTCAAAATTGATCGACGTCACCTTTGTAATCGCAAAATAGCTTTCGGTTTCACGTGGTGCCTGCATCACACCGTCAACCGTGTCTCCGGTACGCAACGAATGCAATCGGATCATTTCTGGTGAAACATAGATATCGTCTGGACCCGGCAGGTAGTTTGCCTCTGGCGAGCGCAAAAATCCAAACCCGTCCTGCAGGACTTCCAAAACGCCGTCGCCGGAAATTTCCCACCCGTCTTCTGCGCGCTCTTTCAGAATGGCGAACATCATGTCGCCTTTCCGCATCGTCGAAGCGTTTTCGATTTCCAGCTCTTCTGCCATCGCCAAAAGATCTTTTGGCGTTTTTGCTTTCAGATCGGCAAGATTCAAACGTTCATCAGTCATGGGAATATCCAATAACCAGCACTGGCCGGTTTCTATGTATCAAAGGGGAATTCAACGCGATCGGACGACCGCTGCGGTTAAATAGGGCCGCAAGCGTCCCGAGTCAACGTATCTAAAACGGACGTGCGATGACAGACACGACGATGATAATCATCAGGACAGTCGGAACCTCATTCATCAGGCGGAATTGTCGACCTGTCGTCGTGTTTGTCCCGTTCAACAGATTCTTGCGTTGTCCACCCAACCATATGTGAAACCACGTCATCGCCAACACAGATACCGCCTTGGTCCATGGCCAAACGTCAGACCAATCAATGATGCCAGGTGTGAAAACCAATAACAGCCCAAACACCCATGTCGAAATCATTGCCGGATTCATAATCAACCGCAGCAATTTCATTTCCATCATTTGAAACAAAGGTTCGGCATCGGCGTTCGGTTTCACAGATTCTACGTGATGCACGAATAATCTTGGCAAATAGAAAAGCCCTGCCATCCACGCAATCACAGAGATGACATGTAATGACTTAATCCAAGGATAGGCGGCAGCCAGAAAATCCATTTTCTATGCTTTTCCTTTGTTCGAACAAGTCACTCTTAATAATAAATATATATAGAAAGAAAAGATGATGATGATGTAGGGGCGGTGGATAATGTGGATTATCGACCTTTCCACAACGTTATCCATGTCGGGACGAACCTGTGCATAACTGATGGATAGATATATTTTATTCGATGGAACAACTTTTATATATTTAAATCAGTATCTTAAAACTTGAATTGCTCTAATAGTCAGGCCATCTACTGGGATAACTTGGTGTCTAGATGGTGTATCTGCTTTTTTGCGAAATCAGTTTTCCACCGTGTACGAATCCCGGGAAACAACTGGCGGTTTTCGTGGAAGTGTCGACAAATGGCATAGGATCGATATACCCCCAATTTCCTACCTAAGGTTCACGGCGTATTATCCACAGGGCTGTCTACATGAGTTATCGCATAATCCTTGCATCGGCTTCTGCCATTCGCCGTAGCATGTTGGAAAATGCCGGCGTCAAATTTGATGTGCAGACCGCCCGAATTGACGAAACATCGTTGATCGCATCGATGCAAGCGGAACAGGTCAAGCCGCGAGACATCGCAGATGTTCTGGCCGAACATAAGGCACGTAAGGTTGGCACCAAGGCACATGATGCCTTTGTGATCGGATCCGATCAGGTGTTGGATTTGGACGGAACGGTTTTGCAAAAACCTGAAACACCTGCTGATGCGGCGCAACAGTTGCGCCAAATGTCAGGCAAGCGGCATGTTCTTTATTCTGCAGCAGTCATTTACCATCAGGGCGAACCAGTATGGCGCCACATCGGGGTGGCCCGGATGCATATTCGCGCATTGAGTGACGCCTATATTGATGCCTACGTTGCGCGCAACTGGGAATACATTCAGCATTGCGTGGGCTGTTATCAGCTAGAAGGCGAGGGCGCGCGGTTGTTTTCAAAGGTGGACGGTGACTATTTTACCGTATTGGGATTGCCGTTAATCGAATTGCTTGGCTATCTCACACTAAGAGGAGTCATTGACGGATGAGTGACCGAAAAATTCCATTGGCGGCGGTTATTGGTTCGCCGATTGCCCACAGCAGATCGCCTGTTTTGCATACGCATTGGCTGAAGCGGTACGGAATTGCCGGGCACTATATTCCTATGGACGTCGCACAGGCCGATATTGCCGACGTGATAAGGATGATGCCAAAAATGGGGTTTGTTGGGGCCAACGTGACGATCCCGCACAAAGAAACCGTTCTGGGTTTGGCGGATTTGGTCACTGATCGCGCCGCGTTGATCGGCGCGGCAAATACACTAATCTTTCGCAAAGACGGGAAAATTCACGCTGATAACACCGATGGCTACGGGTTTATCGAAAACCTGCGCAGCGGCGCACCCAACTGGAACCCGAAAAGCGGCCCGGCCGCGGTGTTTGGGGCAGGCGGCGCCGCACGCGCGGTTTTGGCATCACTGATTGACGTTGGCGTTCAGGAAATTCGGCTGTCGAACCGCACACGCGCCCGTGCTGAAGCCTTGCGCGCCGAATTCGGTGCCAAGATCGCCGTGTATGATTGGGTTCAAGCGGGAAATATGTTGGATGGCGCGGCGACGGTCGTCAACTCAACGTCTTTGGGGATGGTTGGAAAGCCGGAATTGCGGGTGCCGTTGGATGGGCTGTCAAAGACGGCGGTTGTGACCGATCTGGTCTATACGCCACTAGAAACAGGTCTGTTGAAATACGCAAAAAGCATCGGCTGTCAAACCGTCGACGGGTTGGGCATGCTAATCTATCAGGCCGCGCCCGCCTTTGAACGCTGGTTCGGCCAGCGCCCCGTTGTGGACGAAGAGGTGCGGCGCGTGGTTCTGGGACAATGACACCGGGAAAACCATTTCTGATTGGTCTGACAGGGTCCATCGGGATGGGAAAATCAACCACCGCAGACATGTTTCGCGAACTTGGCATTCCGGTTTGGGATGCTGATGCCGCCGTGCGGCGCCTTTACCAACCCAAAGGTGCGGCAGTTGCCGGGATTGCGCAGATTTATCCAGACGCCGTGGTTGATGGCCAGGTCGACCGCAACATTTTGAAAGACTGGATCGCAGACGACGAAACCGCGTTGTCCCAGATCGAAAGCGTCGTGCATCCGCTGGTCGCGCAAGACCGCACAGAATTTATACAGCATCAGGACGCGCCGATTGTGGTGTTAGATATTCCGCTGTTGTTCGAAAAGGGAACGGATCAGGATCTTGACCTGGTCCTGGTCGTTTCCGTGAAGCCCGAGGAACAACGCACACGGGTGATGGCGCGCCCGGGTATGACCGAAGCGATGTTTCAGACCATTTTGGGCAAACAAATGCCAGACCATGAAAAGCGCAGCCGTGCAGATGTTGTCATTGAAACTGAAACCATGGATGGTGCCCGTAAGGCTGTTGAAACCCTGATGGCAAAGCTAAGAAACCAACTGGCACATGCGTGAAATTGTACTGGATACCGAAACCACCGGGTTTGATCCTGAAACGGGTGACCGGATTGTAGAAATCGGTGCGGTGGAATTGTACAACCACCTACCGACCGGAAAAACCTACCACCAGTATATCAACCCGGAACGGGCAATGCCGAACGAGGCGTTCGAGGTTCACGGTCTGGGCGATGACTTTTTGCGCGACAAACCAGTGTTTGCGAAAATCGGACAGCAGTTTCTTGATTTCGTTCAAGATTCCAAAATGGTCATCCACAACGCGTCGTTCGATATCAAATTCCTGAACGCGGAATTGAAATGGATCGGGTTGCCGCAGCTGCCGTGGGAGCAGGCAATCGATACGCTGGCGATTGCACGCAAAAGGTTTCCGGGTTCGCCGGCGTCACTGGATGCGCTTTGCCGTCGGCTTGGCATCGACAACACGTCGCGCACCTTGCACGGGGCGTTGCTGGACAGCGAAATTCTGGCAGAGGTTTATCTGGAATTGGTCGGGGGGCGTCAGCCTGATCTTGTCTTGTCCGCAGGCACGTCCGGCCGTGGTGACAGCAGGGGCCAAAATGAAAACTGGCGCCCAACTGCGCGCCCGGTTCCTTTGGCTTCAAGGTTGACCAAAGAAGAGGCCGCCGCCCATGCCGCCTTTGTAGAGGCGATGGGCGACGGCGCGCTTTGGAAAAAACTGTCTTAGTTTTTAGTTCGTTTTCGCGGCTTCCGCCTGACGCGCCAAGTTTTGGCGATACAGATTAACCCAATCAATGTTGTCCAAGTTCAGTGGCGGGAAACCACCGTCGCGGATCACATCATGGACGATACGACGGGCGAATGGGAACAACATACGCGGGCATTCAATCATCAGGAATGGGTGCATTTGTTCGTCAGGCACGTTTTCGACGTGAAAGATGCCGCCGTATTCCAGCTCCATCAAGAACAGGGTGTCTTCGGTCCCTTTGTTCTTGGCGCTGACGTTGTATTTCGTGACGACCTCGAACTGGTTGTCGATTGGGCGCTTTTTGGCATCCAGACTTACCTGGACGGCAACATCCGGGACAACGTCGCCTGCAATGCTTTTCTGCGCTACGATATTTTCAAAAGACATATCGCGTATGAACTGGCCCAGAATCTTCATTTGCACCTGTGGTGCCTGTGCCTGCGCTGCACCGTTTGTTTCGGCTTTTTTGTCGGCCATGAATTCACTCCTGCGAAAATAATTCGCTGTTCACTATCAGGTCAGGCGCGCGGCCTCAATCCTTTGTCCAACCGGAATTTCCAGGCTTGCCAGATGGCTTGGGTGGATCAATCTCTTCGTAATCGGCGTCTATGACGGTTTCACCGGAATACGGACGATGGGGCTGATTGTCGCCCATGGAAAATGATTGAACCTTCACGCGGGCCCGAAAGTAGCGAAAAACCGCAGAACGGATTGGCGGAACCAGCAGGGAAAACCCAACAGCATCGGTAAAGAATCCGGGTGTCAGCAGCAACGCAGCGGCAATTAGGATCATCGCGCCATGTGCCAGCGGTTCTGTCGGATCACGCAATTCATTCAATGAGTTGCGAATTTCGCCCATTGCCATCGCACCCTGCGCACGCATCAGCCAGGTGCCCAAAACGGCGGTCATCACAACGATGGCCAGCGTCGGCCAAAGGCCAATAAATCCGCCAACCTGTATGAACAGTGCGATCTCGATCAGCGGAACCGCCAAAAATAGCACAAACAGCCACATAAGAACCTCTCGTTATCATTTTCAGGTGCGGTGGACTTGAACCGAACCCTGCCTTACATAAGTGCCGAATACGACTGTTACCACCCGCATACTGCCTGAGAGGTAAAGATGAGCTCATCTGTGATCCAACTTCTGGTTCTGGCCGGAATCGCCATCTTTTTGATTTTACGTCTGAAAGATGTACTTGGCACCCGCGACGGGTTTGAAAAACCAACCGCGCCAAAGCCTATCGCCAAAAAAGATCGGGCCGGGTTTGAGGTGATCGAAGGCGGCCCCGACCGTGACATTACAGATCACGCCAAAGAAGGATCGGAAACCGCCATGGCCCTGGCAGCCATGAAAACAGCAGAGCCGAGCTTTGGCGTTGCAGAGTTTCTTGGCGGCGCACGTGGTGCCTATGAAATGATCCTGATGGCGTTTGAAAACGGCGAACTTGATCAGATCAAACCGTTCCTGTCCGACGATGTGTTCGAAACATTTTCGGACGTCGTCGAACAACGCAAGGAAAGCGGGCTGTCCATCGACGCCAAATTCGTCGGCGTAAGAGAGTTGGTTTTGACGAACGCAAAGTTCAACAAGGCAACAGCCGAAGCAGAGCTGACCGTAAAATTCGTGGGCGAACTGACGTCCGTTGTGCGCGACAAAGCCGGGAAAGTGATCGAAGGAAACGCAAGTGAGATCAAACGCCAAAAAGATGTTTGGACGTTTGGTCGGAAAATGGGCGTCGACGATCCGAACTGGCAATTGGTCGCGACCGGGGAATGATTTGTGCGCTGCGGATTGCAGTGGCACTGGCGGTGTTTGGAATGACCGGCAGCGCTGCACAATCCGCGCCCACGTCTACCGTTCTGACGTTTGAACAACTAAACGGTTGGGCCGATGACGATCATCAGGCCGCTCTGGATACGTTTCTGGGAACTTGCCGCGACATGCGCACGCCGGAATGGCAATCGCTGTGCCGGGTTGCGAAAACACAAAGCAACGCCAAAACCTTTTTCGAACTGTTCTTTCGCCCGGTCCTGATCGAAGACGGCGAACCTGCGCTGTTTACCGGATACTTTGAACCCGAACTGAACGGCTCTCGTTATCGGACGGGACAGTTTCAGTATCCGC